>MDSZ01118535.1_pt1 | contig 39143 bp, 47 predicted proteins | sample 811201 | NCBI WGS metagenome assembly MDSZ01 (sample SAMN05326647, study PRJNA326480) | marine metagenome | isolation source: seawater | place: Indian Ocean: North | collected 2010
AAGGTCTTCCTGGTAATTTAAATTCTCACTCTGCATATTCTAATTTAATTTCTTGGTGGCAGTTAGGTGAAAATAGTTCTTTTGATGGAAATGATTGGATTGTAGCTGACGAAAAAGGAACAAACAATGGAACTAGTGTAAGTATGCCAGTTGGCGCTTTAGTTAACGGTGTAGGTACAACAGCTAATGGATTATCAAGCGGAATGTCAGAAGGTAATTTAGTAGGTGATGCGCCATATAGTACAGCAAACGCAATATCTAGTAATATGATAGTTACATCAAGAGTTTCTGGAAGTGGTAATACTCCGTAAAAAATATTAACTTTGTAAAAAATCAAACAATGGCAACAACTTATGTAGTAATCAACCTATCTGACGCGAACTCAGTTTTATTCAGCCAGGTGAACCAATCTTCTGCTCAAACAATGAGAAGAAATGTAGCAAACACTCAAGGCGTTTTATCATTTCAGGTAGAGCCTTCTTTTATCACTAATGGGTCATTAGTTCCAGTAGGAACCTATACTCACGAAGAGATATTAGTTTTATTAGCTACTCCAGAGTGGACACCAGCTGAACCAGGAGAGTGAAATACAGAAAGAAAATAACAACGAAAAGACCTGGGGTACATTCTAAGAATGCATCTAAAGGGCAGACGGCATACAAACCAAAATACCGTGGTCAAGGCAGATAATATGGAAGAACCCCTCTTAATAGCTTTGATTTCAGCACTTGGAGTCAAGGAGATATGGAATATAATTAAGAAAAAGATTGACATCAACGCTAAAAAAGAAGATGATCAAATAGAGAGACTTACGGAAAAAATTACCAGTCTAGAACTAAAGATAGATGAGCTAATTAAAGAAAACCTAAACCTAAAAGTAAAGGTGGCTAAAATGGAAGAAAGAATATTGTTAACCGCTAAAAACAGAATTAAAAAATGAAACTATCTAAGAACTTATCTCTTTCTGAAATGCTAAAAAGCGGAACTGCTGAAAGAAAAGGTATAGCAAACTTACCTACAGAAGAACACATCGAGAATATGAAAGTATTAGCTGAGAACATATTTCAGCCGATTAGAGAGCATTTTGGTGTTCCTTTTGGTATTAGTAGTGGGTATAGGTCAGAAGCGTTAAATAAAGCCATTGGGGGCGCTCACAAATACATAGATGGTAAGTACGTAGCCACTTCACAACACTGTAAAGGAGAAGCAATTGATTTAGATAGGGATTATTCCAATGCTCCTAACAATGCAGAAGTGTTTCATTTTATCAAAGACAACTTAAATTTTGATCAATTAATTTGGGAGTTTGGAACAGATGAAAACCCTTCTTGGGTACACGTTAGCTACAGCACTACCCGAACTCAAAGAAACAGAATATTAGTGGCGTATAAAGACGACGACAACAAAACCAAGTATAAAATCTATGGAAGATAAAATAAACCAACTTTTACAGGGTCAGGCGGTAATGCAGAGCCAGTTAAAAGAAATAAGCAAACAAAAGAACGATCACGAAAAAAGAATCCGTAGCTTGGAAAAAAAGTTTTGGACTTCGCTAGCAATGATTGTAACAGGAATAGGAACATTTATAGAAGGTTTATTTTTGCACAAATGATAGAAGAAAAGTCAGAGTTTGAAAAAATGTTAGAGAAGCTGGAGAAAGAACCAGTTCCAGAAAGAACTTGCAGTATAGATGATGAGAATTGCGAAAGTTGTTCAGGATGAAAAAGAAACTAAAAGATACTAAAATAGGTGCGTTATTAAAAGAAAAAGCTCCTAAAGTATTAGATGCTATTGGAGACATCCTTCCTTCTAGTGGAACCCTTGGAATTATTAAAAATGTCATCAGTCAAGAGCCAGACTTAACACCAGAAGAAAAAGAAGCACTTCACAAGCAAGTGGTAGAGCTTTATAAGTTAGAGGTAGATGATAGAGATTCAGCAAGGGAAAGAGAAGTTGAGTTAGCTAAAGCAAATCGTTTTGACTTTATGTTTAATTTAACAGGTTTGGTCGGCCTTTCTTGTTTTGCCTTCTTGGTTTATGCTATTGTATTTTTAGAGGTTCCTGAGCATAATAAAGAAATTTGGATTCATTTAATCGGGGTAACAGAGGGAATCGTTTTGAGTATTTTCGGTTATTTCTATGGTTCTTCAGCATCAAGAAGAAAATGATTATCTTTGTAAAGATAAATTAAATCAAATGAAATTAGAAGAAAAAGAATTAAAATCTTTGAGAGATTTAAACTCAGAGTTTCAATCACTTAAAGTACAATTAGGAGAACTAGCAATACAAAAAAATTCAGTTCTTAAAAGAGTTGATTCAATAAGAGTTGAATTTGAATCACTAGAAAACGAATTGATAAAGAAATACGGAGAAAACTCTGTAATTAACTTAGAACACGGAACAGTAACACAAAAAGAAAATGGCTAAAATAAGTAACACTACTAACTACCCAACTAAAGGAAGCCCTGCAGGTACAGATTATGTAATAGGTACTGATGCATCATCTAAAGAAACTAAAAGTTTTACTTTACAAAGTATAGCTGATTTATATGCAGGATCTGGTTCAGGTACAGTTACTAGTGTTTCTTTAAGTGGTGGAACTACAGGATTAACAGTAACTGGCTCTCCAGTTACAAGTAGTGGAACAATTACTTTAGCAGGAACTTTAGCAACTACAAATGGAGGAACGGGCTTAACATCTATTGGAACAGCAGGTCAAGTATTGAAAGTTAACTCACTTGAAAGTGGATTAGAATGGGGAACTGCTGGTGGAAGCACTTCACCTGATTCTCCAGTAAATTCCGTACAGTTTAATGAAGCTGGTGCTTTTGGTGGTTCTAATAATCTTACATATACCGACTCTAATAGAATTTTAGTAATAGGGGACCAAGATACATCTGGTGGTGTAGTTAATATTGCAGGAGGCCCAACAGGAGGTGCAGGCCAATTACGACTTGGTGATGATGGAACTTCAGGAAACGAAATTACATTAAAAGCTGCAGCAGATGTTACAGGTGCTTATAACATCGTATTACCAGGTGCAGCGCCAGGTGGAAATAATAAAATATTAGAGTCAGATTCTAGTGGTAATTTATCTTGGATAACAACACCTGGCTCAAGTGGGACAATTTCTGTTCAAGATAGTGGTGGCGCAGCAATAAGTGGTATTAATACTTTAAATTTTAATACTAACTTGTCGGTAGTACACGCTTCAGGATCTACTACAGCAACAATAAACGGACCGAGTATTGCGAATGGTATTTCTCCTTTTCCTATTTATCAAGCTAAAGATTCTGTTGCTGTAGGTGGTCAAACTATAATAAGACAAAGTGTTTGTGAAACAGCAGGAACATACTCTAGATTAGAATACTTTTCAGTTGGAGCTTCTTCAAATCCTGTTTATTTTGCTATTTATACAGGAGCTATCACTGCCGCTGGTTCAGCTACAAAAAGACTTGAAGGCTTCAACTCAACATCATCTGCAGGTATTAATGTAATTAACTTTAGTAGTTCTTACAATTTTACAGCTGGTCAAGATATAGTGATAGTGGTTTCAGCAAACGATACTCTTAATTTAGCAGGAAGCGCTACATTATTGAGTCACGCAGATATATGCAGAGGCGCTGCAGTGTATACTAGTAGTTTTCCCTCTACTTTAGAAATATTACTTGATGGTATTACAGATCCAGTAGCTACAGGTGTATGTACACATATTTATTAAATCAAATGAAATGGAAATTAGGAAAATATCAATTGGTCCTGACTATAAGTCTGGGGCAATGCACTACCTTATCGGACAAGATGTTCTAGGAGGTAATTATACCATACATCATATAAGACAAGAAAAAGATTGTTTTAAAATTTGGATTATTAGAGACAATGAGATTGTTCTTTGGAAAAGTTTTAATGCAACTATTCCCGTATCTGTAGAATATAATATTAACTTTTAGTATGAAGTCACCTTTTGGTTTTATCGTGACACCAGTGAAAAATACTAGGTACGATAATGTAAAAAAAATAGGAGATGTAGACTTTATTACTAGTTCTTCTAAGGAAGACCATACTGTCTCTAATCGTTTTGCTAATGTAGTAGCTACTCCAATAAACTATGATGGTGACATAAAAGTAGGTGACATATTAGTAGTTCACCACAATGTTTTTAAATATTATAATGATATGAAAGGCAGAGAAAGAAGTGGTAGAAGTTTTTTAAAAGACAACCTATTTATAGTAGAGCCTACTCAGTTTTTTATGTATAAGCAAGATGGTCAATGGAAGTCACATTTAGATTATTGTTTTGTAAAACCATCTTCTAAAGAAAAGTCTGTTATATTTAATAACGATACTTATCAACCACTTACAGGAACCATTGAAGTTACCAATGACGTACTTACTGAACTAGGTGTTAAAAAAGGAGATAAAGTTTGTTTTAAGCCAGAGTCAGAGTATGAGTTTAAAATAGATGATCAAACACTATACAGAATGAAATCTAAGAATATAACAATGACGTTATGAGTAAAGAAATTAAATTAAAAATAATAAAGGCAGGTAGAAAAGCAGTAGACCAACTAATTAAAGTAGCTGAAGAAAAAATTATTAAACCTGATCCAGATGATGAGCTAGCAGCAGACAGACTTAAAAATGCAGCAGCCACAAAAAAACTAGCCATCTTTGATGCGTTTGAAATATTAAATCGTATTGATGCAGAAGAAGAGGCTTTAAACAGTGTTAATAAAACTAGTACCAACCAAGGGTTTGCAGAAAGAAGATCGAAATAGTTTATATAAAGTTGTACAAGATATTGTACCAAAAACAGCTATGGCTAAGAAAAACAAAGCCAAAAACTGGGAGTATGGCTACAATGAAAAGTATGATATTGTAGTTATTTCTAAAGATGGAACACTAGGTGACATATATGAAGTTCAAGGGTTAAAAATAGGACTACCTAAAACACCATCTAAGTTTTATTCTAATAAAGAAAAATGTTGGCAACCATTTGAGTATCCTAAAGCACTATCTAAAATAAAGTCTATATTTCAATGGAATGAAATGCCGTCTGCATTTAAAGATGCTTGGGTAAATTATATAGAGCAAGAGTTTGATAGAAGAGAAGAAGGTTTTTGGTTTAACAATAACAATCTACCTACTTACATCACAGGTACTCATTATTGCTATTTGCAATGGACTAAAATTGATGTAGGACATCCTGAATTTAGAGAAGCTAATAGAATATTTTTTTTGTTTTGGGAAGCTTGCAAAGCAGATAAAAGAAGTTTTGGAATGTGTTATTTAAAAATAAGACGTTCTGGATTTTCATTTATGGGCTCAGCAGAAACAGTTAATACAGCTACTATATCTAAAGATGCAAGAATAGGTGTTCTATCTAAAACGGGTACTGATGCCAAAAAAATGTTTACAGATAAAATAGTTCCTATATCTAATAACTACCCGTTCTTTTTTAAACCTATTCAAGATGGTATGGATAAACCAAAGACAGAATTATCCTATCGTGTTCCTGCTAGTAAGATTACTAAGCGTAATATGTATCTATCTGATAATCAAGAACTTGAAGGATTAGATACCACTATAGATTGGCGTAATACTTCTGATAACTCTTATGATGGTGAGAAACTACAACTACTTATACACGATGAAAGTGGTAAGTGGGAAAAGCCTGAGAACATACTTAATAACTGGCGTGTAACAAAAACTTGTTTGAGATTAGGTAGTAAAATTATTGGTAAATGTATGATGGGTTCTACGTCAAATGCATTAGATAAAGGGGGTAATAATTTTAAAAAGCTATACTACGATTCAGATACTAAATCAAGAAATGCAAATGGTCAAACTAAATCTGGTTTATATTCTTTATTTATTCCTATGGAATGGAATTTTGAAGGATATATAGATAAGTATGGTATGCCTGTTTTGAATACTCCAGACAAACCTATTGAAGGAAACGATGGAGAGTATATTAATACTGGAGCTATTAATTATTGGGAAAATGAAGTAGAGTCTTTAAAAAATGACGCAGATGCGCTTAATGAATTTTATCGTCAGTTTCCTAGAACAGAGTCTCACGCATTTAGAGATGAAAGTAAACAATCGTTATTTAACTTAACTAAATTATACCAACAAATAGATTATAATGATGGTTTAGTTAAAGCCAGGTATTTAACAAGAGGTAGTTTCTTTTGGGAGAATGGTGTCCAAGATTCTAGAGTAATATGGAGTCCAAATAAAAATGGAAGATTTTTAGTTAGTTGGCTTCCTAAACAACAATTACAAAACAGAAAAGAACAAAGAAACGGAAGGTATTATCCTGGTAATGAACACCTTGGTTCTTTTGGTTGTGATAGTTATGACATCTCTGGAACAGTAGGAGGAAAAGGATCTAATGGAGCTTTACACGGAATGACCAAGTTCCATATGGATGATGCTCCAACCAATGAGTTTTTTCTAGAATATGTAGCTAGGCCACAAACAGCAGAGATATTTTTTGAAGAAGTATTGATGGCTTGTGTATTTTATGGTATGCCAATACTTTGTGAAAACAATAAACCAAGATTATTGTATCATTTTAAGAACAGGGGTTATAGAGGGTTTTGTATGAACAGACCTGATAAACAATTTAATAAACTATCTAAAACAGAAAGAGAATTAGGTGGCATACCTAACACTTCAGAAGATGTAAAACAATCTCACGCTTCAGCTATTGAATCTTACATAGAAAAATATGTTGGTTTAGATTTATCAGAACAGTTTAGACCAATGGATGAAATGGGTTCAATGTACTTTACAAGAACCTTAGAAGATTGGGCTCGTTTTGATATCAATAAAAGAACTAAATTCGATGCTACAATTAGCTCAGGACTAGCTATTATGGCCAATCAAAAACATTTATATACTCCTGTCAAAAAAGAGTCAAAAATAAGCATTAACTTTGCAAGATATGCTAATAAGGGGAATTTAAGCGAATTACTAAAATAAATGAAAGACGTTGAGATATTACTAAACCCCGCAGGTTTTCCAAATCAATTTGCCACTGATGCTGAAAAAGCAACAATGGAGTATGGATTACAGGTAGGTCAGGCCATTCAATATGAGTGGTTTAGAAAAGGTGGAGGTAGCTGTAGATACTATAGTCAGCTCCAATCTTTTAATCAATTAAGAAGATATGCAAGAGGTGAGCAATCAGTAGCTAAATACAAAAATGAATTAGCTATTGATGGTGACTTATCTTATTTAAATTTGGATTGGACTCCAGTTCCCATCCTTCCTAAGTTTGTAGACATTGTTGTCAATGGAATGTCTAATAGATTATTCCACGTAAAAGCATATGCTCAAGATGCTTTGTCAAGCGAACACAGAAACAAATACCAGAAGTTAGTTGAAAGAGATATGCTTAATAAAGATATCTTTAGTGACTTCCAAGAGTCTTTTGGTATCAACCCATTTATGACAGATGTAGAAGATCTTCCAGAAAATGATGAAGAACTTCAATTGCATATGCAACTAAAATATAAGCCATCTATTGAAGTGGCTGAAGAAGAAGCTATTAATACCATACTAGATGAAAATCACTACTTAGATGTAAAAAGAAGAGTAGATTATGATATGACTGTTTTGGGTGTGGGTATGGCTAAACACCAGTTTTTACCAGGCAGTGGTATTCAGGTAGATTATGTTGACCCAGCCAACGTAGTGTATAGTTATACAGAGGATCCACATTTTAAAGATTGTTTTTATTGGGGTGAGATTAAAACAATGCCAATTGCAGAGCTTATTAAGATTAACCCTGATTTAACTAACGAAGATTTAAAAAAGATATCTCAATATAGTCAAGGTTGGTATGATTATTACAATATCAATAGGTTTTATGAAAACAGTTTGTTTTATAAAGACACTGCTACACTATTATATTTTAATTACAAAACCACTAAAAAGTTTGTATATAAGAAAAAGATGTTAGAAGGTGGTGGAGAAAGAATGATTGAAAAAGACGATAGTTTCAATCCACCAGAAGAAATGATGAAGGAGGGTAAGTTTGAGAGAGTAGAAAAAACTATTGAGGTTTGGTATGAAGGTATTATGGTAGCTGGCTCTAACATTATGTTAAAGTGGGAGATGGCTAAGAATATGGTTCGACCTAAGTCAGCATCTCAACACGCAATGCCTAATTATGTGGCTTGTGCTCCAAGAATGTACAAAGGAAACATAGAATCTTTAGTAAGAAGAATGATTCCTTTTGCAGACCAAATACAAATTACACACTTAAAACTACAACAGGTAGTAGCTAAAATGGTTCCAGACGGTGTATTTATAGACGCTGATGGATTAAATGAAGTAGACTTAGGTACTGGTCAAGCCTATAATCCTGAAGACGCTCTAAGGCTTTATTTCCAAACAGGTAGTGTAGTAGGTAGAAGTTATACTCAAGATGGTGAGTTTAACAATGCCAGAGTTCCTATACAGCAACTTAATACTAGTAGTGGTCAGTCTAAAATGGCTGCACTTATTGGAAACTACAATCATTATCTAGGAATGATTAGAGCAGTAACTGGACTAAATGAAGCTAGAGATGGTTCTACTCCAGATCCAAATGCATTGGTAGGTGTTCAAAAATTAGCAGCACTAAACTCTAATACAGCTACTAGACATATACTAGAAGGTAGTTTATATATAAGCAGAACCATTGCTGAAGGGTTGTCGCTAAGAATAGCTGATTTACTAGAGTTTGCTCCATTCAAAGAAGAGTTCGCTAATCAAATAGGAAAGTATAATGTAGATAGAATAGAAGATATTAAAGACTTGTATTTATATGACTTTGGAATATTTATTGAAGTAGCTCCAGATGAGGAGGAAAAAGCAATGCTAGAGCAGAATATTCAAATGGCATTATCTAAAAACGATATTAATTTAGAAGACGCTATTGATATTAGAGAAGTAAGAAATCTTAAGATGGCTAATCAGTTATTGAAACTGAAAAGAAAAAGAAAACAAGATGCTGATAGAGAGGCTGCTGCTTTACAACAACAGATGACTGCACAAACACAATTCCAGTCTCAGCAAATATCTGCTCAAGCAGCACAACAAAAAATACAGTTAGAGGGTGAGATGAAAATGAGAGAGAAACAAGCAGAAGTGGCCTTTGAGATAGAGAAGTTGAAAAACGAAGCAGCTCTTAAACAACAGCTAATGAGTTATGAGTTTCAACTTAATATGCAATTAAAAGGTGTTGAAGAAAGTCAGATAAACAAAAGAGAAGAAAGTAGAGAGAAAGCAAAGTCTGATAGAATAAGCCAACAAAACACGGAGCAGTCTCAATTAATTAATCAGAGAAAAAAAGATTTACCTCCAATTAATTTTGAGTCCAAAGAAGATAGTTTAGATGGGTTCGATTTAGCAGAGTTTGAACCTAGATAAAATAAATAAAATAATTAGTAACTTTGCATAATAAAATCAAATCAAATGGAAATTAAAGTAAAAGAGTACGATGCTGGACCGCAAAAGTCTAAGGCACAAGTAGAAGAAGAATTATTACAAAAGCACGAAGCCGAAGTAAGCGGTGAAACTGCAGAAGAAACTAAGGTAGAATCAGTTAAAGTAGAAGCAACTGGACAAACAGAAGAACCTACTAAAACTGAAGAAACCGTAAAAGAAGAACCCGTTGTGGAAGAAAAGCCACAAATGGGGGAACAAGAAGTTCTTTCATTTATTAGGGAAAAGTATAGTAAGGAAGTAGAGTCTATTGATGACTTATTTACTAAAAGAGAGCAAGAAGAGTTACCATCAGATGTAGCTACTTACTTACAATACAAAAAAGACACTGGTCGAGGATTTGAAGATTTTGCTAAAATTAGTAGAGATTATAGTAAAGAAAGTCCTGACCAAGTATTATCTATGTATTACGCAGAGATGGAAGAGGGTTTAGATAGGGATGAAATAGACTATCTACTTAACTCTAAGTTTGGAACTGATCCAGAAGTGGATTCAGAAGATGACATTAAAAAGAAAAAAATAGATAAGAAAAAAGAGCTTGCGAAGGCTTTGAAATACTTTGAAGGTCAAAAAGAAAAATACAAAGTTCCTATTGAGTCAATGGGCACTAAAGTTTCTGATGAAGACCAACAAATGTTAAAAGCCTATCAAGAACAAATGGAGAAATCCAAGGAAGCTCAAAGCTTAGCCCAAAAGCGAGCAGAGAGCTTTCAGGAGAACACCAATAAATTGTTTACTGAAGAATTTAAAGGTTTTAAGTTTAACATCAGTGATAAAGAATATGTTTATTCTCCTGGCGATTTCAACGAACTGAAGAAGTCTCAATCTGACATTATGAACTTTATATCAAAGTTTACTAATGATCAAGGAGAGATATCGGATGTAGTTGGATATCACAAGTCGTTGTCAATGGCAATGAATCCTGAAAAGTTCGCAAAGTATTTTTACGAGCAAGGGGTGGCATCAGCGGTTAATGAGTCTGCTAAAAAATCTAAAAATATAAATTTAGATATGAGGCAAACTCCGCAAGTGACATCAAAACAAGGATTTAGTGTTAAAGCTACGACTCCCTCGTCTAGGCGAGGATTGACAATTAGGTCACCAAAAAATAAATAAGTTAAACATTAAAAATAAAAAACAATGAGTTTAAATATACCAGGTTTCGCTCTACAGCCAAGTGCTACTAGAGTGCCAACCGCAACAAACTATATGACAAGTTTTGATTTTTTGAATCAATACTTGCCAGACACCTATGAAAAGGAGTTTGAAAGATATGGTAATAGAACTATTTCTTCATTCCTTAGAATGGTGGGTGCTGAGATGCCTTCTAACTCTGACCTTATTAAATGGGCAGAACAAGGTAGATTGCACATTAAATATACAGACGTAAAAACTGCGGCTGCCGCTGCTGCTGACACTGTTGAATTTGAAGTAGATGATGTGTTAATCCCTGCTAATCAAGTTATGGCTCCAGCTACAGCATCTCAAATAGCTATTAGAGTAGGACAAACAGTTATGATATCTGGAAACGCTGGTTTTGCTAGTATTTCTAATAAAGGTATTGTCACAAGTCTTGATTTACCAAATAACAAGTTTACAGTAAAACTTTTTGAAGCTGGTGGATATACTGGTGTTGGGACTGGCGTAACTGCAACTGAAAGAGTAAGTGTTTTCATTTATGGTTCTGAATTTAACAAAGGAACTGACGCAATGGAAGGTTCATTAGAGCCATTTGACACTATTTTAGAAAACAGCCCTATTATCATAAAAGATAAATATGCTGTTAACGGTTCTGATATGGCTCAAATCGGGTGGGTAGAAGTATCTACTGAAGATGGAGCTGATGGATACCTATGGTATTTAAAAGCAGAGCACGAAACAAGAATGAGGTTTGAAGACTATTTAGAAACTGCAATGGTAGAAGCTGTTAAAGCTGAAGCTGGATCAGGAGCTATTGCTGATGTCAAGGGATCTGAAGGGTTATTTGCTGCTATTGAATCAAGAGGTAATATTTTCACAGGAGCTATTACTGCTTTATCTGATTTTGATGCTATTATTGAAAGATTAGATAAGCAAGGAGCTATTGAAGAAAATGTTCTTTTCTTAAACAGACAAACATCTTTTGAGATTGATGATATGTTAGCTGCTCAGAATTCTTATGGTAATGGTGGTTCATCTTACGGATTATTTGATAATGACGAAGAGATGGCTCTAAACCTAGGATTTACTGGATTCAGAAGAGCATATGATTTCTATAAGTCAGATTGGAAATATCTTAACGATCCTACTATGAGAGGTGGTTTAGTTGGTGGAGCTATTGATGGTGTATTAGTACCAGCTGGTTCAACTAACGTTTACGACCAAGTATTAGGAAGAAACGCTAAGAGACCATTCTTACACGTAAGATATAGAGCTTCAGAAATGGAAGACAGACGTTATAAAACTTGGGTTACTGGTTCTGCTGGTGGTGCAAGAACGACTGGAAAAGACGTGATGGAAGTTCATTTCTTATCAGAAAGAGCACTATGTGTTATGGGTGCAAACAATTTCGTATTGTTTAAATAATAACATAATTTATGGAGGGGAGCAATCCCCTCCTATTTTTTAAACTTTAAATTAAATCAAATGAAAAAAAAGAAAGAATTAAAAGACCGTGTTTATAAATTAAAAAATGATAAACAACCATTAAGTTTCACACTTAATTCTAGAAACACAAGAAGAAAGCCATTATTACATTTTGATGGCACTCACAATAGACCTTTACGTTACGCTTCTAATCAAAAAAGTCCTTTTGAGGATGAGCAGGACAGCAACGCTGTTTTAGAACCTGTTATATTTGAAGACGGAATGTTGTTTGTTGCTAAAAACAACCCTGTGTTACAGGAATTTTTACATTACCATCCAGACAATGGTGTAATGTTTGAAGAAATAGATAAAGAAGCAGATGCTCAAAAAGAAGTAGAATATTTAGAAATAGAATCTAAAGCATTCAAACAAGCGTCTGAATTAACTATAGATCAAATGGAAACATTAGCTAGAGTATATTTAGATTTAGACACTAGAATACTTACTACATCTGAGTTAAAAAGAGATGTCATATTATTTGCTAAAAATAATCCTGTTGACTTTTTAGATGCCATTAATGATCCAATGTTGGAATTACAAGATACTGTAGTTAAAATATTTGAAAAAGGATTATTAAGTTTGAGAAACAATGGTAAAGATGTTTACTATAATCTTAAAACTAAAAAGACTAAATTATTGATGATTCCTTTTGGTGAAGACCACATACAAACAGTAGCTGGGTTTTTTCAAAGAGATGAAGGTGTTGAGATATACAAAGCATTTCAAGATATGTTAAAGAGTTAGTAACGTATGTTAACACACTAACACAGTAAAAAAAATAGGCTATCTTTGCTTTTTATTAACACATAAATTTTTTTATTATGAACAAGTATTTATCATTTACCACAGGAGATGGTGTAGAGTTAGTTAAAGTCTCCGCTATTTTATATGTAGAACTTGCTAGCGCTACACAAGTAGATTTACACGAGTTAACAGGAGCAAAAAAAGTAAGATTAACTTGTGTTGGCGCAACACAGGCTTTTGTTGATGCTATTAACGAAGCTTTGAAAACAGCCGCTGAAACAATGTGGACTAAAGCTGTTGTTGAGGTTCCTTTGACTGGAGTAACATCTATAACAAGTATCTCTATAGCTTAATATATTTTATTAATCAATTTAACAAGAGCTTCTATTACTAGAGGCTCTTTTTTTTTGCTTATCTTTGTATCAAAAGATTTTAGATGATAAATTCTGTTAGAAATACTGTTCTTTCTATACTGAATAAAAATAATTACGGATACATATCTCCCAGTGACTTTAACCTTTTTGCAAAACAAGCACAATTAGATATATTTGAAGATTATTTTTACCAGTATAATAATCAAATAAATAAAGAGAACAACAGACTTACTAGACTATCTGGAACAGGGTATGCCGACATTACTAAAGGAATAGAAGAAGTAATAGATAGTTTTTCAGTTACGTCATTCTTAACTAGAGTTAATGCCAATATTTATTCGCTTCCTACTGATTATTATTTAATTAATAAAATATTCTATTATCCTAATCAATTAACTTCAGGAACTACTACAGGAACTACTGCAGGAAAACTAGATGATGTTGATGCTAACTTTTTAGGTGTTGTAAGTGTAGGTGACATAGTAATTAATACCACTGACTCAATATCTGCTTTTGTAACAGCAGTTGCTAATACTTCACTTACCTTAAGCAGTGACATAATAGTAAGCGGAGAAAATTATGCAATTTACAATAACAATAATATTGCAGAAGTGGAAAGAGTTAGTCAAGATAAAATATTTTATTTAACTAATTCTAACTTAACAGCTCCTACTACACAATATCCAGCTTATGTGTTAGAAGGGAATAATGTTACTGCTTACCCAACTACTATATCTGGAGTGTCTGATTTACAAACTCAATATGTTAGATATCCAAAAGACCCTAAATGGACTTTTACTTCTCTTAGCGGTGGTCAACCTCTTTTTGACCAATCTCAAGCAGATTATCAAGACTTTGAGTTACCACTGTCAGATGAAACGGATTTGGTAATAAGTATTTTAAAATATGCTGGTTTATCTATTAGAGAATCTGAAGTAGTTCAAGTAGCTGATGCACAGCAAAAAATGGAAATGGTACAAGAAAATAGTTAATGGCTTATATATCACAATATCAATATTATGAAAACAATGGTAATGTTCCTGAGAATGCTAACTGGGGTTCTTACCAATATGTTTCTTTACAGGATATCGTAAATAACTATATGTTAATGTACGTTGGCAACAACAAATTAATTAACAATGTAGATAGATATCAAATTTTATTTCACGCTAAAAGAGCGATACAAGAACTAAACTACGATGCATTCAAGGAAATAAAAATATTACAGTTAAACGTAGGGGATAATCTAAGATATATATTACCATCAGATTACATAAACTGGGTGAGAGTATCTATATACCACAATGGTTATTTATTTCCTTTAACAGAAAATATTCAAACTAATTACGCAGAGGCTTATCTTCAAGATAATAATAATAATATTTTATTTGATCAAGACGGTAATGTATTAAAACCAGAAAACTCTACTATTGATTTAGAAAGAATTAATAATACTAAAAAAAGTATTTATTTAAATAAAAATAGCCCTTACGACAATATGGAAGGGTGGTGCATAGATGGATGCTGGTACTTTGATTATGCTGTAGGAAAAAGGTTTGGTTTAAATACTGAGACTGCTAACGCACTACCTACATTTAAAATAGATAGTAAGGGTGGCGTTATTAATTTTAGTTCAGGAGCGGCCAATAGGTCTGTTATACTAGAATATGTTTCAGACGGGATGGAAAATGGTAATGACTCTTTAGTTACTGTAAATAAAATGTTTGAAGAGTTTTTATACTCTTATATAAGTTATTCTATATTAAATACTAAACTAAACGAACCAGAATACGTTATAAACAGATACAGAAAAAGTAAGTCAGCACTATTAAGAAATGCCAAAATAAGAATGAGTAACATTCACCCTGGAAGACTACTTATGAATTTAAGAGGCCAGGATAAGATTATAAAGTAATATGCAATTAAATAGTTTATTCTTTAAAGGCGTAATGAATAAGTCTACTGACGAAAGGATACTACCTCCTGGAGAATATGTAGATGCATTAAATGCTAGATTAGGTTCCACAGAAGATTCTGAGATTGGAACTTTAGAGAATACCAAAGGAAATACTTTATTAACCAACATCACCAATCAAGGGGTGGCATTAAGTGCAAACGCTGTTTGTATTGGTTCTTATGCAGATGACTCTGATGAAACTATTTATTGGTTTATTACTGATCCTGGAGTAGTTGACTTAATTGTTTCATTCAATGTCAAAACTTCTGCTACAATATACCACGTTATATCTACTACTGTATTAAACTTTAACCCAAGTAATTTAATAACAGGAGTTGAGTTAATAGATAGGTTTTTAATATTTACTGATAATTTAAATCCACCTAGAAAAATAAATGTAGATAGGTCTTATGCTTTTCCTGTTGGTGGAGTAGACCAAATAACAGAAGAAGAAATTAATCTTATAGTTAAGCCACCTATTAATCCTCCTACTTTTACTTTATCTAGTGCTGATAATGACGATCAAAGTTTTTTTACAGATAAGTTTATTTCTTTTGCTTATAGGTTCAAGTATGAAGATGGAGAGTACTCTGCGTTATCCCCATTTAGCCTTCCTGCTTTTGAACCTGAAAATCCTGATTTAGTTGAAGTTGATTTTAATACCATCAAGAATGAATCAATGGTTAATGCATATAATGCAGCAACTGTGTTTTTTAATACAGGCTCTTCTTTAGTGAAAGAAATAGAAGTTTGTTACAAAGAGAGTTCAAGCACTGTTATTAAAGTAATTGATAAGTACAGTAAGTCTGACTTAGGTTGGGCTGATAATTCAACACAGTCTATATTTTTTAGAAACAAAGAAGTATTTAGGGTATTATCTGCTAATGAAAGTTTAAGACTGTATGATAATGTTCCTTTAAAAGCGAAAGCTTTAACTAGTTCTGGAAATAGATTAATGTTAGGTAATTATGTAGACGGATACGATATGAAGTCTGCTGACGGAAATGACGTTAAACTAGATTATGTTACAAGTTTAGTTGCTAATCCTGCAGTAAAATTAGACGACAATGAAAATGAAATTATTTTAAGTGTAGATGGTGAGTTTGTTTCTTCAGATTATCAAGTTTTAAATGGTAGTGCTACGCCAAGTACAGTAAGTGTAGATAATTCAAAAGCTGTTTTTACTTTTGAAGACAGGTTGGGTAATCCTGTTAATTTTTTACAGGGAGATTTTATAACTTTTAATTGTGAACTTAAGAGTTACGCAACTGGTGGAAATATATATAACCAAAACCCTGCTGTTTTAAATTTAACCAGACCAACAGGTGGCTTTACATTAAGTATAACCTCTACTGTTCAACTAACCAATACTTATGGAGATTTAGCATCTTTTGTGGGAAGTAATGATTTTGAAAACTTAATTGGAACGGGATTAGCTACAGCAACACCCGTTTACAAGCCATTTAGTGATGCATCTACAGGGTCAACTGCAACAGATTTTATTAATAACAGTGTAATAAATAGTCCTGCTACTAATAGCGTAACTAGTAGTGCAGCAACTCCTGTAAATTCAGCTGTTCCAAATGCAGCAGCGGCAGGTTCAACTCCAGTGTCTCCTGCTTATCCAACTGGTCAAACAGGTTTATTAGAATCTTTTGATATTGCTACACCAACTCAAGTTACTTTACAATCTTTAATGATGGTTTACCAAACTGGGTCCACAAAATCATTTGAGGGGTTTGAATTTTTAAATGCTAATTTTTCGTTTGACTCAAAAAGAAACAAAGAGAGTTTACATAGTAATAGGGACTATGACTTAGCTATGGTTTATATGGATGACTACGCTAGATCAAGTACAGCTTTAGTTAGTTTAGATAGTAGTATTAATGTTCCTGCTTCTAATTCTATATTAATAAACAAAGCACAAGTAAATATACCAGTTAGTCAAAAAGCTCCATCTTGGGCTAAGTATTACAAATTTGCAATCAAACCATCTAAATTAAATTACGATACTATATTTATTATTAGAGCCGAACCAGACTTGGATGACACTACTCAGTTTTGGTGTCAACTAGAAGGAGAAACCGCACAAAAAATTGTTGAAGGAGAAACATACACTGTAAAAAGAGATATTGATGGTGCAAAAACATCTTATGTTGAAGCTACTTGTTTAGCTAAAAGTACATCTCCAAATATAGATGACCAATCTACTACTTATCCGGGGCCTGGGGTATATGCTAAGTTTTCTCCTGGAAACGAATACAGAATAGATCAACCTGGTAAAATAAATGAAAAAGGAATTAATAAAGAAAAAAACTCAATAGTTGCTAGCAGAGGTATTGACGCTACAGTTTCATTAATTGATAGTTTTACAGAAACCACAATTGAAGAAGGCACTAATGTAACAATTAAAATAACTTGTGAAAGACCAGAAGCTCAAATAACATATACTACGAATCCAGAGAATAAAAATAAATTTAGTGAGTTAAATATAACTAGAACAGCCAATAAAACTTATAACACTGGGGCTAACCTTCAAGCAAATTTGCAGTTAATGGTTAATGATCAATTTGTAAATAGTCAAAACTTCTTTCCTTCTAATAGTATTGATTATGCTGGTAATCAAGGAGAAAAATTTAGATTTAGGTTAACAAATGACCTTATTAAAAATAATGACACACCACAAGTTCCTGATATAGATTCTCAAAATTACGGAATTCACCAAGTAAGTTTTAATACTCAAGACGAAAACGGAAATACTCAACAAGCTCTAGGAATTAAGTCTAATTTTAGAATGAGAATTGGAACTACTACTCAAGGGAAATCTAAAGTCTCTATAAAGGTTAAATTAAGTAATATTCCAGACGGTTTGTTTGTTTTAGAAACAGATGGCGAAGATGCTCCAGATGATTTTTACTATGAAGGAAATGAAGTATTTAACATTAATGGTGACTTACACGATGGTAACCTACAAAACCAAAACACTTGGTCTTTTTATGACAATGCTCAAAACAATGCTTATAGAAGTTCTCAAGGGTTGCCTGCTTCACAATTTTATGGTGTAAACTTAGCACTTACAAGCACAGGAGGAACAGGTGATGACGCACCATTTTCTGTTGGTGATATTGTTAATGTGCAACAAACTAACTTATCTCCAACCAATCCACAATACAATGGTCAACATACTGTATTAGAAAAACCAGATGCTAATACGATAGTGTTAGACGTTGCTTTTGGAACTGCAACTCCTGTTGAAGGAGGGTCAGTTAATGCAGATGCTATTGTGCTTACTAACTTTTTTAACTGTTACTCTTGGGGTAATGGTATGGAAAGTTGTAAAATACAAGACTCATTTAAAGAAGATGCTCTTAATATTGGCGAAAGAGTGTTTACTTTATCTGAAGGTGAGTTTAGGCAAAAGCGAAGAAATGCTTCTATCACTTATAGTGGCATATATAATGATGAGACTAAACTAAATAGAACTAACGAATTTAATTTAGGCATACTTAACTTCAAAGATTTAAATGAAGACTTTGGAAATATTGAGTTGCTTAAAGCAAGACAAAATGATTTACTAGTACTGCAAGAAGATAAAGTATCTTATGTTTTGGTAAACAAAAACCTACTTACTACTGCTGCTGGTCAATCTGATGTCACCTCTACACCAACAATATTAGGTAAGCAAATCACTCGACTAGAAGAATATGGCATTAGTCACAATCCAGAAAGTTATGCTGAGTTTGGTTATGATAAATATTTTACGGATGCAAAGCGTGGTGCAGTAATTAAGTTAAGCGGTAGTTCTTACTCTAATGAATCATTAGAAGTCATATCTCAGGCAGGGATGAGGTCATATTTTAGAGATTTATTTATAGATGATTTTAATACTCAAAAAATAGGAGGTTATGACCCATATATGAATGAGTATGTTTTAAGTAGTAATAATAGAACATTACCAGTAGATCCTCAAACTGTAAACTGTGGGTCAGAGTTAGAGTTTAACAACCAAACTGAAAGCTTTACTTATACTGTTAAGCTAGGTGCTTCTATAGGAACTACCGATATTGATTACAATGTCACCAGTGGAAATATAAACATATCAGTTACTTACAATGGAGCCACTACTAGTTCAGGAAGTGTTACAGGAAGTGGAACTTTTCAGTTTAACAAAAACATTCCTTCTGTTGAAACTGCTGTTGTTACAGTGTCTGTAGTGGGAGTATCTGCAAATTATTCAATCACCACTCAGTGCCCAGATGCTAATGTAATTAATGTATATCAAATATGTATCAATAGCGAGTTTACAGGATTGGCTCCAACTATACACAATCAATATGAATGGGTTTCTAGTAATTTAACACCTTCTGTGTCTAGCCCTTTAATTAACCAGCCTGTAACTTTTACTAACATTCCTACAGGTACTGGTAGTGGAACACAAAGAGTGGCTCAGTATCAAGTGTATTCTTCTCAAGTAGCTATTGGAACAACACCAACACCTGAGGCGGTTGTTACAGTTAAATCAGCTAAAATAGGCTCTGATTCATTTGATTTTAATACTAATAATGGAAATAGATTATTGCACTTATTAAGTAACACTGTTTATGATAACACACAAACAGGTATCAATAATTTATTAACTGCAGCTGCAAGTAATAATTTAACTATATCTAACACATCTACAGGAGTTTTTGAAGGTTCTTTTACTTATACTAATACTGGTACTACTCCAGTATCTAATCTATATTTAATATATGATTACAGAACTTCAACTGCAGTTAACTTAGAGTTTGGTGCTACAGAAAGTATAGTTTGTGGTGGAAGTGGTGTATTACAAACTTATTATATAGATGCTGCTGTACCATCTGAAGCAACCGCTATTTATAATGACGCTGCTATGACAGTACCTGCAGCGGCTGGTTATTATTTATATGTTAATCCAAACCCAACAGTAGTTGATACTTATTGGTTAAGACAAACAGCAGGTGGAGTTATTGGTCAAGTAAGTGAATGTTCAAGTTAAATTATGGCAGAAGTAACCTTATCATATAGCCCAGGAGTAAAAGGATGGCCTTCCTTTTATTCATTTATACCAGAGTGTACTCAAGGTATGAATAACTATTTATATACTTTTAAAAACGGTCAATTATATAGGCATAATACTAATACTTTGAGAAATAATTTTTATGGTGTTCAATATAATACTACCATTAAAAGTGTATTTAATAAAGCGCCATTAGATACCAAGCTATTTAAAACAATAAGCTTAGAGTCAGATTCACCTTGGTCTGCTACTTTAGCTACTGACTTACCTCAAACAGGAAGTATTAGCTCTACCTTTTTTGAAAAGAAAGAAGGTAATTATTTTGCTTTCATTAGATTTTTAGAAACAGATATTAATTTGTTGATGAGGTATGCCAATGGTATAGCTAACGTAGGCACAGTTGATGCCACTACTCCATCTGCTACTACTCTTACTTTTGGTTCTTCTGTAGATATAGGTAGTATTATTAGTATAGGAGATATGGTTTATTATGGGTCTACTCCTAGTTTAGGTGGACAAGTAACAGCAATCTCTGGTCAAGTTATAACTATTGACACCACTATAAGTGGAGGCAGTGCCCCTAGTAATGGTGACTTTATATTATATGTCAAAAACACAGTAGCAGAGTCACACGGTGTATTAGGTCATTATTGTGAGTATGAGCTCACTAACACCTCTACATCAAAAGTAGAATTATTTTCAGTAAGTTCTGAAACAATGAAAAGTTTCCCTTAAATTAGTATATTTGCATATGGATCCAGCTACAATGTTAATTATAAGCGGAATCACTAAAGGAGCAAGCGCTCTTTTTAGCCTAGACCAAGCCGCTAAAGCTAAAAGTGATTTAAAAACCGCTACAGATCAAGCTCAAAAATATATAGACAAAGCATATCAAAGTGCTGATGTAAACACTCAAACAATGAGAGCTATTGATACTAGTTTGTATGATACTGCTAGTGAACAAATAAGTCAAGACTTATCTACTGTATTAGATGTCACTGCAGGTGAAGACCCAAGATTGTCTGCAGCTCAAGGAAGTATACTATCACAACAATCTGCAAAACAAAGACAAGCTTTGGAGATGCAGAAAAGAAAAGATATTCAAGAATTAGAAAAAGATATTGCAGAAGGTGAACAAGCTAGGTTAGCTAGGATACAAGCTTTAGATGTGGCTCAAGCACAAGGGTTTCAGCAACAAGCTGCCGAAGCACAACAAAGAATGACTCAAGGAAGGCAACAAGCTTTACAAGCTCCAGCATCTTTAGTAGGGGATTACACAGCAATGGTTACAGCAGGTGTTTCTCCAATGCAGATTCAAAAAGGTTTTGAAGGAATGTTTGCTGGAAGTCAGCAAGCTGGAGTATCACCGATTACTTCTCAGTTAGGAGCGCAAAGTCAATTATTAAACCCTAACTATCAACAACCATTAAATACATTTGGACTTTCTTTAACGGGTCAGCAGGTAAATCCAATATTAGCAGGACTAAAATTATAAGGATGGCAGCACCAGGATTAGGTTATGTAAAGAGAGATGTTGAAAAGACTACCGTTGATTGGGGAGCAATTAGTGGTGGCTTGACCACAGCATTAGGTGGAGCATTTGCGGCAGGTGAAAAACAAAAAGCAGAGACAGCTTTAACTGACCAAACTATGGCAGGGGAAATTCAAAAACTTCCAAAAGGGGTTACCCCAGACCAAAGTAAATATTTTTCATCCGCCATCCAAAACATTGGTGACGCCAATCAAAAAATAAAAGAGCAGTATGACAATGGTGAGATAAGTGCTACTCAATATAAAATTGCAGTAAACTCTTTAAATACTCAATACCAAATATTTAAAAACAACGCTACTACTTATCAAAAATCATATGAAGATTTTATCAAAAAAGTAACTGATGGGAAAAGTGGAGCTACTACACAATTGGTAGCTACCTGGGTTGATCAAATGGCTGGTATGAATAAATCAGTTAGGTGGAACCCAGAAACACAAATATTAGAGTCTGTTTATATAGGAAACGGAAATGAAGCAGTTAGTCCTGTTTCAAACGATTTGAGTTTAATGAACTATTACAATACTGCTTTTGACAATGACTTGATTGTAAAAGGAAAACAAAGGTTTGGTCAAATGGTTTCTTCTACCGAAGGTATTGAAGGTGACTTAACGTATAGTAAGGGTTATAGAAAGAACAAAGCTTTTCAAAACTCTTTAACAGATTATGCTAGAGCAAGTGTTGCTGCTGATAAAACAGGAATAGATGCTGCTGAATATTTAGCTGCTGAAAAAGGATATAAATTAGTTTCAGGAGTTCCTCAAAACGAAAACGAAATACAGGTAATAAACAACAAAAATGGCATACCAGAAGTGGTAGATATTGAGAAATATCAAAAATTAGCTGTTGATGGGTTTAAAGAAAGTATTTTAGTTTCTTTAGATAATACCTATAAACAAAAAGAAGGTAGTAAACAATATGATGTTTTCTTAGAAAATAAGAAACAATTAAAAGAATATCAAGATAAACCAACTGAAGAAAATTTAAGGGGACTTTTAGATTATTTATCTAAATTTAATCCTACAAAATATGTTAGTAAGTCTCAGGGTATAAGAGACAACCTCCAGGTAACAGTAGAAAAACCTGACCCTACAACTGGAGTTATTGTTGAAGAAAAAATATCTTTTGCTGATTATATTAAAGATAGACCTGAAGCAATGTTTTTTGAAAGAGATAAACAAGGAAGATTTGTTCCTGTTCAAATTGATTCATATAATAAATTAGTAAATTATATGAATAAAGAAGCAGGAATTAGCAATGAAAAACTATCTTCTTTTGAGTCTCGATATTCAAAACAATTTGATGAATTTGGAGTTCCAATACAATAAAATATGGCAAATTATAAAACACCAAATGGCACAATTGTAGAAGAATCTATTCTTAGAAAAAAGTATGGTTCTCGATTTGATGAACTAGTAAGTAATGGTACTTTTACTTTAGAGGAAGAAGAAGTTGTAAAAAAAAAAGATTTAGATTTTCCTGTTCAGGAGGAAGTTACGGAGTCTATTACAGAAACTCAAACAACACCTACTTCTTCGGAATCCTCAGAAAGAGTTATTGAAGTAGAATTAGAAGACCCCAAAAAATCATTTGATTCTGAAGTCTTTAGAGAGATGACTCCAGAAGAAAAAATATCCACTGGAACTGATGATTACAATTATTTAGAAGAAATAAAAAATTCAGCTGTTGGTGGTTGGTATGCAGGAAGTAGTGTTGATGAAGCCTTTGACGTTTACAAAGAAGGTAAGGATATATCTAGTGAAGATTTACAAGAGTATATTAAAGCTGCTGATAAAATATCAAGTATTCCTCCAAGTAGAGATATGCAAGAATTTACAAAGATAAGTGATGAAGCAGGAGGAGGTGTTTGGGGTTTTGTAAAGGGAATATCTCAAACTGGTAGTGCTGTTATCCCTCAAGTCATTGCTCAGTCTATGATAACAATGGGCAAGTCTTTTTTTGATTCAGAAGAAGTTGCTGGAACAGCTCTTTTGTCAGCTGGTGCTGGAGCTGCAACTGGAAGCGCTATTGGATCTACTGGTTTTAGCCTTGGCCCTTTAGGTGTTTTAACAACTGCAGGTGGAGCAATTGCTGGCACTATATCTGGTTTTATTGGTGGTTTAACAGGAACAATGGAAACTGGACTGGTTTTAACAGAGTTCTTAAAAGAAGAGCTAGGAGATAAAGAGTTTAATGAAGAAAACATTAGAGCCATACTAGAAGATGAAGAACTGTTTAATAAAATGAAACAAGATGCAGTTCGTAGAGGTGTTACTATTGGAGCAGTTGAAGCTGCTACTGCAGGATTATCTAGAGGTATAGCAACTAATTTAGCTAAAAAAGGATTAGATGCTCCTAAAATAGCTGCTAGAATCACTCCTCTTGAAATGGCAGGAGGGGGTCTTGGAGAAACAGGAGGTAGATTAGCTGCTGGTCAAGAATTAAGTGCTACAGAGATAGGTCTTGAAACTATTGCTGAGTCTAAAGGTTTGATAAATGTTTCAGATGTATTGTCTAAAGCTCAAAAACAACAACCTACATATACAATAAATGGAGGAAGAGCTTCAAAACAAAATGTTATAGATTTAATTAATTCTTTAAATAAAGAAAATATTAAAGAAACGGTAGCAAAAATAAATATTAAAAACGACCCAGAAACATCTACACTGCTACAAGATAAATTAGATGACATTTCTTTAGAAACTCAAATACCTGATAATATTTCTAATCCTGAAACAAGGACAAAATTAGTTGAGTTAGAAAAAGAAAGAAAAAGTTTAGAGAATAAAACAACTCAATCTGCAAAGAATAGAGTAATAGAAATAGATAACCAAATTAAAAACTTACAACAAGATGGCATTCAAGAGCAAGAAACAGGAGAAATACTTGATGCTGAACCAGCCGAAAGTGTACAAGAAGTGGAAGAAGAAGTACGGGAGCCTTCTATCAAAACGGAAGAAGAAGCAGTAATAAAAGACTCTCAAATTCCAACAAGTAAAGAGATATATACTATTGAAACAGAAGAAGGGGAAGGGGTTAGAACCGTAGAAATAACTATAAATAAAGATGGAAGCAGAAGTGTTGTGCAAAAAGTAGATGGTGATGTGGCTTCATCTGATAATATACCCGCAGCTAATACTTTAAATAATAATGAATATGTAGAAGGTTCCTTTGGTCCTATAGTTGGAGAGGTAGAAGTGTTATCAATGGAAAAGGTTATGAATCCTAAAATGAAGGAGAAATTAACTACCAAACAAAAACAAGAACTAGGTATAGATGAAGAGGTTAAGGTTTATGATAATATAAATGATAACTTAGAAGTATTTGGAGAGTTTACTAAAAATGTAGAGTCTGGAAAAGACTTAGCTAACATACCAATAGAGGTTCAAAATATTATTGATTTAGGTCAAAGATTAGACGAACAAGGAGCTACTGTTGAAGTTACTAGAGACTTGGGTATTGTTGATGGAAGACAAATACTAGAAATTACAGCAAGTAATGGAGAAAAGTTTTTAATGTATAAATCTAAAGGAACTGGAACAGGTGCGGCTTCTAAAGGTAAATGGGTTCCACTTCCAGGTTTTGCTAAAGACGGGTATTTTATTAAAGGCGCATTCAATCCTGAAACAGGAAAAACATTTATACCAACTGGACCACTAAGTGAGGTAAACAATCCTAAGTTTAACAAGTATGGAAGTGAAACTTTTAAAAAGTTAGCAGAACAATTAGAGAGTGAAACTACTATTGAAGAAACTCCTACTGCTGAAGTGGTTGAAGAAGAAGTAGTTGAAGAGGTAGTAGATGATAAGGCAAAAGGGGAGACTAAACCTGTAGAAGCAGACATAGTTCTTCCAACGGGAAATAAATTTAAAGATGCTATTACAAGGTTTAAAAAAACTTATTTAACAGCTCGTAGGTTTTTACCTAAGGCTTGGTATGACATCATTCAAAATAAAACAGCTCAAGTTCAAGGAGATGTTGATGAATTTTCTAACTTAAATAGGGATTACAATAAAGCTATTAATAAAATAAAAGATAAAAACGAAAGACAAGCTACTGAAGAAGCTGCACAAAAATTATTAGTTGGAGAAGAAGTAGAAATAAATGAAGAAGTTAGAGATATTATAAATCAAATGAGAGAAATGATAGATTCTTTTTCAAGAAAACTATTAAACGACCCAACAATAAGTGAAGAAAATAAAGAAATTATAAAATCTAATTTAGGAACTTATCTTACTAGAGCTTATAAGATATACGATAATAATAACTGGAGAGCACAAGTACAAATGGGTCTTCAGAATGACATACTAAATTCTGCTAAAGATTATTTAAGAGGTCAAATAAAAAGAGAAAACCCTGGATATTCAGAAGCTCAAGTAGAAAACGATGTAGAGCTAGCAGTACAAGAGATATTAAGAGGAAAAGAAGGTTCTAAATGGTTGTTTGGAACTGAAGTTCAAGGAAAAAATCTTAAAATATTAACTCAAAAAAAACAAATTCCTCTTCAAATAAGAATGTTGATGGGTGAGTATACTGACGTAGCTCAAACTTTTGCAAAAACAATTATTAATTTATCTTCCTTAACAAACACAAGTCAAATGTTAAGAGATTTAACTGCGGTTGGTTTACAGACTGGAATATTAAAAACAAAAGACCAAAGAACACCTGAATTTAACTATCAAATAAAAGGAGACGGAAGTAAAGCTTTTGAAGAAATAGCAGGTCTTTATACCACTAAAGAAATAGCTGATCAATTTAATGAAATGACTGAGCAAAAACCTGTTCCTACAGGACTTGCTCTTTGGTACAAGATTGTGTCACTTAATAAATACGGAAAAACAATATTATCTCCCCAAACACACGCTGTAAACTTTTTTAGTAACGTAGGATTTGCGTTTGTTAACGGTTATGGAAATGTGCAAGAGCTTTCAAAAGCATATGAAGCTTTTAGAAACTTAACAAGAGGTAAAAAATTTAATAAAGAATTATATAATAAATACATTAGACTTGGTTTAATAGATAAAAGTGTAGGTCTTTCTGAAGCTAGAGAGTTATTTAGTGATGAAACTTTTGAAAGTGCAGTTCTTAGAAATATAGATAAAAAAGGAAATAATGTATTAAGTAAAATAACTTCAAACCTTAAAAAAGGATTTAAAAAATTTGCTGAAAATCCTTATCAAGCTGAAGATGATTTTTGGAAAATATATGCTTTTGAAAATGAAAAAATAAGATATTCTAATTCTCTCTATAATAAAAAACCAAGTGAGTTAACTGAATCAGAACTTTCTGAGGTAGAAAAAATAGCAGCAGAAAATGTTAAAAAAGTTTTACCCTCTTATGATCAAATACCAGTTGGTATAAAAAAATTAAGAAGTATTCCTATAGTTGGTTCATTCGTTTCTTTTCAATACGAATCTTATAGAACAGCATTAAATACTATAAAATTAGGTATGTCTGAATTGAAGGATCCAAAACTAAGATCAGCTGGAGCAAAAAGAGTTGGGGGCTCAATAACATATGTTGCAGCTAGAAACGCACTATTAGGTTATTTTGGCAAAGCTGCAGGAATAGGTATAGCTGGAATAGTAGGTTCTTTAAAGGCTGAAGATGATGAAAAAGATAAAAAGAGATTAATGAAAAGGTATTTATTTGAATGGCAAAAGGAATCTGATATACTTCCTTTAGACATAAAGGATGGTAAATTTTCTTTTATTGACATATCGGGATCAGACCCACACGGAGCTATAAACAAAACTATTAATGGAATGACAGACGCTAAATCTCTTGGAGATGCGGCTATAATAGGATTTACAGAATCGACAATAAAACCATTTTTAGGTGGAGAAATGACAGCTATTTTACTAGCAGAAGTTCTTAGTAATAAGAAAAGTAAAGGAGGGAAAATATATGATAATGGTGATCCAGATGATGTAAAGTATGAAAAACAAGTGGAATACATAATGAAACAAGTTTCACCTAGCGCTTGGAGGCAATACAATAAAATTATAGAGTCTGACGAAAAACTAAGCACAGCAGGTCAAATGGCTTTTGGTTTAAAAAAATATAACTTAGACATTAATAAACAGTTTGGTTTTAAAGCTTCTTCATTTAAATATGATGGACCTTCTAAAACTAAATCTGCTTACAAAAAAGCATATAATAAAGCTATTGAAAAGAATGCATCACAGGAAGAGTTAAACGAACTATATGAAAAATATAAAAAAGAATATGATGAAAGATATAATGAGTTTTATTTAGACTATATATCTGCTAGAGATATTTTTGGGGTAGAACCTAAAAAGCTAGTCAATACAATGACTAACAGAGGAGTTAGTAAAACTAAAATTAGAGAAATAGTTTATGGAAATCTCCCTACTTTACTTAAAGACCCAAATAAAAAAGCTACAAAAAGAAAGTCTAGAGTTACTGCTTTTTAGTTTGTTTAACTTTTTTTAACAAATCTTAGTCATAGGTATCACAAAGTAGTATTATAACTAAATTAAAGGATGAAGATTTGCAATGTCTGCAATCAAGCACATCCTGAATCAAACTTTCCTACTGCTGGAGTAAAAAACGGTAAGAGATATTCAAGGCATCAATGTACTCAATGCTACGGTAAAAAGAAAAGACATCGTAGATATGTCAATAAACAATGGCTTAAGGATTTAAAAGAAACAATGGCCTGTGAGTCCTGTGGATACTCTAAAGAAACACATCCTAGATTTTGCACTCAAGCTCTTGAGTTTCACCACTATGAAGACAATAAAAAGTTTGAAGTAAGTAATGGGGTCCATAGAGGAATGGCTATTAAAAAACTTCAAGAAGAAATAGACAAATGTAAAGTTCTTTGTTCAAGATGTCACGTAGAAGAACATTATTCCTCCTGATCAATCAGCTCATTTAGTATTTTAATTAAGTCTTTGCAAGATTTGTTGACGTTTTCTTGGTTTTGATCCATCAAATTTTCATATATGTCATCAGTAGTGTCATTAATCATTTTAGTTATAAAGTTGACATATGTGAGGTGATGTCTCATTGTTTTAAATCTTCTGAGTATAATAACTCATCACCAAGTTTTTTATCTATTGTTTTAATTGTTCTGTATATTTCAATACTTCTTCTCTTAACTTCTTCTTTTTCTAATTTTGTAGAGTCAATACCTAAATGAGCATACAAACCACAATCAATCTCTAACAATTTATCTATTTTATCTTTGTCAGTCCAGGTCTTGAACTCTAATATCTTTTCTATATCTTCAAATTTATATCTCATTTAAAATTGATTTAAGTTTATATGTGTTATACGCTTCTATTTCTGCTTTATTTAAATCCTCTTCTTTGTATTGAGGAGTGAAACCATAATCCATTTCGTTTGTGTAATAAGGTTCATTCTTGCTTCCTAAATAACATCTACAACTAGCGTTGTTAACAGCATAAATATAAAAATTTCTTTTGATAAAAGAAACTGTAAATCCATATCTATTTGCTACTCTTTCTAAGCTTACACCTCTCACTAAAGAATGTCTTATCTTTTTAATATCTTCTTCTGAGGTGTGGTATTTTAATTTATAATCAGATTTCATTTAAAATTAATTTTTCGTTTATTAAATCTAAGTAATCATCACAATCTATTTCCCTAATATCTGTAAAAGAGTACACTTTATTAGATAGCTTTATGCAGTCTACAGAAAAAAATGTAGGGTCTGGAGTATGTACAACTCCACCATAAGTACAACTATGTTTTGGAGTTAAAGTTTTTAGATTCTTATTAATTAACTTAGCTATTTTCAAAGATTCTGTCATAGGAAATTCATCCTGGAGCTTAATAATAAAATTATCCTGGACTTCGTATAAATTACCCTTTGTAGACTTCTGTGTCAAATCCTTGTTTTTTAAGTTCTTGTATTCTATACTCTTGTAGTTTAGTTAATTTAGTGTTTGGTCTTTTAACCTCCAAAAATAATGCCTTTCCATCTTTTAAAGCTAATAAGTCAGGTATTCCCATTTTATTAGTTAAGACTAGTTTCACAACAAAATAACCCTCTTCTTCAAGTTGTTTTATTTTCTTGTTTTGTATTTGACTTTCTTTCAAAATATAATTTACGCAAACTACTTCCTAATTCGTAGTCATTAGGATACTTTTTAATAAAGTCTTTTAATAACTTCAAGCAGTCTTTCATTTCAGTAAATTTACGGAATTATATTTATGTAGTTCATAAAAATATTTAGTAATTTTTTTGTTGTTGTTAAACTCAGTTCTGTATGGAGCAAACTTTGGAACAATATCAGATGTAATAATTTCTTCTTTTAATTCGTTTAAATCATACATATATATTCCAGAAGAGTCTTTTACTAAGTAAAAAGGTTTTTTTTCTAAAGCTTCTCCAATCATTAGTAAATTATAGAACTTATCTACTTGTATATAATGAGTGTCATAAACAACATCCCTAACTTTAATTTCTATGATAGAGATGTCGTTGTAGGCATCGTAAGCTTCATATTGATTTTCAGTAGGTTTCAAACCTCGATCGTATTTAAGATTTAATTCTTTAATTAACTGAAGCTCTTTATTTTTCATTTCCACTGGTTTCTACCAACCAACATTCCAATTATGCCATAGTTAGCTATATCAATAAATGTATCCTCTTGACCTTCACCAGGAACATAATTCTTTCCATTCTTGATTAAGTTCTTTAATCTACTTATCTTGTCAGTTAATCTAATCGACAAACCTGTCAAAGCAAACTTTTTATCTTCAGGCTTCTTTAAATCACCACCCAATGCGATATTATTTAATCCATAATCCATTTGCTTTCTTGCAAATAATTTATACATCTCCTGCTGTATCTCCTTGAATTCTTTAGATAACTCAGGATATTGTTTTTCAAACGTCTCTATTTCTGTCATTTTATTTTATTTTTATAATTTAAGTAAGCTCCTTCAATATTGAATCCGCATCCGCATTTTTTATGATTACCCTCAAAGTAATTAACATACTCTTCTCTTGGTATGCAATACCAGTTATTATTATAGGGGTTGAAATGATATATTAAGTTAAATTGCTCCATATTGTTATTATTTTTTGACATCCAATACCATTCCTTTTTAATCATATTAAATAGTCTCTTTTAAAATGTCTTAATGTGTAATCCTTTTTTTTGTTCACAGCCTTGTATATCATTTTCTCAATACCTTTCTCAGAAAAGACCCAATATATTTTATTATACAACCTGTCTTTAGTAGTCATACGATCACGACTCTGCCAATAGCTTGTAGCACTAAAGTCAATATTGTAATATACTAAATACTTGGCATTCCTTAGTGAGATTCCTTCTCTACCACTTACAATTTGTAATGCAATGTTTTTATCTGTACTGTCAAACTCATCTAAAGTAGTACATAAACTTTCTCCAAACACTTCTTTCAATGCTTTTAACTCTGCTTGAAACTTATAAAAAATACCAATCTTTATTCCTTTAAATTTTTCTTTTATAAACTTAGCTTTACTTAAATCTAAAACCGTTGAGGTGCCATTCTCAAACTTAACTGTGCCACTACATAACTGATGAATTTTACTCATCAATTTTACTGGTGTATCGCCAAGTATAAATTCTCCATTCATTTCAAAAACCTTGTCTTTTTGTAAGATTTTTGTAATTTCTTGAACTTTTTCGTCAATTTTTACTAATAAAACCTCTTCGTCTACTTTTGATTTAAACCCTGCTTGTTGCTGAGTATAAGACAAAGTATATGGCTTCATCAAATCTATAATCTCTTGCTTGCCCTTACTGTAATCATTGATGTCATAACCATTTATTTTCTTTTTAGTTACGTTGACGTATCTATGAGCAAACTTGTAAAAGTTTTTACAATCGTAAAAAGGATTGGATTTAGCTCCATAAACCTGATGATACATTTGAGAATAACTCTCTGGAGTAGGTGTCCCTGACATTAGTATTAAGTAAGGATTGTGTGATTGAACTAGCTCCTTGACATTCTTGGCTCTTTTGCTAGGCTTGGGAAAGGCAGCAATAGAATGTGCTTCGTCACAAATAACAACATCCCAGTCACAAACTTCTATTTTATGTAAGCTCTCATAGTTAATAACTTGAAGGTTGAAACCAGGATTTAACATAGTATAGTCTGATTCAATACTACTAATGGCTTTTTTCTTAGTTATGAATAACACATTGTTAATACCAATCTCCTTACATATTCCTAAAGAAGTTAATGTTTTTCCTGTTCTAACCTCCATAGATAGATACAATAGCTTATATCTATTTAATATATCTAAACCTTTATTAATAATATCTATTTGATAATCCCTAAACTTCATAATAATTTTTGAATTTCAGAACACTTTTCATAATCTTCTAAGTCCATAAAGTGGTCAAACATCATTTCTATTACATATTTATCGTTGGGACTCTCTGGATCGTGAGCAAATAATATATCTAGATTTACTACATCAAATTCAATTTCATCTATAATATCTTCAACAGTCATTCCTTTTACTATTATCTTATAACTATTTAAAAATGCTTGATGAATTCTATCTGGGTCAGTTAATCTTTTCATATATCTAATTTACTATTATATTCTGCTTCGTGTTTACTTCTCATTCTTATCCATTTTCCTTTATGATCCTTGCCTTCATCAGGACTAACTCCTGTTTTAAATACTGCGTAAGAGTTTAGCCATTGATAAAACTTAGTTCTAGAAACAGTCATTTTGGCTTTTGGAGCAAAGTCTGGATTCTCAGAAATAAAATCCATATATAGTTCTTGTTTGTATATTTTATGACCATTATCAAAATCTTCATTAGGACTCTTCCCGTCTAATAATCCACACCACTCAATAAATTCGTGACAAGTTTCAGCAGATAACTGACGTATCTTAAGATTAACAAAAGAGCTTTTAACTAGTCCTTTATTCATATAAAACTGTAGGCAATATATCATATAGTTATCAAACCTGCACCACTCATCAGCACTCCAGTCACCAAACATTAACTTACCAAACTCATCATAAGGAGTAAATGACTTGTTATAATATTGATTAAGCTCTAGCTCCCACTTCCTTCTTTCAAAAGAGTTACCCTTTCCTTTTATTGCATAGTTAGTAGTGATAGCTACCTTTGGTGACTTTTTAAAAGGAATCTTAATAGCATCCTTGTTTTTCTTCTCTAGTGTCAATCCTTCTGTAATCACACTAAACAATCTCTCAAAGTCAAAGTGTTTTCTAACATCATCAAAACAAAGTATTTGAGTGTCTGCTGATACTAATTGATAAGCAAAAGATTTTTCGAAGTTGAATCCTTTTCCATCAATAACTACTAATTTTTTCATATGTTGTAAAGCATTCATAAATAAACCCTTACCCGTTCCTCCTTCTGGATTATCACTAATTACCTCATCATTTAAAATCACTGCTGGGCAGTAAGATAAATTTTTATAACCGTGCATTAAATAACCTATAGTACTTTCAGTAGACTCTATTCTTTTGTCATCTTTAGCACATATGTTAGATACAAATTTTTTGTAATCACACTCAATAGACTCGCAGTCTGTGTAATCTCTATCAATAACGTGGTCTTTCCAAACGTACCCACCTAAATCAATATAGTCTATTGGTGTTACGGTATCGTTGGTTATTTTAACTGCACAGTTTTTATAATATATGTAAGACTCGTTCTTGGTGTCTTCAATAAAGAATACATCTATAGAGTCTAGTAGAGTTAAAAATTCTTCTCTAAAATATTTAGTGTGCTCAGCAAAATAATTATACACCTCTATGTCATCAACAGTTAGTAAGTGTTTTAATATGAAATCTTTAATCTGCTTTTCAGATGCGTGATCTATTAGGTTGTTGGTAACTTTTACAAATACATAGTTTTTACTTCCTTCAGGATTGTACTTATAAAAACCATTTTCTTCTAAAAACATTTTAAATTTTAAATGAAATATTTTTATAACACCCTTTTTGTTTTTGGTCCAAAACTTATTATCAAAACCTTCCTCTTGGATTTTATCTATTACATTATCTAAAACCTCCTCATCTATGTCCTCAAAGTATTTTTTAATATCTGTCTTAGATTTACCTTTTAATATGTTTGATTTAATAGCATTCAACGTATCTGAGTCTTCGTAAACTCTTGTTCCAAAATTAGCTATGTTGGAATACGCAGAGTCAATAGTCCTTTTAATCTCATTTAAATTAAAATCTTGAGACTGAAATCCATTTAGCACATACTCTGCAAGTGACTTTTCAATACCAAAGTCATTAAATGATGAAGCCAATATGAAAGCATTTTGGTTTCTTTGACCCTCATTCATTGGATACTTTTTCTCCCACCACTTAATTAGTATATCCACTATCTTAGTTTGATCGGTAATAGGTATGGTAATTTCTTTTTTATCTATTGCATTAGGTGTTTCTATTATTTTATCCCACAATAAAGATTCTTCATTAACGTGAATAATAGGATCATAGCTCTCATAACATACTCTTGATATGTTTTTAGAAGTGCTATCAAAAAAAGGTGAATCAAAGTATTGTTGAAGTGATGCAAAATATTTCACGTGCATATCAATATCAGAAGGGACCCTGATTAAAACCTTGAGTCCCTTTCCTGATGGAGAGATGAAAACACAATAAACATACTCATCCTTGATTAATTTATCTCTATGCTGATGTAATTTCTTTTGGGTATCGTACTGGTCGAAGTCCAAACATATCAAACCACTATGCTCTAAAATAGAGTCATCATTTCTTTTATTAAACTTACCACTAAAACAAATAGCAGGTAGTTGTTGTTTTAATTCGTTTATTTTTTTCTTATCTTTCTCGGTTCTAATCTTTTTTATCAACTCTTCAGAACGACCATCTCTTATTCTATCAATGATGTCATTTACTGGTAAATGAAAAGGCTGGGTGGTGTCTTTTATGTTTTTAAATATTGTTATGACGTTTTGTGACATATTTATGACGATTTTATGACGATTTAATTTTATATAACTTATTGATATATAGTTATTTATATATATTTATGACGGTTTTGACGATTTTAATAAGAAAAAATAATAAAAAGAATAGTATAGTATACCCTATGAAGTTTATTACAAAATATTTTAAAAAAATCGTCATTTCCGTCATAATTATAAATTTAGAAAGTAACTTCTTCTGTTGCTTTCTTTTTAGTAGGCTCAAAAGTGTCTAGCTCCACATATTGTTTTCCAGACTTAGATGTGTTAATATTTAAATTAACCCAACCATTTTTTGCGTTTTCTTTTAAGAACACTACTGCATCCTCAACTTTAACCGACATTGAACCAACAACCCAATCAGGTTGATTTTCACGAGTTTTAAATAAAAACCCGTCAGCAAAAATTTTCTCTTTGCTCATAACTATATATATTTAAATTATGTCTACAATATAACCTAGTGTAGACTTCTAGGTAAGCTCTTCCTTGATGAAAAATTCATCTATATTCTCCGTGGCATCTTTACTAAAGAATTTATTATAAATCTCTAATGCTCTCTCTACTTTTTCTTCTCCGCTTTGAATAAAAGAATCAGTAGGCTCATAGACACCTAACATCTTTGTGTTCTTGTCTATTACATAAAAAACTACTGGAACACCAAATATTTGTTGGTATATATAAGACTGACTATCATAATTATACTTTTTGGCAGAGTACTTGAATTTAGATATGTCAGAAGTTGTTTTAAGATCAATAATGTAATCTGATGCTAATATATCTGCTTTTCCTTTCCACTTAGCACCCTTTATAGTTTTAATTCCAGGAACCTCATACATATTAAACTTACTATATATAAACTCATAAAAATTAAAATTACTTTTCATAACAGAAACTAAACTATCTATGTGTTCTGCTTCTGACTTTAGTAAAGCAATAGACAAACCGTGTTCTTGTATTTGATTCTTATAGTTTTTTGTATTCCTAGATGTTGAGTCTATAATAACAAACTCATCTTTTTTATGTGGCTCTATCATAGACACGTGGAAGTATCTACCCTCTACCATAGCTTTGGTTTCTCCTTTAGTTTTTCTAAAAGAGCGTGGATCATTTAGTAAACTGTATATATCAGAGTTAGATAAAAACTGCTTACCAAAGTCACCATAGTATTCTTTATCTTCTTGTAACTTGTATAAAGTTTCTTGTTTACTAAACATAAGTCTTGATTGTTTTAAGAGCTTCTGATGTTAACTCATACTTCTGCTTCAATCTTTTTACTACACCATCAAAACCTAAATGTTTATTATCCACTACATACTTCAAGCAATCTTCCCACTTATCATCTCCAAGATCTAAACTAGCTTTTTCACTAGCTTTCTTGCTAGTGCTTTTAGCAGGGGTTGATACCTTGGATTCAGACTCTGGTAAATCTTCTCCTGCATATATATAAAGACCTAATCCGTGTCTTGCTATGGCTTTAGTTAAACTTCTTTGAATACTTTTATTAACATCAAAAGAAGTAATTTTATCTATAGTAATTGACTTATTTCTATAGTCCATAACTGGAAGATATTCAATAAGCTCCATACCTCCGATCGTAACACCTGTTTTTACCCAAGCTGTTTTACCATCGTGATGGTAGCATAATCCATCTGCATTCTCATAAATAGTATAAGTAGCATCAGGACACGTCTTTTTAGTTTCGCTCCAAGCCCAAGCCCACGATAGGTAAGTCAAGCCATTTTTATTCTCAACGTGTTCATTTACGTTGATGGATGATAATTTTTCAAATGTGTTTTTCATTTTTGATTTGATTTAATTGTTTATTTAATTTACTGTACTTACTTAGCACATTCTCTTTTTGGTTTTTATAATGCCTAACTTGTCTGGTGTTGCCATCTTGATATGCATTTCTTGTTCTTATAAATAGTTTATCCAATTTATATTCCAAGTCATTCATTAGTACGTTTATTCTGCCTACTACCCATCCTTCTTCATAAAATATTTGATACTCTTCATCCATTATCTCTTGATAGTTTTCTCGATGACATCTAAGTATAAAATACTTATCTCTATCTTTCTCTATCTTAACACCTTTGTGCATAATAGCTTTGTTAGTCTTGCTATTATCCATATATATGGCAGATCGAATGTTTTTAGCTTGATACCAGAGGTCTTCTATACTGAACATTTTAATTCTTTTACAAGATCTCTTAAGTCACTATCTACTCGCATTTCATTCTTAATTTTCTCTTGTCCATATAATATATTGGAATGAGCCATTTTGTGATTATGCTCACTAAGAATATAGTCTTGGATGTAACAAGGTCTTATATTTCTATCCTTACATAGATAGAAGTAAATCTGTCTAGCATCAATATGATTTCTCTTTTTAGATTTGTTAAATAGACTCTCGACTGGTACTTGTAGCTTTTCTACTACTACCTTCTCTATTTTCTGGAGTGCTTCTTCTTTTGTCATTTGATTGTATTAAATTGTAGTATTCATAGTCATAAAAATCTTGACTATTCATTATAATTAAATTTTCGAATTCTCTTTTACTTTGTCCCATTTTAGTTTGCTAATATAATATTTGTCAATGAAATATCCAAATTTAGTCAGACATTTTATCTAAAAATATTTGTAATCTTCTGATTTTTTGTTGGTTAGGTCTATTTTTTAATTTTTCTTTTAAAATTAAGTCAGTTACCCAATTTACTTTGCCTCCCATTGTGGTGTTGCTTTCGTATTCCATTTTTTTATAATTTGTTCATTAGTTGAATCGTCAATATAATAAATATATCCATTCAATTCAACATACAAACTTTCTTTTGATCTTACATCTATTTTCATAATTTATGTTTTAACTGTTAAAAAGTGGTCAGAAAGTGGTCGGACTGTAAAAAAGTGTACAAAAAGTGATCTATTTTTAAATAAATAGTTTGGGTTAGCCCAAACCACCCCAAACAACCCAAACTTTATTTCAATACTTCTATACATAGTTCGTGAGGGATTTTACTTCTTTCGTGGTTTCCTTTTAATTTTTGTGTACCTCCATTTTGAGTGCCTCTTGGTGAGGCATCGTGATGGCAATGTCTATCTATAACCTCTCCTTCAGGGTTAGAGCTGTAATCATATTTAAAAGGTTTACACATTGGTTTAGGTTGCCAATTTAAGTTGTTGGTCCATATATCCGTTGGTTTCATTCTAGTATCTCCATACTTACAATAACTTACTGTGTGTCTTATGTGTTTTATTTCATCCCAATGAGGAGCTTTTCTCATCTTACCTCTTGGATTCTCTATATACCATATTAAATTAGGATTAATACTTTTATATAAGTTTATTATATATAAAGTTGCTTCTAATAATTCTATTCCTAGTTGTGCAGAAGGAGTTTTAGGAGTAAATACTTCACCTTGCACCCAATTTCTACCTATACAAGCTACTGAGAACCCTGTACAAGGTGGACTTGCCCATAGAATATCAGGAACAAAAGGAACTTTATCTACATCAAAATCCCTTATGTCTATAACATAGTCTATACCTGGGAAAGGATTTATGTCTGAAGAATAAACTTCATAACCTAACTCTTCACAAGCCTTACCCACACTTCGTGATCCTGCAAATAATTCTAATACTTTCATATTGTTAATCTTTCTTCTAGTTCGTTTATTAAGTCTAAGTCTTCAATCAAGTCTTCACTTACATATACCTCAATGAATTCTTCACCAGCTATAAAGTCATCTACTAATATCTCAACTAAATTCTCTTGGTACATAAAGACATTTTCTTCATTGTCCATATTTTTTACGTGACCATTTTTATCTGTCCAACCTAATATATATATCTCATAACCATCTGCTGTCTCTGAGGTATACATTACTACATCTGGAGTTCCTACCCATTCGTCGGTAAGCTCCACATAATCTGCTATTATTTTTCTCATATCAATTCAAGTTTATTTAATAATTCTTTAGATTTGTACTTTAACATATGCTCTCCGTGATTATTCATTAGCATTCTATGTAGTATGGTATTAACCTTGTTAATACCGTCTACGTGAAACTCTGCACCTTCATTAGTGCTATATTCTTTAAAGTCATAAAATATATTTCCTCCATACTTATCGGATATATTTTTTACATCATCGGTGAAACTGTCCACTATGTCTTTAAGTTCTTTACTTATTTTTTGTTTGAGTGCTTTCTCAATTGCGTTTGTATCTTTCATTTTATTTTATTTTAGTTTAGTATTCTCTTGGTTCTGTGTGTTCTCCACACTCGGTGCATATATCTGTCCATTTTATTTCTGCACCACAACATTCTGATTCTTCCATTTTATTTATTTTAATTTATGATTATACTTAAGTA
>MDSZ01195213.1_pt1 | contig 39119 bp, 38 predicted proteins | sample 811201 | NCBI WGS metagenome assembly MDSZ01 (sample SAMN05326647, study PRJNA326480) | marine metagenome | isolation source: seawater | place: Indian Ocean: North | collected 2010
TGATTAGAAAACTCAGGATGGCCTTGTAAAGTAAAAACTTTATCATCTATACAAAATGATGAAATAGGGCAAAATTGATTGCCTGCAATTATTTCCACATATTTAGGCAGTTTGATCACTTGGTCCTGATGGGAATAAATTAAATTTAAACAAGAGTTTGTTGAATGAAACCATTTCTTTTGTATAAAGATTTCCATATTTGAAACTCCTGCTCCCCAACCAAGGTTTGATTTTTCAACTAAACCATTTATTGCTTGAGCAATGGCTTGATGACCAAAACATATACCAACTAAAGGAATGCCCTGATTAATAATTTCGTTAATTTTCCTGAATAGATTATTTATCCATGAAAGGTTTTCATATACTCCATAAGCACTTCCTGTAATTATAAAACCATCATAAATTTTTAAATCTTTCGGGAAAACACTATTAAATATTTCAAAATTATCGAATGTCCATTGATTACTGTTTGCAGACAGACAGTCTATAAACATTTGTGGATATGAGGGAAAGTATTGATTTAGTTCTTTTGGAATACTTCCAGTTTGGAAAATTCCAATCTTCAACTTTTTTGAAATTCTTTCTAAATTCATTTATTTTTTTTTACCCATTTTAAAATCCAAACCCTAGTAGCAGATGAAAGGCCAATATTATTTGAATGTCTTTCTTCATCAATTATAGTTATAAGTTTATTTAATGAAAGATTAAGTTTTTTAGAAGCGGAAATCAATTCCAACCAAAACTCTTTCTCTAATGAAATTGAAGTTCTATGATTACTAATTTTCACTGATCTTTTTAAATTTTTTTTGGGAGGAAACATAAGAGCTATTTTTTTTCATAGTATGTTCAACATCAATTACTTCTTTTTATAGAAGATTTTGCGATTTCAATTAGTGCTGTTTTTATTTGATTATTTTTGAAAACAGATAAGGCATTGATTGCCAAGTCTGAATGTTTTTTTGCTAATTGGTATGTTTTTTTTATTCCATCATATTTATTTATTAATGAAATTGCTTGTTGAAAATCATTAGCATTTTGATTTAAGTCTTTAATAACTCTAGACCAAAACTTTTTTTCTTTTGGAGAGGATTCCCTATATGCAAAAATGATCGGAAGACTTATTTTTCCAGTTTTGAAATCATCTCCAATATTTTTTCCAAACTTTTCTTCATTACCTGAATAGTCAAGCGCGTCATCAATTAGTTGGAAAGAAATACCTAATTCTTTTCCAAAATTAGTTAATGCATCTATTTTTTTCTTTTCAATTGATGACAAAACTGCTGAAGCCTTGCAGGCGGCTGAAAACAACTCAGCAGTTTTACTTGTAATAATTTTCATATAATCTTCTTTTGATGTTTCTGGATTATTTTGACTGGATAATTGCAGGATTTCACCTTTAGCAATTTTACAAGAAGCATTAGATAAGATCGCTAAAACATTTAATGAGTCAGTTTTCACCATTAATTCAAATGCATTACTGAATAAGTAATCTCCAACTAATATTGTGGCTTGATTACCCCATAGATTATTTGCGCTTTTTTTCCCTCGGCGTGTTTGGGATTTATCAACCACATCATCATGCAAAAGTGTGGCTGCATGAATTAATTCAACTGCCGCTGCAAGGAAAATTATTTTTTTATCAGTATCTTTTTCAAAAATCATTGAAGAAGCAATTGATAACATGGGTCTTAAGCCTTTGCCTCCGGAAGATAATAAGTAATTTGCAATGTATGAAATTAACTCATTATCTGACTTTATCCGATCAAAAATTAATTTATTTACTTTTTCAATTTGATTGGATGTTATTTGGAAAATTTTATCCATAAAGCCTGTTTAATTTAATTTTACTTTTAAATTAATTAATATTTATTTCAAAAATTATTATCATTGATAATAATCAAATTATTTAAATTTAAAGTTTTTAATTTTATATTTTGAAATTAATATATATGACTATATAAAAAGATCAAAATTAATAACTTTTACAAGATAAAAAATGGTAAAGTTTTTTAAAAACATTTTTGATACTATCTTTCAAAGAAAACCTTTGGTAACTGTTATAAAAATGAATGGTATCATAGGGACTTCTGGTTTTGGCAGAAGTAGGATCAATTATGAATCTTTAGAAAGCATTATTAATAAAGCGTTTGGAGAAAAAAGAGCTAAAGCAGTTTCTATAATAATTAATTCTCCTGGAGGATCACCGGTTCAATCATCATTAATCTTTAAACGTATAAGATATTTAGCTGATAAAAAAGATATTCCAGTTTTAGTTTTTGTTGAGGATGTTGCTGCGTCAGGAGGTTATTGGCTTGCATGCTCTGGTGATGAAATCTATGCTGATAAATCATCTATAATTGGTTCAATAGGAGTTATCTCAGCATCATTTGGGTTTTCAGAGGCAATTAAAAAAATTGGAGTGGAAAGAAGAGTGTATTCTACTGGTAAAGCAAAGGGATCTTTAGATCCTTTTAAACCAGAAAACCCTAATGATATTAAAATGCTAAAAAATATTCAAAATGACATTCAAAAAGCATTCATTGATTTAGTTACTTTAAGGAGAGGTAAAAGATTAACTAATGAAATTGATCTTTTTACAGGAGCTTTTTGGTCAGGGACAGAAGCTCTCAAACTTGGTTTAATTGACGGTATTGGCGAAACTAGAGAAATACTCAGAAAACGTTTTGGTGAAAATGTTAAAATTAAAATTATTACAAAACGTAAAGGGTTTTTATCTAATATCACTCAGTCAAGGAATCAAAACATCATAAATGGTCTGATTTCTTCAATTGAAGAAAATGAGATTTGGAGAAGATTTGGTCTGTGATACCATCTATTCAAAAACTTATTGTATTAGCTGTAATTTTATGGCTTGTATGGACGATTTTTAAATTATTTGAACGAAGATCTCAAAACCTAAATAGTGAAAAAGTAAATCATAATCAAAAGATGAAATGTGCTAATTGTGGAGCTTGGATTGAAAAGGAAAATTGTACAAATCCAGAATGTTTAATTAACAATTAATTATTAAAGGAAAATTAATTACAGTTATAGTATATTAATTAAATAATAATGAATAAAGATAATATAAAAATCAATTTCCAATCAATATTACTAAACCTTCAAAAATACTGGTCGAATAATGGATGTGTGATACTTCAGCCTTATGACATGGAAGTTGGGGCAGGCACTTTTCATCCTGCTACTACATTGAGATGTTTGGGGCCAGATAAAATTTGGAATGTTGCATATGTGCAACCTTCAAGAAGGCCTTCGGATGGAAGGTATGCAAAAAACCCTAATCGTTTGCAGCATTATTATCAGTTTCAAACTATAATGAAGCCTTCTCCTGAAAATAGTCAGCAACTTTATCTTGGCAGTTTGAAAGCTATAGGTTTAGACCCTTTGGATCATGATATTAGATTTGTTGAAGATGATTGGGAAAGCCCAACATTAGGAGCTTGGGGATTGGGATGGGAAGTTTGGTGCGATGGAATGGAAATTTCTCAATTTACTTATTTTCAACAAGTTGGAGGAATTGAATGTAATCCAGTCCCTTTAGAAATAACTTATGGTCTCGAAAGATTGGCAATGTTTATTCAAGGTATTGAAAATGTTTTTGAATTAGATTGGAATGGTTTGCCTGTTGGAAAAGGTGGAATGAATTATGGTCAAATCTTTTTAAGAAACGAAATAGAATTCTCAGAATACAATTTTGAGATTGCTGATGTAGATAAACTTTTCAAACAATTTGCTTTCGCTGAGGAAGAATGTTTAAGCTTATTAAGCCGTTCATCAAATCAATCTTTACCTGCTTATGATCAATGCTTAAAGGCGAGCCATATATTTAATTTGTTAGATTCTAGAGGAGCTATTTCTGTTACTGAAAGACAAAGCTATATAGGTAGAGTTAGGCATCTAGCGAAATCATGTTGTGAGTCTTATATTCAAGGTGGGAATAGTGCCTGATTTATTTTTAGAGTACTTTTCTGAAGAGATACCTTCCAGAATGCAAAAGGACGCCTCAATTTATTTGAGAAAATGTTTTGAAAAAGCTTTGATTGAACACAATTTATCTTTTGGCCAAATTTCGTCAATGTATAGTTCAAGAAGGTTGGTAATTAATATTGAAAATATTCCTGCCAAACAGCCAAAGGTTATAGAGGAGTTAAGAGGTCCAAGATTTGGATCTTCAGAAAAAGCCATTCAAGGTTTCCTAAAAGCAAATCAAAAATCAGCAAAAGATTTATTTAGGAAAGAAACTCAAAAAGGTTTTTTTTGGTTTTTAAGGGTTTCCAAAAATGGTGAAAAATCAAAAGAAATTATATCTAAGATAATTAGAAAAATTACTCTAAATTTTCAGTGGCCAAAGTCACAAAGATGGGGTTCTTCTAGGTTAAAGTGGGTTAGGCCATTGAAACGTATAAATGTTTTGTTTAATCAAAAGGTGGTAAAGTTTAATATTGATAATGAAGAAACAATTACAACTTCGAATAAAACTTTTGGTCATCCATTATTATCTCATAAAGAAATAAAGTTTAAAAACTTTTCTGAATACCTTCTTAAACTTAAACAGGAGTTTGTAATAGTTGATCCTGTTTTGAGAAAAAAAATGATTTTGAAACAAATAACAAAATTAACTAATCAATCTAAATTAAATTTTTTAATGGATGAACAACTTTTGGATGAAATAGTTGGTATAGTTGAATGGCCAAATTTAATTTTAGGAAAGATTGAAAAAAAGTTTATGAATCTCCCAGATGAGATCTTATTAACCGTTATGAAACGGCATCAAAAATATCTTTCATTTAAGTATAAGAACGGTTCAATTGCTCCTTTTTTCGCCACTGTATCTAATATGAGAAAAAATACAAAAAGAGATCAAACAATAAGATTTGGAAATGAGCGTGTTCTAAGAGCAAGATTGGAGGATGCAAGATTTTTTTGGGATTCAGACCGTTCAAAAAACTTTTCACAATTAGAAACAAAATTAAAGTCAATATTATTTTTTGAAAAACTGGGAACACTTTATGACAAAACTAAAAGGATTTCAGTATTATCAGATGAAATTTCTAAGAGCTTTAGAAAAGTAAATAAAAAAAATATTAATAGGGCATGTAGACTCTGTAAAATTGATTTGACTATGGGCATGGTTAATGAATTTCCTGAATTACAGGGTATAATGGGCGGGTATTACTCTTATGAGGAAAATTCGGAAGTTTCAAAAGCTATTTTTGAACATTACCTGCCCCAAGGTAATGACGATGAAATCCCGACTTCTTTAACTGGCAAGATAGTCTCTTTAGCAGATAAAATTGATACTTTAGTTGGTTTTTTTTCAATAGGTCTGGCCCCCTCTGGAAGTAAAGATCCATATGGATTAAGAAGGGCTGCTTTAGGTATAATTAGAATTATAATAGAAGGAAAATTATCTATTAATATAGAGAAAATTATCAAACTTTCTTTCAGTCAATTTAATGAAATTAACATTCAGGAACAACAAATAGTACATGATTTCCTTTTAGATAGACTTAAATTCTTGCTCAGAAATGAGAGTGTTTCTTATGATATTATTGCTTCTGTGATTGATGGAAAGGTTGAATTTCAAAATGATCTTCTTAAAATATATTTGAATACTAAAACTTTAAGCTCATTTATGGAAACTAAGGATGGGGCAGACCTTAAAGCTCTTTGGATCAGAGTTTCAAGTATTTTGTCAATTGAAGAGAAAAAAAACAATTCTTTAATTCGAGGGGAAATTAATTCTTTAAATGGTTTTACCTTTAAAGAAATTAAATTGATAAAAAGAATCAAATCGCTAAAATTAGAAGGTCAATATTTGTTAATGCTAAAAAGTCGCTCAAAATTAAGTTCTCATATTAATAACTTTTTCGATAATCATAAAATAAATGATCCAGATTTAAATATAAGAAAAAGAAGATTTAAAATTATTTCATTAGTTAGAAGTAGATTACTTGAATTAGGTAATTTATATAGTCTTGAAGGTTGAATATAGATTTTAATTAAATTTATTATATTTTAATACAATTATATAATTATAAGTAGGAGATTTTTTTGAAAAGGTATGTATACAACTTTGGCAATGGTAAAGCTGATGGTAATGCTTCCATGAAAGATATTTTAGGAGGCAAGGGTGCGAATCTTGCCGAAATGACAAATATTAATTTACCAGTGCCTCCGGGATTTACAATTTCGACTGAAGTTTGTGAATATTATTATAAAAATAACAAACAACTCCCAAAATCTATTAAAACTGCAATTAATGAATCAATTAAAGTTTTGGAAAATAATACAAACTGTCTTTTTGGGGATCATAATAAACCGCTTTTGGTTTCAGTTAGATCAGGATCTCGTGCATCAATGCCAGGCATGATGGATACCATTTTAAACTTAGGATTAAATGATAGCACAATTATTGGATTGGCAAAGTCTACAAATAATGAACGTTTTGCTTATGATAGTTATAGGCGGTTTATACAAATGTATGCTGATGTGGTCTTGGAAGTTGATAGTAGTTTATTTGAAGATGCTCTAGAAAATCTCAAATATGAAAACAATATTGAGCTGGATACAGAATTAAGCACCAATCATTTAAAGCAGTTGGTTGATATCTTTAAAAAAATAATTAAAAAAGAAATCAATTTAGATTTTCCTCAAAACCCTAATGATCAACTTTGGAAAGCTATTGCTGCTGTATTTGACAGTTGGGGCAATACTCGTGCCGTAACATATCGAAAATTAAATAACATCCCTTCTGAGTGGGGGACTGCAGTAAATATTCAATCAATGGTGTTTGGTAATATGGGAGATGACTCAGGTACGGGTGTTGCCTTTACCAGAGATCCAAGTAGTGGGAAAAATATTTTTTATGGGGAATATCTCCTCAATGCTCAGGGTGAAGACGTAGTTGCAGGGATTAGAACTCCACTTCCATTAACATTATTAAATAGTCAAAATCAAAAAAATCAATCTAGTTTAGAAGAGGTCATGCCTAAAATTTTCGCTCAGCTTAATAAAATGAGAGTAAAATTAGAAAAACATTACAAAGATATGCAGGATATAGAGTTTACCATTCAACAAGGTAAATTGTATTTGCTGCAAACTAGAAATGGCAAAAGAACAGCAGAAGCTGGAGTCAGGATAGCGGTTGAATTGGTGAAAGAAAAAATAATTAATAAACAAGAAGCTTTATTAAGGGTTCCTCCTGAAAGTTTAAATCAACTATTGCATCCAACATTAGATCCTTCAGCAAATTTTGAGCTTTTAATATCTGGATTGCCTGCGTCCCCAGGAGCTGTTTCTGGAAAAATTGTTTTAAATTCTGAGGAAGCAGAGAAAATGGCATTGTCAGGAGAAAGGGTTATTCTAGTTCGTTTGGAAACAAGCCCTGAAGATATAAGTGGTATGCATGCGGCTGCAGGCATACTTACAGCCAGAGGTGGTATGACGAGCCATGCTGCAGTTGTTGCTAGAGGAATGGGAAGAGCATGTATTACTGGAGCAAATGAGCTTAGAATTGATGAGAGTGACAGAAAAATCTTTTTTGGTAAAAAAGAACTAGATAGTGGTACAGAAATTACAATAGATGGAAGCAGTGGGGATGTTTATTTAGGAATTGTACCTACAATTTATCCTGAAATGTCTTCGGAATACGATAAATTGATGAGCTGGTCTGATCAGTATAGGAGGATGAAGGTTAGAACTAATGCTGAAACAGCATCAGATGTCAAAACTGCAAAAGAATTTGGAGCTGAGGGAATTGGCCTTTGTAGAACGGAGCATATGTTTTTTGATGAGAAAAGAATATCTGTAATGAGACAAATGATACTGGCAGATTCCAAAGAGGAAAGAACTTTAGCTCTAAACAAGCTTTTGCCTATGCAAAGATTAGACTTTGAATCAATCTTTTTGCTAATGGAAGGACAACCGGTTACTATCAGGCTTCTAGATCCCCCTTTGCATGAATTTTTACCTTCTAGCCAACATGAAATTGATCTTGTATGTAAAGAAATGGGAGTAAAAAAAGAAGTTCTAAGACAAAGATTAATTCAATTAGAAGAAGCAAATCCTATGTTGGGTCACCGTGGCTGTCGATTAGCTATTACTTATCCAGAAATTTGTGAGATGCAGGCAACAGCGATTTTAGAAGCTGCAGCAAATGTTCAAAAAAAAATAAGTAATTCTATTCAAATAGAAATTATGATCCCATTAGTTTCTTCAAAAAAAGAAATTGTTTTTTGTAAAAACATAATTGATGAAGTTGCTAATAAAATCTCGAAAAAGTTGAATTGTAATTTTAATTATTTAGTAGGAACGATGATTGAGATTCCAAGGGCAGCTTTGCTCTCAAGTCAATTGGCTGAAGTAGCAGATTTTTTTAGTTTTGGAACAAATGATTTAACACAAACTGTTTTTGGAATAAGTCGAGATGACTCAGGAACTTTTCTAAATGAATATATTGAAGGAGGTTTTTATATTAATGATCCTTTTGTTTCAATAGATGAAAATAGTGTGGGAGAGTTAGTTTCTATATCAGCAAAAAATGGGAAATTATCAAATAAAGAAATTAAACTTGGAATTTGTGGTGAACATGGAGGTGATCCAAAATCTATTAGATTTTTTGAAAAAATTTCATTAGACTATGTTTCAGCATCACCATTTAGAGTGCCTATTGCTAGATTATCAGCAGCTCAAGCTTCTATATTAAATAAATCAGCTTAATATTATAATCCAATTTTACCAAATCTTTTATTAAATCTAGCTACTTGGCCTCCAGAATCAACAATCCGGTGCTGACCTGTCCATGCTGGATGAGTTTTAGGATCAATGTCTAGTTTAAGCAAATGTCCAGGCTTGCCTAAAGTTGATCTAGTTTTATACTTTGTACCATCAGTCATCTCGATAGTTATTTCATGGTACTCAGGATGGATGTCTTTTTTCACTTTTTTCTCCAAAGATATTAAAATTTCAAAATCTATAAATTTTAATAAATCATAAATCGTAGACTAGTTGATAACTCTAATAACCTATGAATATAGATTATGCAAGTAGGGATATAAAGTGGAAATTATATTTATTCTATTCTTTGTGTAATTTTTAATTCTATCCTTCTATTTCTTCTTAAGTCTTCATCACTATTCTTGACAATTTTCAAATTATTTTGTTTTAAAGGTTGAAATTCACCATATCCTGATGCTGAAAGTCTATTTGGTTCAATACCTTTTTTGATTAAAAACCTGACAACTGAAAGTGAACGTTCTGTTGATAAATCCCAATTATCTAGATATTTGCCTCCTGACAAAGGCATTATGTCTGTATGACCTTCTACTTGAAGAACCCAATTTATATCTTCAGGGATACTGGCGGCTATTTCTTTCAATGTCAGAGATAATTTCTCCAATTGATTTTCACCTTCTGATCCTATTTCTGCAGAACCTGGAGCAAACAATACTTCTGACTGAAATACAAATCTATCTCCCACTATTTGAATCTCTTCTCTGTTTTCTAGTAATTCACTTAGCCTGCCAAAAAACTCTGATCTAAATTTTTGAAGTTCTTGAACGCGGCTAGCAAGAGCATTATTTAAACTTTCTCCAAAACTTTTTATCTCTACTTTCTCAGCTTCATCTTCCTCTTTTTGTTTGTCAAATAAAGCTTGAAGTTGGCTTAGCTTTAAATTCATTTGGGTAAGAGCAGTTTTGAGATTTTTGACTTCTGCTTTAAACTTGATAGCTTCCGCAGAACTTTTTTCAGCCTCCTTTTGAGACAAAATTGATTTATCTTTAAGAGATGTAATTTTTTCTTCAAGGGTTTTGGAATAATCTCTTTCTTTTAAAAGTTCGGCATTAATTTCTTTATCTTTTTCTATTAAGTCCACTATTTCATTTTGGAGCTGATCTCTCATTTTTTCTAATTGAATAATATCATCAATTTGAACTGCAATTTTATCTCTGTTTAAATCAATTTTTTTCTGCAGTTCATCAACTTTTTCCATGTTACTCTTTTTTAATAGATTGTAATCTTGAGATAACAAATCTAGTTTTTCTGTTAAATCTTTCTTTTGATTAGTTATATCAAAGATATCATTTTTTAATGATTTGATAGTTTCAGACAGGGCATCATTATTTTTTGATGATTCTTTCAGATTATTATAGGTGTCATTTAGCTCTAATTTTATTTTTGAAATTTCAGATGAAAGTTTTTCATTTTCCACTTTTTCAAATTGCAATAATTTATAAACTTCACTAATTTGTTTGTTTAAGTCAGTTAATGCTTCATCTTGGCCGCTTACTATTTGATTTAGATAAAATTGTGCAACACTAAAAATCATCAAAACAAAAATTACTACCATCAAAAGAGTTGCTAAAGCATCAACAAATCCAGGCCAAGTATACTGCTCTCTTCTAGCATACTTATTAGTTAAGTATGCCATATTTTATTTTTCTGCTCTTAGATGGGGGGGCTTTTTTTTGTTAGAAATATTACTTTGGGTAATTTTCCCCAGAGCTCTAATTTCTTGTCTCATTAAATCTGTTTGGGCAGCATGATTGCTTCTTGCCTCTTCAGTTATACTCTGAAGTTGTGCTTCTAGTTTAGGAATTTTGTTATGTAAACTTCTATCTTCATCAATTTGATCAGACAATCTTCTAAGTTGAGCATTTAACTCTGTTATTTGAGTTAGAAATCGACTTCGATCACCTTCGATATTGGTTAATGCTGTTGCAAGCTCAGAGAGATGATTGGCAGCAGTATCGCTTATTGATTGTGAATAAGAGGGAGATAGCGAGGATGAAGTTGAAGAATTAGTGATCTTTACGGAAGAAGATAGCCAGTTTTCTAGATCTTGATAAAATCTTCCAGAAGCTTGCCCTAATTGAAGATCTAGAAAACCAAGCACTAAAGAACCTGCTAAACCAAATAATGAGGATGAAAATGCCGTCGACATGCCTGATAGTGGTGATTTAAGCCCTTCTTGTAAGTTTGCAAAAACTAATCCAGTGTCTTGGTTCCCAAAATTAAGATTACCAATGACAAAGCTAACTGATCTAACTGTGCCAAGAAGACCCCAAAATGTTCCTAACAAGCCTAAAAAAATTAATAGTCCAATGAGGTATCTTGCAATTTCTCTATTCTCATCTAATCTACCTGCTACACCGTCTAGAACAGACCTAAGAGCTGCTGCAGACATTGAAATTTCTTTGATTTTTGAGTCTTTGCCTAACATGTGGTCAAGTGGAGCTAGAAGAACAGGTTCTATAGATGACGTTCCAGAAGCTTGAAGAGATTGAATCCACAGTTTTTCAGGCACTAATTTGATGGTTTGTCTTGCCAAAAAAATAATTCCAACTATCAGTACACTTAAAATCAAACCATTGATTGCTGGATTTCCATTAAAAGCTTCTATTAAAGGCTGACCCAATAAGGTCGCTACACCGATTACAACTAGAACAAATATTATCATTCTAAAAAGATATTTTCTTGGATCAGTCATTATTTAAAACCTTTGAAAAATTTAATATTTTATCAATTAAACTATAAAAACAAAAAATGTCAGGAATATGGTGAAACAAAATTATTTGAAAATCAAACTAATTAACTTTGTTTAATCGTTTAATAACTTGATCAATAAATCATGTATTTTCGGATTAGCCATACAAATTTCAGTAGTAATTTTTTTTTCTCTCATAGAAAAATCAGTACTAAAGCCACCTGCCTGATTAACAATTAATTGCCCTGGTAAGGATTCACTTTCTTTCAAACCACGAGACCAAAAACCATCTAACCTTCCAGCTGCAACCCAAGCCATATCGAGCAAAATACTGCCTGAGTTTCTGATAAAGGAACCCATTTTTATCAAAGAAATGATTGCATTCTGGTGATTCTTATCTAAATTGTTTCTATTATAATTATCGAGGTTAGTTCCTAAAACAGAAGAGTTTAAATTATTTTTGCCTGAAACTCTAATTCTGTGATCATTCATGAAAGAGCCATTTCCAAATTCCGATACAAAAAATTCTTTTCTAATTGGATCATAAATACAACCAACTTGATGGTTTTTGCTAATCTCAACAAATATTGAATTTGCAAAATGAGGGATCCCATTACGAAAGTTTATTTCCCCATCAAGTGATTTTACTTTCCAAATGGGGCTGCTGTTTTTGATGATTATTTCTTGCTCATTTATTGTTAATCCCCAGTCTGGCCTAGCTTTCATTAGTTCATCTTTAAACATGGTTTTTGAAAAGTTTTGGCTTTTATTAAAAAAATCTGATGTGTCTTTCTTGGTTACTTGAAGGTTTTCTAATTCTACAAAGTCCTTTATTTGTTTTCTCGAAATTAAAGTGCAGGTATTGAACATAATATTTACAATCGGAGATCTACCTTGGAATGGGAACATTAACTTTATCCCTTGGCTTTTTCTACGTAAGTTAAGTCTTCTGGCTTGACAACTATTCTTGAGCCTACTTCAATATGAGGAGGAACCATTATTCTTATTCCATTTTCAATAATTGCAGGTTTGTAAGATGAAGAGGCTGTTTGACCCTTTACTACAGCATCCGCTTCAACAACTTTCATTGTAACTGTGTCAGGCAGTTGAATTGAAATCGTTTCTTCTTCAAATGTATTCAGTATAATTTCCATACCATCTTTCAAGAAAAGTCCTTTTTCTCCTAAGATTTTTTTAGGTATGTGTTTTTGATCATAGGTTAATGTATCCATAAATATATAATTGTTCTCATCCTCATAAAGGTAAGTAGATTTTTTCTCATCTAATATAACTCTCTCTATGCTCTCAGAAGACCTAAATCTCTCATTCAATTTTGTGCCATCTCTTAAATTTTTAAGTTCAATTTGAGCAAAGGCACCTCCTTTCCCAGGCTTTACATGGCTAACTTTAACAGCTATCCATAACCCATTATTATGTTCAATAACATTGCCTTCTTTAATTGCGTTTCCATTAATTTTCATCATTAATTTCCTTAAAGTATAAATTTATTCTTTTTAATAAATTAAAAAATTTATACAAGAAAGTTTAATTATTTTTTTAACAGAATCGAAATTCCCAATTGACTTGAGCTTATCTTCATAGCACTTTGTTTTATTTAATGTATATTTTATTTTTACAAATCTTTTTTTGAGTTTTAAAAATGAGCGATTATAAAAAGAAACTTTTAGATTTTGATAATGCCATTAATAATCTAGAAAAAAACATGCACAGTTTCTTATCTTATAATGAAAAAAAATTATCATTCGACAAGCTTCAAATTAAAGCAGAAGTGGAAAAATTAAAACATAAACTTATTAAAATTATTGATAGTTTAGAAGAAGAGTAAATAATTAGAATGAATAAAATTCAGAATATCGTTGAAATAACAATTAATGATAGGGCATATAAAATTGCTTGCGGAAAAGGTGAGGAAGACCATATTACGAAACTCTCTGAAATTATAAATAATGAAGTTTTAACCTTAGTTGATCAACAAGGTCAGGTTGGTGAAAGTAAACTTTTGTTGATGGCTTGTTTAATTCTTACTGACAAAATGTTGGAAAACAATAATACAAAAATACAAGTTGATGATAATATCTATAATGAACTTCTACAAAGTATAACTTTGGCTACTGAAAAAATTCATAAGGTTGCCAATCAATTGAGAAATGAATAATATTTGTTTTGTGGTGGCTGGTTAGTTTGACAGGTAATTTATCCTTGGGGCCAATAATTAATCCAAAGGGAACTGCCTCTGACTTAACTCTGGTTATGTTATTGCGGTGCCCACCTGAATATCAGGCCACATTGGGTTGTTAATACCATCGGCTTAACAGGCTGCCACAGTAATTAAATTTTTTTATATAAATATGTATCCTAGCAAATTTAAAAAACAACTTAGAGAAAAGTATAAATTAATTAGAAGTAAAGCTTATAATGAAATGAATGTTGAAGCCTCACAAATTGTTTCAAAATATGCTTTTAATATTATTAAAATTTTTGAATCTAAAATTATATCTGGATATTGGCCTCTCAATTGTGAGATTAATTGTTTGCCATTGATGGAAAACTTTCGAAAACTTTCAAAAACAATTTGTTTGCCCGTAACAGTAAACGAAGAATTGCCTCTTGAGTTTAGAATTTGGGAAAAGGAAGCTAATTTGATTATTGGTCAATTTGGAATTAAGCAACCAGAAAGTTTCTCAAAATTTGTTTTGCCTGACTTATTAATTGTTCCATTATTGTCTTTCGATGAGAGAGGAAACCGTCTAGGTTATGGTGGTGGTTATTACGACAGAACAATAAAATCACTTCGAAAAACTAATAAGAATACAGTTGCTATTGGTTTAGCTTTTGATAATCAGGAATGTAGTTCTTTACCTATTGAGAAATTTGATGTACCTCTCGATGCAATTCTTCATAATAAAGGTTTAGTTTTTTTTCATTAAGTTGTTTTTGGATAATTTTATGCGTGTGCTTTTTTTAGGTGATATTGTTGGACGTAATGCTAGAAAAACAGTTTTGTCAAAAATGCCTAATCTTCAAAAAAAAAATTATATAGATTTTACAGTAGTCAATGTTGAAAATGCTGCTGACGGGAGAGGTGTTACTCCAAAAATTGCTGATGAATTTTTAAGCAAGGGTGTGGACGTTCTTACTACAGGTAATCATGTTTGGGATAAATCTGAGATAATAAATTATATTTCTAAAGAAACACGATTGATAAGACCAATTAACATGCCAGAAGGAACACCTGGATATGGTAAAAAAGAAGTTATTCTTGATGATGGTAGAAAAATTTTGGTCATTAATGCAATGACCAATCTATTTATGCCCAAAAACAAATCCGTTTTTCATGCTCTCGAAAGTGCGTTGATTAATATCTCTTTGGGTGATGATTATAGTGCTATTATTCTTGATTTACATGGTGAAGCCACAAGTGAGAAGATGGCAGTTGGTCATTACTTTGATGGTAAAATTTCTATGATTGTTGGAACTCATACTCATGTTCCAACAGCTGATTATCAAATACTTCCTAACGGTACGGCTTATCAGACAGATATTGGAATGTGTGGTGATTATGATTCCGTTATAGGTATGGAAAAAAAAGGTGCTATTGCTAGGTTTTTTTCAAAAAAATCTTATTTAAAAGTTGCTAAAGGTGAAATTACCATTTGTGGTTCAATTGTTGAAATAGATGACAAAACAGGGAAAGCATTTAAAATTTTACCTGTTAGACTAGGAGGCAGGTTGAGTGCAACTATCGATTAATTTATTAATCTTTGTTATAATACTAAAATCTATATATAAAAATTATAGTAATTCTTCAAAAATATATAATAATGGCTGGACATTCAAAATTTAAAAATATTATGCATCGTAAAGGTGCTCAAGATGCTAAAAGAGCAAAAATTTTCACTCGACTAGGTAAAGAGCTTTCAGTCGCTGTTAAAGCAGGAACTGATCCTACAGGCAATCCGAGACTAAGGGCAGCTATTGCTGCTTGCAAAGCGGCTAATATGCCTAAAGAAAATATTTCTAAAGTTTTAAAAAAAGCAGAGGAGGGATCAGGAAATAACTATGATGAAATAAGATATGAAGGTTTTGGTCCTGGGGGTACAGCTATTATAATAGAAACGCTAACAGATAATAGAAATAGGACAGCATCAGAGATAAGATCTGCTTTTAACAAATTTAATGGAAGTCTTGGAGAAAATGGAAGTGTATCATATTTATTTGATAATTTAGGATTAATTTTGTTTTCTTCTAAAGTTTGTGATTCTAATACGATTTTAGAGGTTGGAATTGAATTGGGGGTTTTAGATGTAAGCTCAAGTGATGAATATCATGAAATTTATTGCAATAAAGATGATTTTGCTGAGATTCGAGAAAGCTTAGTGTTAAAGTTTAATGATCCTATTGAGGCTAATGTTATATGGAAAGCAAAATTAAACATTGCACTTTCTGAAGAAACCAAGATTTCATCTTATAAGTTTTTAAGCTATTTAGATGAATTGGAAGATATTCAAAACGTATTTTATAACTTCGAAATTTCTGATGAGGATATAATGAAGTTTCAAGTTTGATTTGAAGATGTTTTTGGTTTTGGTAAGGAACTATGGCAAGTTTTGATATTAAAAATTTAGGTATAGACCCAGGAATTAGGAATACTGGTTGGGGAATTGTTTCCCAGCGCGGTAATAAGCTGAATTATGTGGCGCATGGAGTTATTAAACCTTCTTCTAAATCAAGTGATGCTGAACGTTTAAATTATATTGCTTTGAACTTGAATGAAGTTATTAATAAATTTAAACCTAACTGTTCTGCGATTGAGAAAATATTTGTGCATGCTAATGCTGAATCAGCTCTTAAACTTGGTATGGCTAGAGGTGTTGCAATGCAGGTCGTCGCGGCGGCTAAAATCCCATTAAATGAGTTGGCTGCAAGGTTGGTGAAAAAAACATTGTCTGGCTCAGGTAAGGCTGATAAAAATCAAGTTAAATATATGGTTCAAAAACTATTAAATGTTTCAATTGATAATTTAGATTCATCTGACGCGCTTGCGATTTCTATTGCTGGGATGAATCTTGGCTTTTCATCTGATGAAAATGATTTTACTAATAATAAATTAAGTCAGGCAATTAAATTTGCCATCGAAAAGGAAGCATAATAAAATCATCATTATGATTTCACAATTACAAGGTAATATTATTTCAATTGAAAGTAGATTTTTAATTCTTAACGTGAATAATGTTGGGTACAAAATTTTTTGTTCCTCAAGATCTCTTTCAACTTTTCAAGAAAATTTAGAAAACGTCTTAATTCTTACGGAATTAGTTGTGAGAGAAGACAGTTTGACTTTATATGGTTTTTCAGATGAATTGGAAAGGAGATGGTTCAATCTTCTTCAATCTGTTCAAGGTATAGGTGCTAAAGCTTCAATAGCCATTTTATCGAGTATGTCCAATGAGGAGTTGTCAAAGGCCATATTATCATCAGATAAAGCTATGATTTCAAGAGCTGAGGGGGTTGGGCAAAAAATTGCAGGGAGAATTTTGAATGAATTAAAAGATAAAATACCTGATTCATCAGAGTTATCTATATTTTCCAATGAAATAGAAAATTTTCAAAATGAAAATTCTGAGTTAATAAATGATACAATATCTGCTCTAATAAACTTAGGTTATAATCGTTCTGAAAGTTATAAAGTGGTGCTCAAGATTCTGAAAATTAACAAAGATGTTCAACTTTCAGAGTTAATCACACTTTGTTTGAAAGAGCTGTAGAACAAAATGCTAGAAAATGATCAAGACTCAAAAAAATTATTGCAAATGGAGGCGGATAAAAACTTGCCTGCTGAAAACTCACTTAGACCAAGAAATTTAAATGACTTTATTGGCCAGGGAGCGGGAAAAAGGAATTTGCAAACATTTATTTCTTCTGCTTCCAAACGTCTTGCTTCTATGGACCATACTTTGCTGGTTGGTCCTCCAGGATTAGGGAAAACTACTTTAGCACAAATTATTTCTAATGAGTTAGGAGTTGGTTTCCGTTCAACTTCTGGTCCAGTAATAAATAAATCAGGAGATCTTGCAGCACTCTTAACAAACTTAAATCCAAGGGATGTTTTATTTATTGATGAAATTCATAGATTAAACTCTGTCGTTGAGGAAGTTTTATATCCAGCAATGGAAGACTTTCAATTGGATTTGATGATTGGTGAAGGGCCATCCGCTAGATCAGTAAGAATTGATTTGCCTGAATTTACATTAGTGGGAGCAACAACAAGATCCGGTTTGTTGACTACACCCTTAAGGGACCGTTTTGGTATTCAGATGAGAATGGAATTTTATACTAACTTAGAATTAGAAGAAATTCTTATTAAAGCTTCATATAAATTAAATATAAGTTTATCAAAAGAAGGTGCAAATGAAATAGCATGTCGTTCAAGAGGAACTCCTAGAATAGCTGGAAGACTTCTAAGAAGGGTGAGGGACTTTGCTTTGGTTCAAGGGCAGGATAGCATAGGAAGAAAAGAGGCTGATGATGCATTGTCAAAGTTAGACATTGATATAAATGGTTTGGATTCTATGGATAGGAAATACTTATTGAAGATTGCAGAATCATATAATGGTGGGCCAGTAGGAGTAGATACACTCTCTGCCGCTCTTGCTGATCAAAGGGATGTTATTGAGGAAGTAATAGAGCCTTATTTAATACAACAAGGTTATGTTCACAGAACTTCAAGAGGAAGGGTTCTTTCAAAACAAGGCTGGGTTTATTTAGATTTACCGATACCTGATGAATTTATAGAAGATAAAAACATCTAAAAATTAATTCGAAAAATTTTTGAACATTTAAGAGAGCTTTTAAATTATTGATATGTTTGATTTAATAGATGGAAAAATTAAAAATCATTCTCATTTTTATTATTTAAGAATTCAGTATGAAGACACTGATGCGGGAGGGATAGTTTATCATGCAAATTATTTATCCTTTATGGAAAGGGCTAGAACAAGTCTAATGAGATTACTCAATTTTTCTCCAGAAAAATTTTTATTGTCTGGGAATAGTTTTGTTGTAGCTAAGGCTGATATCAAATGGAATTTATCTCTTAAACTTGGTAATATTTGCTGTGTAAAAACTCATTTACTAGAATTAAGACGTGCTTCATTTATTCTTGAACAAGTAATTTACGATAAACAATTAAACAAAGTATTTACTATTGGTAAAATATATTTATGCATTATAAAAAATAAAAAAGTCATAAAATTACCATTAAATTTAAAGCAAGCTTTGTTAAATTGGTCCAATCAACTAGAATAATTGCCTAATAATTGTCCCATTTTATATATAGTAAGTTTAATAAGAGATTTTTTTAGAAAGAAGAAATAATGGAAGAAAAAGTAGTTGAAGAAGTTTTAATTGGTGCAGGTAATCTTTCTTTGTGGGAATTATTTTTGCAAGCTGATGTTGTAGTTAAAATTGTTATGCTAATATTAATTTTAGCTTCGATTTGGTGTTGGACTATAATTTTTGAAAAATTTTTTCTTTCAAGAAAAGAACTGCAATTAGCAGATAACTTTGAAAATGAATTTTGGTCTGGTGGCTCTTTAGATAACATATATGATGAAATGTCAGAAGATCAAAACACTAAAAAAAATGGTGCTATTTTCAGAGTTTTTAGTTCAGCCATGCAAGAATGGCGCAGAGCAACTACAAGAGGATTAGTGGGTAAGGGAAAAGATTTTAAAGCATCATTATCTCAAAGAATTGAGAGAGGAATGGATATAGCGATAACAAAGGAAGTTGGAAGATTGGAAAGAGGTATGACTTTTTTGGCTTCAATTGGATCAGTGGCTCCTTTTATTGGCCTCTTTGGAACTGTTTGGGGAATTATGAACTCATTCTCAGCGATTGCAGCTTCCAAGAACACTTCTTTAGCAGTTGTCGCGCCTGGTATCGCAGAAGCATTATTTGCAACTGCTTTGGGTTTGTTGGCGGCCATTCCTGCTGTGGCTGCATATAACAAATTTTCCAGTGATATTGAGAAAGTTACATTAAGATTAGAAAATTTTTCAGCTGAGTTTATGGCTATTTTGACCAGACAATTAGATGAAGACGGATAGTGATGAATTTCAATCAAGCTCGTAAACGCAAATTAGGCAGAAATAAACCAATGAGTGCAATTAATGTAACTCCTTTGGTGGATGTAATGCTAGTTCTATTAATTGTTTTTATGATTACTGCTCCATTATTAACAGTTGGTGTGGCTGTAGATTTACCAAAAACGAAGGCGGGACAACTGAACGCAGATGCAGATCCTTTAATAGTTTCAATTAAAAGAAATGGTGAAGTTTATCTTCAAGAAAGTATTGTTGAAGGTAATGAATTAATACCAAGATTAAAAGCCATCGCTGGAGTTAATGAAAATACAAGAATCTTTGTAAGGGGTGATAACAAAATTTCATATGGTGAAGTTTTATCTCTGATGGGAAAAATTCAATCCGCTGGTTATGAGAGAGTTGCTTTAGTAGCAAAGCTTCCAGATGAATCTTAGTATCACAAATAACTTTTTAGTTTCAGAAAATACAGACCCTTTATTAAGACCTGCTTCTATAATTTCAACTTTGATTCATATTATGATTATTCTTATTGCCATGTATGGATTGCCTAAGTTTGGAAGAAAACTTCCTGAAGATCTAAAAATTATTGCATTTGAACTAATGCCAATTGTTGATGAAACCAATATCAATACAAGTCAGGAAGAAAATAAAACCCAAAAAGAATCTGTTAAAGAAGAACCTCAAAAAATTGATAGAAAAATTATACCTATAGAAAAAAAGGAACCAGAAAAACCAAAGCCTCTTCCCGTTCAACCTGTTGAGAAACCTACCTCAAAAAAAGTTAAAATACCTGCTCAAAAACCAGAAGTAATTGAACAATTTAATGAACCAACTATGAAACCAAAAATTCCAGAATCGCCAAGTATGAAGTCAGAAATTATAAAAGATGAGGTGATTAAAAAAGTCAAATCAAAAGTAAATAAAATTGCTCCCAAACCACTGTCTAAACCCCAAATAATTAAAAATAAATCAAAAAAAAATAAAGAAAAGGAGCAAAAGACAAATCCTTTGGCTCTCACAAGTGTATTAAAGACTTTAGAAAAAGTTAAAGAAACCAATTTGCAAAAAGAACAAGAGAAAAAAAAGATTAAAGAATTAATTCAAAAGAAAAAACAAGAGAAAGATAAAAGAAAAGATGCTGCTGAAAACTTAAAAGAGATAGTTTCAAATTCTGCAAGCTTGAAACCCAAAAACTTCTTGAAACCCATAGGAATAGATAAGCTTGACTTGCTCAAACTTCATATAAGGAATTGTTGGAACCCTCCTGTTGGCGCAGCAGGCGCAGAGAATCTTATTGTTGACATATTTATTGAGTTAAATAAGCAAGGTTATGTTTTAACAGTAAAATGGATTAATCAAGGAATGAAAAGAAATAATTCTTTCTACATTGCTGCGGCTAATGCAGCAATAAGAGCTGTCAAAGATTGTGAGCCGTTACCTTTGCCTCCTGAAAGTTATAATCAATGGAAGAGTTTAACATTAGTTTTTGATCCTAAAGAGTTGTTTGGTGGTTATTAGAAAGTTAAAAAATTATAAGAAGAAATAAACAAATGAAAATAAAATTTATCAAATCAACTATTAAAATTATCATTTTAAAATTAGTTTTTTCAATGATTTTTACAAAAGTTTTTGCTCAAGGATTAGTGGTTGACATCACAGAAGGTAGAGTGGCGCCGTTGCCAATAGCGATTCAAAAATTTGTTAACAACGACGGAGTGAGTGAATTAGGAAATGATATTATTCGAGTTATTACTAATGATTTAACATCTTCGGGCTTGTTTAAAGCAATTGATCAAAATGCATTTATAGAAAAACCTAAATCACCAAAGACTAGACCAAACTTTACTAATTGGGATCCTCTTGGAGTTAAGGCTTTGGTGACCGGTTCTGCTAATATAAATGATAATGGTATTGCTGAAGTTGAATTTAGACTATGGGATGTAGTTACGGAAAAGGATATCACGGGTCTAAGACTATCAGTTGATAGCCGATTTTGGAGGAGAATAGCACATATTGCAGCTGATGAAATATATAAGAGACTTACTGGGGAGGAGGGCTACTTTGATACTCGAATAGTATACATTTCAGAAAGCGGTCCATTGGACGCTAGGGTTAAAAAATTAGCGATAATGGATCAGGATGGTCATAATCATCAGTTCCTCACAGATGGATCTTATTTGGTATTAACACCTCGTTTTTCTCCAACATCTCAGGAAGTGGCATATCTGGCATACTATAACAATGAGCCTAATGTTTATATTCTTGATCTTGAAACAAATAGACAAGAATTATTAGGCACATTCCCTGGAATGACATTTGCTCCAAGATTTAGTCCTGATGGTAAATCTATAATTATGAGTTTGGCTGATGAAGGTCTTACAGATATATTTCTTATGAATCTCCAAACACAAGAAGTTAAACAATTAACTAATAGTCCTTCAATAGATACATCTCCAACTTTTTCTCCAGATGGGCAAAGAATTGTGTTTAACTCAGATAGAGGAGGGTCTCAGCAACTTTATGTAATGAGTTTAAACGAAACAATTCCAAAACGGATTTCTTTTGGTAAGGGAAGGTATGCAACTCCAGTTTGGTCTCCCAGAGGTGATTTAATAGCATTTACAAAGATGTTTAAAGGAGACTTTTATATAGGGGTTATGAGACCAGATGGGAGTGGTGAAAGATTAATAGCCAAGGGTTTTTTAGTTGAAGCTCCTACCTGGGCTCCCAATGGAAGGGTTTTGATGTATTTTAAGCAGCAAAAATCTGATACAGATGGTAAAGGAGGGAACGTAAGACTATTTAGGGTTGATATAACGGGACATAATGAAATTGAAATCATTACTCCTGCTGATGCATCTGATCCTGCATGGTCACCACTAATACCATAAATATCAAGTAATTGTTGGACTATTTAATCAAATTCAGTTAAAAATGTCTATAAACATAGTTCTTGCTTGCTAATTTGTAAAAAATTAATTAAGTTGCGACGGTAATATGTTTATAATATTGTATTTTAAGGTTGGTCATAACCCTTTATAAAAAGGCATTAATATTAACTATAGGCTAAGTTTTAAATTATTTAAGTTTATTCCAAGTAGTAAAAGAGGGAAAACAATGAAAAGATTTTTGTTATTAGCGGCAGGTGCTTTGTTATTGACTGCATGCGAAACAGCTTCTGAAATAGATGCTGCAGCTACTGGAGCAGCAGGTTCATCTGCTTCAGAAAGTTCTGCTTCTTCATCTTCGGGAGCAAGCAGTAGTGGTTCAGATTCAAGTTCTGGTTCAAGTTCATCAAGTAGTACTTCTTCATCTGGTTCATCTTCAGATTCAGAAACATCTTTAACTTATGATACTAACCCACAAACCGCACTTATTAAAGTTGGTGATCGGGTTCATTTTGGCTATGACAGTGCAGAGTTAGATGATGATGGAAGAGCAACATTAGATCGTCAAGTTGAGTTTTTGAACCAAAACCCTTCAATTATGATTACTATAGAAGGACATTGTGATGAGAGAGGTACTCGTGAATATAACCTAGCTCTTGGAGAGAAGAGGGCTTCATCGGTTAAAGATTATTTAATTGCTTCAGGTGTAAATAGCGCAAGAATTAATACAGTTAGTTATGGTAAAGAAAGACCTCAAGTCTTAGGTTCAAATAGTGCTGCTTGGAAAATGAACAGACGTTCAGTAACAACAATTAAATAATATTTTTGAATTAAAATCATATCTAAGGCACCTATTATTATAATTTAAGGGGTGCCTTTTTTTTGCCTATAATATCTATTATCTTTAATATTCGTCATTGTTTAGTTTGAAATCAAATTGTGAGTTAAATTATGAAATCATTTATATTTAAAAAAATTTTTTTATTTAATTTAAATAATTTTCTTTTTATTATAATTTTGTTATCAATTTATTTTTTTTCTTCACTAAATTCTTATGCGCAAATGTCATGGGATGAGTTGACGAATAGAGTTATAGCCGTAACTAAACAACTGGGTGAACTGGAAAAGTATGTTTATAATAATCCAACTTCTATATCAAAAAATCCCAAAGACCTAGATCAAAATAATTCTTTTTCAACAGGACAACAAAAAAGGTTAGATTCATTGGAAGTTGCTGTTAAAGAACTACGTGGAATTATAGAAATTGAATATATTAAACAAAAACAAATAGATGAACTAGAAATTAAAATTAGTGAATTAAAAAATATTATTGAAAATGAATTACAAATATTGAGACAAGATATTTCTTCATTAGAAAATCAATATCAGAGTATTGGTTCGTTAGATAATAACACGTCATCTATAAAGGGAATGAATTTAGAACAATTTAATAATCAGTTACTAGTTTTAGACGACAAGATAAGAATAATAGATTCTAGAATCAATACTGCTTTGGATTTTATTGGTAAGTCTGAGGTTAGAATAATGAGGGTTGAGTCATTACTGAACTCCGGGATGGTTTCATCAGAAAATACTAATAAAAATCAAAATGTTATTTTAGAGCAAAATAATCAAAACAACAATATACCATCAGCAGTTGCATTAGACGAATCTGGAAGTGTAGAAGTTTCTCAAGAACCAAACGAAGAAGGTACATTGGGTTTATTATCTATTGAAGAGAAAGAGAATTCTATTAGTGATCAAAATAATGATCTGGCTGAAATTACCTTAAATCACTTGCCAGAAGGAACTTCAGATGAGCAATTTAAATACGCCTTAGAATTAGCTCTAAAAAGAAACTTTAATGAAGCGGAGCTTGCTCTTTCAGAGTTTATGAGAATACATCCAAATGATGATCGTATTCAGGATGCTCACTTTTGGTATGGTGGCGTGTTGTTTAGACAACAGAAATATGAAGAATCTGCATTTAATGATATAGAGTTTAATGATAAGTATCCTAATGATCCAAGAACAGTTGATACTACTTTGAGAATTGCTCAAGCGATGAGTTATGTTGCTCAACCTGATCAGGCATGTACTGTTTTTGAAAACTCTTTAAATTTTATTGTTAATCCTCCTGAGAGATTTGTAAGAAAGATTAATGAACTTAAAGCTGACAAAGCATGTGACTAAGAATTATCAAGAGAATTCAAATAAGAAATTTTGTCAAAAGCATATAAAGCAAAAAGAGTTTAATTATAGTTTTGATAATATCTTAAAAAAATTAATTTTTTTTCAAAATTCCAAAATATTTGTCGGAGTTTCAGGAGGTTCTGATAGCATGCTTTTGTCTTTTTTTATAAAAAGATGGGCAGAAATTAATCAAAGAAAATTTCAAGGGATAATTGTTGATCATGGTTTGAGAAAAAAATCATTTGAGGAAGCAGTAATTACACAAAGAAGGTTAAATTCTTTAGGAATACAATCAAACATTTTCAAGTTAAACCCCAATGACAAGAGATCAGGTGTTCAAGAATGGGCAAGGTATGAAAGAATGTCTTTATTAACTGGAATTACAAGCATGGAAAGAGGGATTTTATTGCTTGGGCATCATTTAAATGATCAAGTTGAAACTATATTGATGAGAATGAAGAAAAACACAGGATTTAAAGGTGCTGGTGGAATTAATCCAATAATAGAGTGGTATGGAGTTCCGATAATCAGACCTATGCTAAGGTTTTCTAAATCACAGATTTTATCAACTTGTGTTCATAACAAAATTTCTTTTGAATCAGATATGTCCAACTTTGATGAAAAATATGAAAGAGTTAGGGAAAGAAATATTTTAGAAAAGCTAAATAGCAAGATTTTTTCTTTACAGTGCTTTGATAGGATGTCTTTAGCTATAAGAAAAATTAATAAAGAATTTGATAATGCTCTTAGCAAATCGATGTTTGGTAATGTCAATGTTGATAAACTAGGTTGGTGTGAAATAAACTTCCAATGGTTTATGATGTTGCATCAAATTGTTGCAAAAAAAATTCTTTCAACTTTTTTAAAAATGATTGGAGGCCAAAGATATCCCTCTCACAGAAATAAAATAGATAATATTTACGAATATATAATTAATCATTTTCAAAATGATGTAAAGTTTTGTAATCGGACCATAGCAGGATGTAAGATAAGGAAGTGGAAAAATAAATTAATTTTGGTCAGGATTCCTAACCAAAATAATCAAATTATGAAAATACCATTATGGAAAAAATTAATTTTTGATGGTAGATGGATTATTTCAGGTAATATTGGAGATGAATTTAGTTATCCAAATTATAATCAAGCAATTAAAATAAGAAAAACAATTGACCCTCAGAAAAAGTATCCTTGGGAGATATGGAGTTCAATACCATTAAAAATAAATGCTAATAAAGCGCTTGATTGTATATTTAATCTTGACGAAATGACAAAAGGTACCCATTTAATAGATAGTATATATGGATTCAATAAAAAACATTTAAAAATTGAATTTAATGAGTATAGTCAAAATTGAATTATATGAGATGAAGTTTGAATAATTTTACAAAAAACCTATTGCTTTGGACAACTATAGTACTTGTTGTTGTTTTACTTTTTAATATCTTCCAAGGTGGAAATAAACAATCTGTTTCATCTGAATTAGCTTATTCTGATTTTGTTGCATCAGTTAAGGCGGGAAATATCAGAGAAGCTACTATTTCAGGTGAGTCAATTTTAGCTTCAACTACAAATGGCAGGGTAATAACTACTTTTGCTCCTCAAGGAGCCAATATAGTTAATTTGCTTGAAGATAATAATGTCAGGATTATTGGTAAGCCAGTAGAAAGGGAGGTTTCTTGGATTTTATCGACTTTATTATCTTGGTTCCCAATGCTTTTATTAATAGGTGTTTGGATATTCTTTATGAGACAGATGCAGTCAGGTTCTGGTAAAGCCTTGGGTTTTGGAAAATCTAAGGCAAGGTTGTTAAATGAACAGCAAGGCAAAGTCACTTTTGAAGATGTGGCAGGTATTGATGAAGCAAAAACTGAGCTTGAAGAAATTGTTGAATTTCTTAAAGATCCCGCTAAGTTTCAGCGACTTGGTGGAAAAATTCCAAAGGGTTGTTTGTTAGTAGGCCCTCCAGGTACAGGTAAAACACTTTTGGCTAGAGCTATAGCTGGAGAAGCAGATGTTCCTTTTTTTACAATTTCCGGATCAGATTTTGTGGAAATGTTTGTTGGTGTTGGAGCAAGTAGAGTTCGAGACATGTTCGAACAAGGTAAAAAAAATGCTCCTTGCATTATTTTCATTGATGAGATTGATGCAGTCGGAAGACACAGAGGAGCTGGTTTGGGTGGTGGAAATGATGAAAGAGAACAAACGCTCAATCAACTTTTAGTTGAAATGGATGGGTTTGAAGCAAACGAAGGAGTGATTTTAATCGCTGCAACAAATCGCCCTGATGTATTAGATCCTGCACTTTTACGACCTGGAAGATTTGATAGGCAAGTTGTTGTACCTAATCCTGATATTCTAGGTAGAGAAAAAATTTTAAAAGTACATATGCGCAAAGTCCCTTTGTCTGATGATGTGCAACCTAGAACAATTGCACGTGGGACTCCAGGGTTTTCAGGTGCTGACCTTGCCAATCTTGTAAATGAGGCAGCACTTTTAGCAGCTAGGAAAGGTAGAAGAACAGTCTCAAATCTTGAGTTTGAGGAATCAAAAGATAAGGTTATGATGGGTTCTGAAAGAAGGTCTATGGTTATGACTGATGAAGAGAAAAAGCTTACAGCATATCATGAAGCTGGTCATGCCATTGTTGCTCTGAACTGCCCAGCTTCTGATCCTATTCATAAAGCTACTATTATACCTCGTGGAAGGGCATTGGGTATGGTTTTACGTCTGCCTGAAGGAGATAGGGTTTCATTGGCTCGAGATAAACTTTTCGCAGATCTTAGGGTAGCTTGTGGTGGCAGAATTGCAGAAGAAATGATTTTTGGTTCAGAAAAGGTTACAACTGGAGCTTCATCAGATATTAAAATGGTCTCAGATACTGCAAGGAGAATGGTAACTGAATGGGGATTGTCAGAGAAGCTTGGTTTTCTAGCATACAGTGCAGATGAGCAAGAAGTTTTTTTAGGAAGATCAGTGGCACAGCAAAAAAATATTTCAGATTCAACTGCGAAAATAATTGATGAAGAAATTAGGAAGATTATAGATGACGCATATATTGATTCTCAGAAAATTCTAAAGAAAAAGAAAAAAGATTTAGATCTTATTGCTAAAGCCTTAATTGAGTTTGAATCTCTGTCTGGAGATGAAATAAAAGATATTATTGGCGGAAAGAAAATTGATAAGAAAGATTTAGATATTTTGATTAAAAAAGATACAAAAAAACCAAAATTCAAATCATCAGTACCTGCAAACTCAGGCAGAATTAAACCTAAAACTCAACCGTCTACTTAATTTCAAATATGTCTTATAATAAGACAATTACTTATGTTTGTGACGATATCCAATCTCTTCCTTTAAGAATTTTTGAAAAGGGTGAGTGTTGGTTAAAGCCAAACATATCTATGAATAAGAAGCTTCTAAATTATAGTTTTATCAATAAAAATGATAGAAGATTAATTGATTTGATATGGAAAAAGGAAAACCAATTTTTTTGTAAAACGATGTTTGCCTGTGATATCAAAGACTTGTCAGAAAAGATTGGTGGGGTAATTGAAAAAAGATTTAAAGGTTTGGTTTTTCAAAAAAATGAATTTTCAGCAATCAATGTTTCAGAAATTCAAATTTTTGGAATTTTAAATATCACACCTGATAGTTTTTATGATGGAGACAAATGGACACAAAATGATAGAGCTTTTAGCCATGCAGAACAAATGATTGCAGATGGAGCAAGTGTCATTGATATTGGTGGGGAGTCAACCAAACCATATGCCCAAAAAGTTGACATTGATGAAGAATGTAGAAGAGTTCTGCCTCTCATTAATTCCTTATCTACAAAAGGGTATACTATTAGTGTAGACACTAGAAACACTGAAGTGATGCAAAGGGCAATAGACAATGGTGCTAAAATTATAAACGATGTATCTGGAATGAGTGACCCTTTGACTGCGCGCATTATTTCTGAAAATAACGTTGGTATTGTTATAATGCATATGAAAGGAGAGCCAGGTACAATGCAAAAAAATCCAAAATATGAGTTTGCTCCAATCGATATATTTAAATATTTAGAGGCTAAAGTTGATTATGCTATTTCTCAGGGTATTAAAAGAGAAAATATTGCAATAGATCCGGGTTTTGGATTTGGTAAATCACCTAAACATAATATGCAAATTATCTCATGGTTGTCTATGTATCAGACTTTAGGTGTGTCAGTAATGTTAGGAGCTTCAAGGAAATCGTCTATAGGTTTACTTTCAAAAGGAGAGCCTCCAAATCAAAGACTTGGAGGTTCTTTGGCTATTTCGACAATTGCTCAAATCCAAGGAGTGCAATTAATAAGAGTTCATGATGTTTTTGAAACTAATCAAGCAATAAAACTTACAAAATCAATCTTTGAAGAAATGTAACTTTTTAAAATTAATTTTTAGACGATCATTATCTAGTTGAAATTTTATTTAAAAAAGACAAAATGCTTCATAACTTGATATAATTTAAGGTTATTATGACAGAATCCCAAAAGAGTAAAAATTTATTTGGAACTGATGGAATTAGAGGCCAGGTAAATCAGTGGCCTATGACTTCCCAAATGGCATTAAAGGTAGCAATGTCAGCAGGAAAAATATTCATTGGGAAGGGAGGCTCAAACCTTCATAGAGTTGTGATAGGTAAAGACACTCGTCTTTCGGGGTATATGCTTGAGCCATCTTTAGTTGCCGGATTTACATCAATAGGGATGGATTGTTTAACTCTAGGTCCAGTTCCAACACCTGGCGTCTCAAGATTAACTAGATCATTTAGAGCAGATTTGGGAGTTATGATTTCAGCGTCTCATAACCATTTTGGTGATAATGGTATAAAAATTTTTGGCCCTGACGGCTTAAAGCTATCAGATGAAATAGAAATGAAAATTTCAAAAATGGTCGAAAAACCCACTAAATTAGCTGAACCAGAAAAATTAGGTAGAGTCAAAAGGCTTGAAGATGCAGGTGGAAGGTATATTGAAGTAGTTAAATCTTGTCTTCCAAGGGGTCAAAGATTAGAGGGCTTAAAGGTTGTTGTTGATTGTGCTAATGGCGCAGGTTATAAAGTTGCTCCTCAAACATTATTTGAATTAGGCGCTGAAGTAATACCGATTTCTGTTTCACCGAATGGATTTAACATTAATGAAAATTGTGGAGCTGTTTATCCTGAAAAAATGTCTTCAGCTGTAAAATATCATCGTGCACACGTAGGAATAGCATTTGACGGTGATGCTGATAGATTAATTATGGCAGATGAAAAAGGCAAAATAATTAATGGAGATCAAATTCTAGCAGTTTTAGCTAATAGAATGAAAATTGATAATTTATTAAAGGACTCAACAGTAGTTGGTACAAGCATGTCGAATTATGGATTGCAACTATGGTTAGAAAGATTAGGAATAAAACTTTTAAGAACTAAAGTTGGAGATAGGTTTATTTCTGAGGAAATGCATAATAGAAAACTTTCATTAGGAGGAGAACCGTCAGGCCATATTCTTATTCCAGGATTATCTCTGACTGGGGATGCACTATTAAATTCTTTAATGATGCTAATTGAATTAGTGCGAGAAAAAAAACCAGCCAGTAAAGTGTTTAATAAATTTAATGCTATTCCTCAAGTTACAAAAAATATCTCAAACATTGATAAATCTATATTAAAAAATGACAAGATTTTAGACAAGATTAATAAAATTCAAAATCAAATTAAGGGTAGTTGTAGATTAATTGTTAGGGAATCAGGAACTGAGCCAATAATAAGGATTATGGCAGAAAGTTCAGATAAAAAATTGATTAATTTTGCTATAAATGAAATTGAGTCATTAATTAGAAATAATAGTTAAATAATTTTATGAGATCACCAATATCAATTTATTAAAAGTTTTAAATCATAGCCTATTTAAATGAACTTAACGAAACCATCAAACCCAAATTTTTCATCAGGACCATGCAATAAACATTTTGGTTGGAAGGTTTCTAGAAATTTAAGAAACTCATTAGTTGGACGCTCTCATAGATCTAAATCAGGTAAATTAAAAATCAAAGGTCTGATTGAATTGACCAAAAAAGTGCTTGAGATACCTAAAGATTATTTTTTAGGTATTGTCCCTGGATCTGATACTGGAGCGATAGAGCTGGCTTTTTGGAATATTTTAGGAGCAAAAGGAGTCGATGTTTTGGCTTGGGATTCATTCGGCCACGATTGGGTTAATGATATTGTTAATCAGTTGAAAATTAAAGACGTAAGGGTTTTTTCATCAGACTATGGTCATTTGCCTGACTTGCAAAAAGTTAACTTTTCACGGGATGTTGTTTTTACTTGGAATGGAACAACTAGTGGTGTTTGTATTCCAAACTCTGACTGGATAAAATCTAATAGAACAGGTTTAACAATTTGTGACGCAACATCAGCAGTTTTTGCTATGCCAATTAACTGGTATTCTTTAGATGTTGCAACATTTAGTTGGCAAAAAGCTTTAGGTGGTGAAGCATCTCATGGTGTTTTAATATTATCTCCAAGAGCAATAAACAGGTTAGAAGAGTATAAACCCCATTGGCCAATACCAAAATTATTTAATTTATTTAAAAACGATAAAATTAATTATGAAATTTTTGAGGGTATAACAATAAATACTCCTTCTATGATTGCTATAGAAGATTATTATAGTGCTTTGAATTGGGCAAAAAGTATTGGAGGTTTAAGTAAGTTGCAGAGTATATCACAAAATAATTTAGAAATTATTAGACAATTTTGCGATAAGAATGTTTGGATTGAATTTTTAGCACAAGACCCTTCAATTTTATCATGTACTTCTGTATGCTTGATATTCAATGACCTGTGGTACAATAATTTATCTGATAAAAAACAAAGAAAAGTTGTAAAATGTTTTTGTAGTTATTTAGAAGAAAAAGATGTTGCTTATGATATTGAAGGTTATCGTTCTGCACCACCGGGAATAAGAATTTGGTGTGGTCCAACAATACAAACAGCAAATTTAAAAAAATTAATGCCTTGGCTCTCTATAGCTTGGGATCATGTAAAAATAAAAGAAAATCATTAAAGAGTCATAGAATGGACATTTTACTTAGTGATTATTTAGATACTGAAGCCATAGATATTTTTAACAAAAATAGGCTTAATGTTGATTATAAGCCTGTTATTGATAAAGAAGAATTAAAATCAATTATTCATAAATATGATGGAATTGTAGTTCGTTCAAAGACGCTAATAGATAAAGAAATAATAATTAATGCAAAAAAGTTAAAAGTGATTGGTAGAGCTGGAGTAGGTATAGATAATATTGATCTTATTTCAGCCACTGAAGCAGGAATTATAGTTATGAATTCCCCAGAAGGAAATTCAATAACAACTGCAGAGCATACTATAGCAATGATCATGTCTTTAGCTAGAAAAATACCTCAAGCAAATGAATCAACTAAAAAAGGAAATTGGGAAAAATCAAAGTTTATTGGTTCTGAGGTCACAGGTAAGACTTTGGGCTTAATTGGTTGCGGGAAAATAGGTTCGATTGTTGCAGATAGAGCTATTGGTCTAAAGATGGAAGTTATAGTTTTTGACCCTTTTATGAATGATGAAAAAGCTAATGCATTAGGTGTCTCAAAAATTGATTTAGAAGGGTTGCTTAGCAAGTCAGATATTGTTTCACTTCATGTGCCATTAAATGATGAAACAAGAAATATTATTGATAAGACAAAACTTAAAAAACTAAAATCACATGCTTGGTTGATTAATTGCGCAAGAGGAGGGTTGGTAGACGAGAAAGCAATAATTATGGCTCTCAATCAAGAAAAGTTGGGTGGAGCTGCAATTGATGTTTTTGAAGAGGAACCAGTCAATAATAACGCTTTATTAAAAGCTAAAAACTTAATTGTAACTCCTCATTTAGGTGCGAGCACTAAAGAAGCTCAGAAAAAAGTTTCTTCTCAAGTTGCAAAACAAATTTGTGATTATTTATTAAAAGGTTCAATTACTAATGCGGTCAATGCAACAAATATTAGCCCTGAAGAAGCAAGATTAATTGAACCTTATATAAAATTAGCTAAATTACTAGGTAAGTTTTTAGGACAAGTTAAAACTGATACGGGTAATATTATTTCATTAAAAATTGAACTTGATGGAAAAGCCAGCCAGTTAAATGAACTTCCAATTGTATCATCTGTATTAGTAGGATTTTTAGGCTGCTATTTAGATTCTGTTAATTTCATCAATGCTTCATTTCTAGCCAAAGAAAAAGGATTATCTGTCTCTTCAGTTAAGCATGATAGGTCTTGTGATTATCAATCATTAATTAGAGTTACAGCTATTTATAATAAAAAAGAAAGAACAATTGCAGGCACTTTGATTGGAGGAAACAAGCCCAGAATTACAGAGGTTCAGGGCATCTCAATTGAAGCTAATTTCTCAAAATTTATGATTTATATTAGAAATTATGACCTTCCTGGATTTATTGGTTCTATAGGAAGTGTACTTGGAGAGAATAAAATTAATATTGCATCATTTCATTTGGGACGAAGGGATAATTTAGGAGAGGCAATAGCATTAATTGCTATTGATCAACCAATGTCTCAAAAATTAATGCAAAAGATTGTATCTCTCCAAAATGTTGTCAGGGCAGATTACTTAAATTTTTCTAATGAGCATAATATTTTAAGTTAGGTGAAAATTTGATAGAGAAAGATGAAATTATAAAACTATTTGTTTTTATTAAGGGGTTGGCATGAGTGATGTCGTAGTAATCGGAAGCCAATGGGGCGATGAAGGTAAAGGAAAAATTGTAGATTTAATTTCTGATCAAGCAGATATAGTTGTCAGGTTTCAAGGAGGAAATAATGCAGGCCACACTATAGTAATAAATGGCAAAGAATATCGTTTGTCTTTATTGCCATCTGGCATAATAAGAGAAGGAAAATTATCCATAATAGGTAATGGCGTTGTTTTAGACCCTTGGGCTTTTTTAAAAGAATTAGAAATATTATCAGAAACTGGGATAAGAATTTCACCAAAAAATTTGCAAATTTCTTACTCAACATCTTTGATTTTACCTGTTCATTCCTTAATTGATAAGGCTAGAGAAGAAATAAAAGGATCAAGCAAAATAGGTACAACAGGAAGGGGTATAGGTCCTGCATATGAGGATAAAGTTGCTAGAAGGGGTATTAGAGTTTGTGACTTGCTTGATAAAAAATTACTTAGAGAAAAAATTAATAACTTAGTTTCTCATCATAATATTTGGGTCAAATCACATAACAAAGAACCTATTTCAGAAACAAAAATTTTTAATGATTTGGTTTCCATTTCAGACCCAATTTTAAATTTTTCTTGTGATGTTTGGGAAACAATAGATATTGCTCATAAACAAGGTAAAAGAATACTTTATGAAGGTGCTCAGGGTATAATGTTAGATATTGATCATGGTACATATCCTTATGTAACATCTTCTTCAACGGTTCCAGCACAAGCAGCTACTGGAGTAGGGTCGAACTTTACAAAAATAAACAAAATTTTAGGCATCACAAAAGCATATTGTACTCGAGTTGGTTCTGGTCCTTTCCCATCTGAGGAGTTTAATGAACTAGGAAATTTAATGGGTGAAAGAGGAAGGGAGTTTGGTACAGTTACCGGGAGGAAAAGAAGATGTGGTTGGCTTGATGCTGTACTTTTAAAGAAGGCAATAAAAATTTCTGGTATAAATGGAATAGTTTTGACTAAATTAGATGTACTTGATGAATTTAATGAAATAAAGATTTGTGTTGGGTATGAAATGCAAGGAAAGAAAATCAACTCTTTCCCTAATAATTTGAATGAACAACTTAATTTAAAACCCATTTATAAAGTCATTCCAGGCTGGAAAGAAAGTACTTATGGAATAAGAAGCTATTCAGAATTACCCAAAAATGCTAAAAAATATATTGAAAAGATTGAAAACTTAACAGAATGCAGTGTTGATATTATTTCCACTAGCCCAGAGAGGGAAGACACAATAATATTAAATACACCTTTTTAAATGTATTAATTCGGTGCGAAATTAATTTCTTCTGCTTTATTCCGCATTTCTTTTTGCAACTTTTCAAAAGCCTTAGCTTCAATTTGACGAATTCTTTCTCTGCTAACTTGATACTTTTTACTTAATTCTTCAAGAGTTTGAGGATTCTCTTTAAGTTGCCTTTGACAAATAATATCTTGCTCCCTTTCAGATAATAATAAAAGGGAATCTTTTAAAATTTTTTGTTTAATGGAAAATTCCTCTGTATCAGCAAAAGTAGATTCTTGATTAGGTTTATCATCTGCAAGCCAATCTAACCACTCTCCATTACCATCATCGCTGTAAGGGGAGTTTAGTGATTGGTCTGAACCGATCATTCTTCGGTTCATATTTATAACCTCTTTTTGGTCAACATTTAATTCGTTCGCAATTATTTCTACTTCTTGTGGAGTTAAATCTTTGTCTTCAATAGCAGAAATTTTATTTTTTATTCTTCTTAAGTTGAAAAAAAGCTTTTTTTGAGCTGCAGTAGTCCCAATTTTAACTAATGACCAAGATCTTAAAATATATTCTTGAATAGATGCCCTAATCCACCACATCGCGTATGTTGCTAACCTAAAACCTTTCTCAGGATCAAATCTTTTTACTGCATGCATCATACCCATATTTCCTTCTGAAATCAGCTCAGATATTGGCAAGCCATACCCTCTATAGCCGGAGGCAATTTTGGCAACTAACCTTAAATGGCTTGTAACAAGTTTGTGGGCGGACTTGAGATCCCCATGATCTTTCCAAGCTTTTGCCAACATATACTCTTCTTTAGCTTCAAGTATAGGAAATTTTTTTATTTGAGCCATATAGGCTGACAAATTTCCTTCATTTGAAATTACTGGTATGTTATTTTTATACATGTTATTTCCACTAAAATTTTATAAACTATATTTAAGTATAAAGTCTTTAATTTTCAAGTCGATCTATTAAATTTTTGTAATCTTCAGGAAGCTTAATATTAAACTCTAATAGTTTGTTTGTTCTAGGATGCATAAAACCTAGATGATAAGCATGTAAAGCTTGTCTTGGAAATGAATTTAGAGTTGAAATCATTAGTTTGTTTTTGTTAATATTATTAATTTTTTTTACTCTTGATGATCCATAAAGTTTGTCTCCTACAACACTATAACCTATATGAGCTAAATGGACCCTAATTTGATGAGTTCGGCCTGTTTCCAAATTACACTTAATCATTGAAGCTAAATTACTAAAACTTTTTATAACTTCCCAATGAGTTATTGCCTTTTTACCTGATTTGGTTACATTCATTTTTTTTCTATGAATTTTGTGTCTTCCAATTGGCTCATTAATTTTACCTTTTTTCATAATTGGCACACCACTTACTAGAGCTAGATAATATCTTTTAATTGAGTGATTTTTAAATTGAGAAGATAAATTAATATGTGAGAAGTCATTTTTTGCAGCCACAATTATTCCTGATGTATCTTTATCAATTCTATGAACAATGCCTGGTCTTGATATGCCTCCAACACCAGATAAACTTCCGTTACAATGATACAAAAGAGCATTAACTAGGGTGTTTGATTTGTTGCCGTAAGCGGGGTGAACAACCATTCCAGGAGGTTTGTTTATAACTATTATGTCTTCATCTTCAAAAATGACTGAAAGAGGAATATTTTCTGGTATCAGCTTGGCAGGAGATACTGGAGGTATTACTAATCTAAATTCATTGCTATATTTAACTTTGAGAGCTGAATTAAAAATTAATTGATTATTCAAAGTAACATGACCCTGATCAATCAAAGTTTTAATTCTATTTCTTGAAAAAATATTAATTTTAGTGTTATTTTTGATTTTTGAATATAAAAATAGATCTAATCGAGAACCTTCATCATTTTTTTCGCATTTAAATATATAATTTTTTTGTTTGCTAAAATTTTGAGAAATATTGTTTTCTTTTATTTTATTTTTAGAATTTGACTTTAAATCGTCCATTATTGTTAAGCAGTAGTTATGATTAAAGAACAAAATAATTTACACTCATCAACGAATGAAGTGTTGGCACCAAAACTTGGTTTTATAAAATTAATTGTAATATTATTAGGTTTAGCAATTATTTTATTATCATCCTTTATTGTTTTTAAGCTTTTTCGTGGTGATCATAAAGATTATGATAAAAAACAAATAATTTCATCTCAGAATTATTATAATTTAATATTACCAAAAAATGAAGAAATAGTTAAAATATCAGGATCAAAAGATGAAATATTTATTTTGACAAAAAGTTCTGAGGGGCAGAAAATTTTTATAATTGTGAATTTTGAAGTGGTGAAAATAATTAGTATAAGTTTTGGTAATGAAATTAAAATAGAAAAAATCTTGGATTATTGAGGTCTGAAAAGTTATAAAAAGTTATATATTTCAGATTTGAAGGAAAAAAATGACTGCTCAATACGTATTTACAATGCAAAAATTAAGTAAAATATGGCCTGGAGGAAAAGAGGTTTTTAAAGATATTAGCTTGTCATTTCTTCCAGGTGCTAAAATAGGCGTTTTAGGTTTAAATGGTTCAGGCAAATCCACACTTTTAAAAATTATTGCTGGACTTGATCAAGAATTTATTGGCGAAGCATGGCCGGCGGATGGAATTTCAATAGGTTTTTTACCTCAAGAGCCGACACTAGATGAAAGTAAAGATGTCCAGGAAAACGTTCTTGAAGGCCTTGAAGAAGAAAAAGAATTATTAGAAAAGTTTAATGAAATAAGCTCAAGATTTACCAGTGATATAGACGAAAATGAAATGAACGACCTTATTATAAAGCAGACGGAAATCCAGGAAAAAATTGATCAACTTGATGCTTGGGACATTGACAGGAAAGTTGAAATTGCTATGGAAGCATTAAGGCTTCCTAAAAGCAATCAATCAGTAAAAAATTTGTCTGGAGGTGAAAAGAGAAGGGTGGCTTTATGTAAATTACTTTTATCTTCACCAGACATATTACTTTTAGATGAACCAACTAATCACATGGATGCAGAAACAGTATCGTGGCTTCAAAGATTTCTTCATGATTATAAAAACACTGTTATCACTGTTACTCATGACAGGTATTTCCTAGATGAAGTTGCTGGTTGGATTTTAGAGATTGATAGGGGAAGAGGCATCCCATATGAGGGTAATTATTCTGGTTGGTTGGATCAAAAAAAGAAGCGATTAGAAGTAGAAAATAAGTCTGAATTATCAAGGCAGAAAACTTTAGACGATGAAATTGAGTGGGTTAGATCTTCGCCGAAAGCTAGGCAAGCAAAGTCCAAAGCAAGATTGAATGCTTATGATGAGCTTTTCAAAAAAGAAAATCTACAAAAAGAAGAAATAAGAAGAATTTCAATTCCTTCTGGTCCTCGGTTAGGAGATTTAGTTATTGAGTGTAATAATTTAAACAAATCATATGAAGATAAAAACCTTTTTGAAAATTTATCATTTAAAATTCCTCCAGCAGCAATAGTTGGTATTATAGGACCCAATGGTGCAGGTAAAACAACATTATTTCGTTTAATAACTGAAATAGAAAAACCTAATTCTGGTGAAATCATAATTGGAGAAACAGTTAAGCTAGGTTATGTTGATCAATCGAGAGAAAATTTGAATGAAAATCAAACAGTTTGGGAAGCAATTTCTGAAGGCCATGAAGAAATTGAATTAGGTTCAAGAACAATTTCATCAAGAGCTTATTCAGGTTTGTATGGATTTAAAGGTTCTGATCAGCAAAAAAGGCTCAACCAATTGTCAGGAGGTGAGAGAAATAGAGTTAATTTAGCTAGGGTTTTAAAGTCTGGTGCAAACCTTTTACTTTTAGATGAGCCAACCAATGATTTAGACGTTGAAACACTTCGTTCATTAGAACAAGCTATTATAGAATTCGCAGGCTGTGCAATAATTATCAGTCACGATAGGTGGTTTCTCGATAGAATTGTTACTCATATTCTTGCTTTTGAGGGTAATAGCCATGTCGAATGGTTTGAAGGTAATTTTCAAGCTTATGAGGAAGATAAAATTAAGAGGTTGGGCATAGAAGCTTCTAAACCCTCAAGAATAAAGTATAAGCCAATCAGTAGGTAAACTTATCGGTTTAATTCCTTTTTTAACACATCTATTAATGATGAAAACCTACCTTTATTCTGACGGATAATCGAAGTGAATTCTTCATTTTGGGCTATAACCATAGAAATTTTTGCAATCTCTAAATCAATTATTTTTAATTCTCCATCTTTATTAATTGAAAGCCTCCAAGCTACTGGAGTATTATCTCTTTTATTGCCTGGAGCTTGAATAACACCATCAACTAAAACCATTTTTTTACCACGCATTTCAGAAA
>MDSZ01189989.1_pt1 | contig 39111 bp, 26 predicted proteins | sample 811201 | NCBI WGS metagenome assembly MDSZ01 (sample SAMN05326647, study PRJNA326480) | marine metagenome | isolation source: seawater | place: Indian Ocean: North | collected 2010
CTCTCTCTCTCTCTCTCTCTCTCTCTCTCTCTCTCTCTCTCTCTCTCTCTTTTGTTTTTTACTTGTCTTGCACCTCCTCATTCATGCCCATCCGGATTCAAACTCGTCGACATCTTTCGGCGCATTTTTGATGACATCGCTTTCGTCCAACTGCTCTGCATCGCTTCCTTCCGCGTTTCCGACCTGACCTTTCATCTTCCCATGAATCTCACCCGGTTCGAATAACTTTTCGCCGCCTTCGAAAGTTTCTTCCTCTTTCGTCTTCAACTTCGCATCGGCCTTTTCGAGCTTTGCAACCTCTTCTTCCTGAGCGACGAGTTTTGCCGAGTAAATCATCGCCTCTTCTTTAGAGTGTGGCCTGTTTAGAAGATCCCGAAACCTCTTACCTTCCTCTTCTAATTGTTGTTTGGCCTTCTCGAGAAGCATGTCTACCTTATCGACGCCTACCGCGGAAGTAGAAGGAGGCACCTCTGCGTCCGTCGTTTCCATTCCCACGACGCTCAAAGAGTTGACATGCGCATCATCCTCTTCTTCTTTGATTTGCCAAACTGCCCACTGGTGTCCCGAACAACACAAATCGAACTGCTCGATTTGCTTGCCACACGAAGATATTAAAATGTCTCGTGGTAACTCGAATCGTGCACCAATTTTGACGAACACTCTATTGTTTATAAGAGCACAATAAAGATCCTTCTCGGACGCGACATTTTGTACCGTCCCAGCCGCTTTGATGTTGTTGCGTCGACGCACTTCCACCAGTTCGTCGATTTGTTCGCGCGTGAGTAAATCTTTGGATAATTCGCGTTCTTGAGGTAAAATGCTTTCATCGGGAAGACCGAAGATGTCCGGAATCTTAGACGCAAAAATACACGGCGATCCAGGATGCGTAAGCACGTAGACGAAAACCAACGCGGGAGTCCAGTTTTGGAATGTTGCCAAATACGACGCGTGAATGTCAAACTGCTCGTTGGGATCAAACGGTACGCCCATCCTTTGTGCTTGTGAAGCGTTGGTTAAACCAGATTGCGCCGGTTGCGTAATAAACGCAGTTATCCCCGACATCTTCTCGAGAGGATTGTGCTGCATCGGTACGTCTTCCATCGCAATCCCAGCTTCTTTGTAAATTTTGGGAATGTCTTGCGCTATCCGCGCTTCGATTTGCGCTTCCAAGTTTGACATCTCCTCCTGAGACACGTCTTTCTTTTCGTCGAGTAACTCGCGCGCATTCATCGCATTCATCTCCGCGGATTCGGCATTCTTCCTTGCCTCGATTGATTTGACGTTGGATTTCGCAACGATGCGTTCCGATTTCACCACCGTCTCCACGATATAATCCATCTCCTTCTGGCGGTTCTCCGCCATACTTTTCTTCATCCCTTCCATGTCCGTCTTCAATTTGTCGACATCCTCCTCCTCTTCGAAAACCTTCTGGGATGACTTCTTGCTTCTCATCATCGGCACGGAACTCCCCTCAATCATCGCTTCCTCCTCCTCGTCCTCGGCCAGCTGTGGATCCACTTTCTGGAAATTCTCCGGGTTGCTGAACTCCATTTCCATCCTCTCCTTCGTTTTCGCCTCCTCCTCGTTCATCAGCGCCTCCTCGACTTTCCTCAGCGCTTCCGCGCCTTCTTTGTGTCTCGCGCTTCCTCCGGGCTCTGGTTCGGCGCGTCGTCGAAAACGCGAGGTGTTCGGTCGAATCGATATACCGCGCGACGGCGACGGCGGCATGTTGTTCTTTGTCAAAGCACTCTTCGTTCTCGTTTGCTGATGCTGCGCGCGAAACATCGCGGGTGCGCCGCCGCGCGCAGGCCACGTCGCCGCCCCCGGGAGGAGGAGCAGCGCGAGAGGACGCATGTTTTTTGTATCTCTCTTTTCAGATACAAAAAATTTTTTGTGCGTATTTTTTGTGTGGACAATGCGAAAGAAAGAGAAAGAGAGCACACTAATATCTAAGCAATGATCATCGCTTTTAGATAATACCTACCCACAAAGGAGGTACTACTTTGCGTAGTACACCGTGTGATGCCAGGTACCACGTGGTACCTAGGTACCTGGTACAAAAGATGAACCTCGTGCATTCACAATCACAACACTCTTTTAAAACGAACGAAACCGTGCGCACTCCCATGAACTACTCATCGACTCTGGGTGGTGGTCCTTCCTTTTTCCTGCGTCGACGAATAAAGCTCGATACAAAGACCGCCGCGCCGGCCGTGACGACGTGAGCAAAAATCGTTCTCTTTATAAAACCTTTTCTTCTCAACGGCGCATCTGGTCGCAGTGGCAATGTCATGCACCCATCTAATGCCTCTTTCGGCGTTATTGTCCCTTTCAGAATTTGATCGCACGCTTTAAATATTGGCGCGTCCACTTTCAGTTGTTCGCATAATTTCGCCGCCGCTGGCGCCGTCGCCACACCTTCCGCCACACCCGCCAACGACGCCGCCCTCGACTCTAAAACCTCTGCCACAGACTTTTCTTCCGACGCTACCGCAAACCCAACCGCTTTATTCCGACTATCCGCACCGAGACACGTGAGCATCAAATCCCCGACCCCGGCTAACCCGCCTAACGTCGTCGCGCTCGCGCCCATCGCGATCCCAATCCTCGTCATCTCCCGACACCCTCTCGTCACTAGCAACGCCACTGCGTTTACGCCGTACCCCATCCCTTCCAGCCCACCGGCTAAAATCGCCACCACGTTCTTCAACGCACCACCAACGCACACCCCCACAACATCTTTCGACGGATAACACCGAAAGGAAGGCGACGCGAAGTACCTACACGCCTTCTTCGACAACGACATAGTCCTCGCCGCCATTACCGCACCAGATGGAGTTTCGTTGATTAATTGTTTCGCGAACGTTGGTCCGCTCAAATAGGCTAATTTTACGTTCTTTCTTCGTCTGCTCTTCTTTTTTTGCCTGTACAACACTCTTTCCAGTACGTGACAGGGCAACTCCAACGTTTCCGTTTCGATCCCTTTACTCGTGGAGATGAAAACAATCTCCCCATCCTTCGGTATATAATCGATGACTTCCTCCAAAAACGACTCCGTGCTTTGCAGCGGAATCGCGTGGACGATGACCGAGGCATTTTCGAGCGCTTCTCTCGCCGACGTCGTCGCTCGTATGTTCGGGGACAAGACGAACTCCGAGCAATGCGTTGGATTTTTGTGCGCGAGATTGATGCCGTTTTCGACGTCCTCTCGACGCGTGAGAATGACGACGTCGGGGGCCCCAAAGGCGTTGTCGTTTCGGGCGACCAGAGATGCCATGGCCGTCCCGAACGACCCGGAACCGAACACGCAGATCTTAGTTCTTCTTCTTGTTGTTGTTGTTGTTCTCATCATCGGAAGTCTCAAAGCGCGTAAAAGTGATGACGATGATATCACGACTTCTTTTAAAAACATCCCCTACATTTTTCCAATTCGAAAACGCGCGTTCGTATAATAAAGTCCTCACATACATACTCTTCGCTTTGCACACTACTACGCGCAGATACACAGAGATGTCTTCTTCTTCTTCTTCTTCTTCTTCCGAAGAAGAAGACAAAGACAAAAAGTCGCAAAGCGTGGTCGTCGACGCGTCGTGGCGAGTGGAGGTGCCAATCGCGTCGAAAGAACAACACCGGGACCAAAAGCGGGTACGGCATTTGCTTTTTCGTGTTTTGTGTCGCTTTGCTTTCGTGTGTCTCGCTCGATTCGAGAGTCCCCTACTCACGACGCACACGTTCTTCCAATCATCATCACGCGCAGACGAACGAGAAGAGGCCTTCTCCCACGGCGAACGCGGTGTTGACGCTGCGAGAGAGGACGGATGGGACTGGCGGGAGTCATGCGACCACGACCATTCGATTGACGGAAGAAGAATGCCTAGAACTGCGGGACTCGATGGACGAAGCGGCGAAGCGGGTGACAGAGGTGATGGAGAAATACGGGGGAAATGGGTAGAAGAAAGAAGAGGAAAGAGACTGCGGTAGATACGAATAGGTGTAGGATCTATAGAAGAGTGGTAGCTGTAGTTTACTACGGAATGTTTTAGAGCGTCTCGTCGACGGGCGCGCGCGCTCGCTCGCGCGGATGCGTTCGCGCGCAAAGCGATTTTCTCAGTCGCGTTTGTAATTCGTTCGCCGAAGCGTATATGGCATCAAATTTGCGAAAGAGGCTCTTTATGTGTTCTGTTTCCTCTTTTGGAAGTTCATAGTGTACTCCAGATATCGTTTCCGACTCGGAGTACTTCTCTTCCCGGTCGCGTTGACTAAAACGCTCCCTCGTATTCCTTTCCTCTGCATTTCGTTTCCTCTCCATCTCGTGTTTCAAAACGTCTCGTCTCATCTTCTCAACCGCTCTTTCCATCATACTCGTGCCTTCTTTCCCACCAACTTTAACGCCATCCAAATATACCAGCCGCCCTTCGCACACATCCTCGCAGACTATTCTCGCGTACCCGGGCACGTCGCAGACCGGATTCGCAAACTGCCCATCGATCCTTTTCAATTTCAAATCGTACAAATTGACGAGTTTTCTCAACGGTTCTAAAGCATCGCACGTTTGAATCGCGTGTCCAATTAAACTCAATCTTCTCACGTTTGCGCATGCCTTGGCAAAACTCTCGTGGATTTTCCGAATCGAGACCGCTACCACCAAACACCTAGACCTTCGAGCAGTCATCCTCTCTTTCTCCTTCTTCTTCTTCTTCTTCTCGAGCGTCCAAGGAACCGTCACGTCTCGCGCGTTCACGAAAAAATCGCCGCCGTCCTCTCGCAGTAACGCCGCGTCTAAAACGTGCCGAGTTGTTGACTCTTCTTCTTCTTCTTCTTCTTCTTCTTCTTCCTCCATCGCGTCGCAAGAAGAGGCGACATCTTCCATGCTCAAAGGGGTTTTGTTGGGTGCACACATTTTTGTCGTAGTATTTTTAGCTCGATTCTTCCTTTGTCAAATTTGTTTTGGGGGCGGGAGGAGTTTTGGATGATTTTTGAACAAAAAAAAAAAAGATTTAAAACTTTGACGCGCATCATATCATCAACACAACAAGCGCACGCGCACGCGCGATGTCTTCTCTCTCGGCCGAGGACGAATGGAACGCGGACCAGCTCGAACTACACGCTCGCGTGGAAACGTTAGACGGCAACCGAGGATTTTGCCGGTACGTTGGCCCAGTTGTCGGTCAAACCGGCATTTGGGTAGGCGTCGAATGGGACGACCAGACGCGAGGGAAACACGATGGATGCCACGATGGGAAGAGATATTTCGAGTGCAAACGAAAACAAACGAAGGAAGGAAAAGAAGAAAACACGCGAGCGAGTTTTGTGAGAGTGCAAAAAGTAGCTCCGTCGACAGATTTCGTGTCTGCGGCAAAGGACAAGTACGAATTGGAAAGTCAAGAGCAGTTGGAGCCGAGATTGGTTTTCGGGACGAATAAAAAGAGCGGCGGCGACGACAACATCGTCGAAGACGATTTGACGATCGAGTTAAAGACGAAAGCGAGTTTACAGAAGAGTTTGAAAGAGTTGGAGAGGATTTTGTTGCCGAATGCAAGGTTGGAGATGGTGACTCGGGGTGCACGAACAGATGAAGGAGCGGAAACTACTACTACTTCTTCTTCGAGTACGGAAGAAGAAGAAGTACTTGCGAATACATTCAACATGAACGCGACGCACGTGGACGTATCGGGGAACTTGATGAAGTCATTCGTCGAGCTCGGTAAGATCGGGAAATATTTTAGGAACCTTGAGATTTTAGACGCGTCGGATGCGTATTACGACGAGGACGTTTGTAATATCGAAAGCAGCGGTGACGCACCAGCGTTTGCGAAAGAAATCACACTCGCAGCCTCGCAGTTCGGGAATTTGAAAACGTTAGCGCTGAATAAGACGCGAACGAGCTGGGAGAAGGCGCTTTTGATTATCGAGCAGATGCCAAATTTAGAAGAGTTGAGGTTGGATAGGAACGGTTTACAAAATATTGCATTGGTGGACGAACGCGCTTCGCTGAAATTCCCCAAGCTGAAAGTGTTAAGTTTGGATGGCAACAAAAGCATCAAGTGGGAGGATATCTGGGCCTTACGCTTTCTGCCAAAATTGGAAACTTTGTACGCGTCGGATTGCTCAGTCGAGCACATCTTGTACGAAGGTGATAAAGACAACATTAAGGGCTGCTTTCAAAACCTTCGAGCCTTGTTTCTCGGGAACAACTGCGTGTGCTCGTGGCATTCCGTGGACGTGTTGGACCATTTTCCAACGCTCGAGTGCGTTCGACTCTCGCACAATCCGTTTTGTGAAAACGATAGTGCCAGTCGGCACGAAATTGTTGCGAGAGCGGGGAAGTTACTCTCCTTGAACGCTTCGGAAATTACGGAGAAAGAACGTAGGGAGAGTGAAATTCGATACTTACGCAACGTCGTGGCGGAAATTTCATCGTCGAGTGGTACGAGACTCGAAGATATGGAACTCGATGCAAAGATATCCTCGGATGAAGTGCTCGCGAAGCACCCTCGCGCGAAAGTATTGAAAGAAATGCACGGCGAGAGAGCGTTAGCAGGCGTGCAAACGACGAAAACGACGCAGTCACAACAGCAGCTCGAATCTAGAGAATCTGACAACGGTACTAAAAATGAAGGCGTGAGTTCGTCGATATCGCTTGAGCTCACGCTCACGCGCGAAGGTAAAGGTTCGAAAGACCGCACTTTTCCAAAAAATGTCACCGTAGCTCGCGTGAAGACGACGTGTGAGAAGTTGTTTGGCATGAAATTAGGCACGAGTACGCTCGCGATTCACGAAGGCGATGGTGCCAAAGGGAACTTCATAGAACTCGAACCAGACCAGGACACGCTCGCTTATTTAGGCATAGAAAGTGGGGCGGAGATCTTCGTTTTATAAATAGTCGTACGCGGAATAATTGGCCGTTCAAAATAGTGTGTACGCGCATACGTGTTTCTCCACAACTCTCCTAATTCCTTCCTCACAACATCTGAGACCCTAAATATTTTTGAAGAGAGGGGGGGAACAAAAAATTGGAAAAACCGCCAGAAGCGCGCGCACAGCGAGAAGATCTCCGAGGCGCACCCGTCGAAAAGGCATGCGAGGAGGCACTCCAGTGAAAGCATCGCCGCGCGTCGCGGCGCGGCACACGACCGCGGACACTCCCGTCGGGACGGTGAGCGCCGGTGGTCAAAAAACCTTGGGGTCCTCTTTGGTGCCTTTGATTAACAAATTACAAGACATATTCGCCTCCGCTGGTTTGGAAGAACTGGCGGACATCGATTTACCGCAGATTGCGGTGGTGGGAAGTCAATCGAGCGGGAAGAGCAGCGTTTTGGAAGCGCTGGTGCGTGTTCGTTCGTTCGTTTCTGTGCGCGTTTTGGAAGCGCGTTTTTGCACGAAAGAGAGATACAGATTTCCTTTCGTGCTTTTCTCTCCAAGAGAAACGAACAAACTCTACCTTTTGCGAAACGCGGACGAGCGCTTCGGATGCCAAACTGACCAACCACGTAATTCTCATCTTCTTTTGTACGCGCGATAGGTTGGGCGAGACTTTCTACCGCGAGGACCGGAAATTTGCACGCGCCGACCGCTCCTCTTGCAGCTCGTGCACACGCCTTCCAATCCTCGCGTAAACGCGCCGACCGAATGGGGCGAGTTTCTCCATCGACCCGGAGAACGGTTCACAGATTTCGAAGAGATTCGTAGGGAGATTGACCGAGAGACGAACAGAGTGACTGGAACGAATAAAGCGGTATCAGACCAGCAAATTAGGTTGAAAATATGTTCGCCGAACGTGTTGACAATGACGTTGGTAGATTTGCCGGGTATAACAAGAGTTCCGGTTGGCGATCAGCCGAAAGATATCGAGAAGCAAATAAGGAATATGATTTTGAGCTACATTAAAAGAGATTCGTGTTTGATTTTGGCGGTATCGCCAGCGAACTCGGATTTAGCGAATTCAGACGCGTTGACATTGGCGCAGTTGGTCGATCCCGAAGGGTTGAGAACTATCGGAGTGATTACGAAACTAGACATTATGGATCGAGGCACAAATGCGAGGGCGTATTTGAAGAATGAGGTGGTGCCGTTAAAATTGGGATACATTGGGGTTGTGAATCGATGTCAAGCGGACATTACGGGGAAAGTAAGCATGGAAAAAGCGAGGAGTGCAGAAGGAGATTTCTTCGAGTCGAGGAAAGAGTACGCGGATATAATCGGCCGGTGCGGTATGAAGGCGTTGGGGAACACAGTGTCTCGATTGTTGTCCGAACACGTGGCGAGACTATTGCCGGTCCTACACCAAACCGTTTCGAAGAAACGGGATAAAGCTGCGTGTGATGTCGCAGAGTTTGGCGAATGCGTTCCGGATTCAGACTCGGCACAAGCGAGTGTTGTTTTGCAGAAAATACACACGTTTTGCAATGCTGTCGATGGCGCCGTGCAAGGTAAATCGAAAAATTTAGCCACGGATTCCTTGGAAGGTGGCGCAAGAGTGCATTACGTTTTGCAAGAGATTTTCGTCAAAGGTTTATGTTCGTTAGATCCAACGCAGCAGTTATCGGAGGAGGATATTCGAACGGCCATTCAAAACGCAGCTGGGACGAAAGCAGTGCTCTTGTTGCCCGAGGAACCGTTTGAAATTTTAGCGAGAAAAGCCATCGAAAAAATGTCCGATCCATGTCACCAAGCCGCGAGGTTGGTGTACGATGAGTTGACCACAATGATGTCGAATTGCGTGCGAAGAGAAGTGTCGAAGCAGTTTCCAAAGTTAGCTGATGCTATCGAAGAAGCGACGAGAGAATTTTTGAAGAACGGGTTGGAACCGGCAGAATCGATGATTACGAATTTGGTCGATTGTCAGTTAGCACATATAAACACCACGCACCCTGACTTTATTGGCGGAGCTAAAGCACTTGGCGTGGCGCAAGCGCAGTTGGAAAAGAGGCGAGCAAAAGAAAGAGCTATATTCGAGCAACAACAAAAGCGAGAAGATATGGAGATAACGGAAAATGAAGGAGACGACAAGCACGACCTGACGCCGACTAAGAAAACGAACACGATGAAATCACCTTTGAAAATAAAAAAAACATCAGAACTTAATAAGAACAATCGCGGCGAGTATACTCGGGCAGATTCGACGAATGAGGTGTCTGTTAATTTAGAGGACAAAGAAAACGGCGCTTCGGAACCGAAAATATCGTGGATATCGAAAGGTTTGTGGGGCGGAAGCACGCCCAAAAAGGAAGACGCGAGAAGCAAAGGAACAACAATGAACGGTACGAAAAGACGAAGCGACTCGCTGAGACAATCTATCCAAGATCTCAACGCGTCGGATCACTTCAAACATACCTCTTTAGGGGTTGTATCTTTGATGTCTCCGCCGGGAATCTTATTACCCTCGGATATCGATAACGACGAGGAGCTTTTGCAAGTGCTCGTCACGCGAACACTGCTTTCGAGTTACTTCAAACTCACGAGATCCGTTCTCGCCGATATGGTTCCAAAGGCTATCATGCACTTTTTGGTCAACTCAATCGGTCGAGGATTGCAGCAACACTTAATTTCGACTTTATACCATCCAAACGCTGTGAAACAGTTATTGGCGGAAGATCCGGATTCGGCGAGGATGCGAAGAAATGCGACGGATCGATTGGCGGCGTTAAATAAAGCAATGTCGGCAATATCTGCATTTCACGCAGAATTGGTTTAGTTATTCTCTTTATTATTGTTACAACATAAACACACTATCAACATTATAAATGTGTAGTCCGTTTTATTTCTATGTTTCTCTGAAGCATTTTGCTCTATTTATTAGTATCTTTCGCCCGTGCGTTTAGTACCTCCGTGCCGTATGCGTTCGTCGGCATCTACAAACGTTACGTACGGATCTTGTAAACCATATTGAGATTCTCTCGTTGAAGATTTTCTACCTCTCTCTTTCTTCTCCTTCCCGAGCGTTTCGAACATGACGCTACACGCATCGCGCAGAATGGCAAACGCGTGCGCCAAGACCGCCGATGATACTACAGCTTTACTTTCCGTGGATGAGACTACTTTTTTCCACGTCAATCTTTCCTCGTCCGAACGCCAAATCTGTTTACAATTGTTTTTCGCGAGAGAATCGTGCGCGGCATCGTGGGGAGGTGCTAAAGTTTCCCACCATTCTTGCTGTTGAAGCTCTACGTCGTCGTCATTCTTCGTTCCATTGGCAGCATCGCCCTTCATTTCTTCTTCTTCTTCTTCTTCTTCTTCTTCTTCTTCTTCTTCTTCATTTGCTGCCGGTGTGTGGAAAGAAACGACATCTGTTCGTCCCATTGCGCCAGGTTTCGGTTGTTCACTGATGAAGAATGCAGATTCTTCAATCTCGTTCACAAACGACGCCATTTGAGACAAATCAGAACCCGCTACTTTCGTCGCTGTTCGCGTCCAATCGTGCCAATTCAAAGCGCTTTGTGGAACCGGCGCGCCGTACAATTCACACGTCGACGCAAGAATACCGATCTCACGTTTCACAAAAAGTGTCGACGCATCCTCATTTGATAAGCGCGTAGATTTTTGTTCGACTTGTGCAGCGTTTTCTTTTTCTCCAGGTGAAGACGTTGTCGTGGATTCAAGTACCACTGCGTTTCTCCTCTCTCGTTTCTCAAATGCCAAACGTAACGACCCATAAATTCCCAATATCTTGTCTTTCAACTCCGACTCATTCTTACCTTTCTCGTTTAATGTAGCGATAAAATTATCAACTTTCTCTATGGATTTCATCGAACTCCACGCTTCTTGTTCCGTGCTTGCCTTTGGATCGAAGATTAAAAAGATGGGAGCTTTCGAGTGCACGTCGCGAAGCCCGCCAATGGAAGTGTAATAATGGCGTCCATCGCGATCCTTTCCAAGCTCTGGCGCGCGAATATACGACTTCACCAGTGAGGATTGTATTTCGCGATGGAATCTATTCTCATCTTCCTCTTTTTTGCGTTGAATTTCGCGTTCTTCGTCTAATTTTCGTTTCTGGATGAGACTTTTCTGTCTTTCTGTAACCGCCCGCGTGCGTTGTGCCCAGCCATCCTCGCCTTCGCCACCATGAGCGGCATTTTTCTCGTCTACAGCGTTATTAGTCGTATCATTTTGTGTGTTTGCGTCTTTATCAACAGTACCAGCAGTAGTGGCGATATTCTCGCGCTGTCGCACTTCTTCTCGCTTTTTCTGCCACAACTTACTCTTAGTTTCGTCCATCATTTGCACTCTTCGCTCGATGGCGTTTCTCACCAGCTGTGAATCCAAACAATCTTCACACAGTAAACGCAGAACGCTCACCAGCTCTGTGCGAGAAACGTGTTTCCACCGCGTTTCTGAAAGTTTTCGCGCGATGCTCAACATTTCTTCGTGCGGGGAAACAACTGATGTGTTGACAACCAACTTCGACTTGTACGTGAAATACTGCGCTAATATCTCTTGCCAACTTCCAATATCTAACGTTCTGTCCCATAACTCAGCTAAACGCTGGTACGACGTGGTAATGGCCACTCGTAGGATGCGCTCGAACAGTGCCCCTAATTTCAAATCCGTTGGATTCGAAAGTTCGTAAGAAAGCGTTTGAAACGACGGCGGCAATGCGTAGGTGACATCTCGACCGACGTGGTCCATAAAGGCTGAAATTTCAATCTCAGCAAACGTAATCTCATCCATCTTTATATTCTCTCCAATATAAACGTCCGGGAACGGTTCTCTCCCTTCTTCATCGGCTAACAGCTTGTCTATTTTCCTCAAAGCCCCATCCCCAATGGGATTCTCTTTGCTCGCCTTTTCCCACTTTGTCCGAGCCGTTCGCACTTTGACTTTCAGTGCCTGCGCTTCAGCTTTCGCGAGTTCCATTGCCGCAATCTCTTCCTCGGTGAGTTTCGGTTTCATCGCTTCTTTTGCTGCCAGGGCTTCCAGCTTTTTTTGCCTCGCCTCTTCTTTCCGTTTTTGACTACTTTCTAGTCTGTTCGCGTATCTCATTGCTTCTTTGTCTTGGGAGTAATCGTACTCGTTCTTTCTCACCAGGTCTAATTTTTGTCGCAAACTCTCCATGACTTGAATGGCCTCCACGGCGATGTTCGCATACTTTAAAACGTTGACTCGTTCGTTTTTGATGGATTTGGGTAACTTGATCGGTTCTTTCAACGTCAAATTGGCTTTTTTACGCTTTGCGCGCTGTTCTTTCTTCCATTTCTCTCGTAACGCATCCAGCCGTTTCCTCTCTTCTTCAAGCCACTTCCGATGTTTCAGAAGCGCTTTTCGATCATCCGCGTCGCCTTGAAATATCTCTCGCTCTTTCGGTATATCGAAATTAGGTTTGGGATCCTCCACAAATATCCGTTTCTTTCGTTCTTCTCTTATGTACTCTTCTTCCTTAGCGAAGAGTTTGTCTTGCATGTGCTCCGCCTTCTCCTGGGCCTCGAACGCGACTGCGATTTGTTTCTGCAACTCCTCCGCCGTTCGTTTTTCTACGTTATTTTTCAACTGTTTCTCATCTACGAGCGCGGTCGGAAGTCGCGTCGATGCAACTTCGTGCACATCTTCTACCACGTTTGCATTTCTTTTCGTTGGCGTTTCGTTATATTCCTGTTGACGTTTCTTCAGTCGAGCCTGAGACAAAGACTTAGTATTCTCATCTCTATTATTCTCACGGTCGTTCAAATAACACGTCAACACGTACACCCCTCTAGCAATCCTAGTAAACGTTTTATCTCCCATCATAGACACGATAGTATTCTTCGGAATTGTACTTTTCTTCCAACTCCTCGCTAATCCATTTTTCTCGCTCGTCTTCATGATTTCTTCCACGCTCACGCCATTAGGTTTATCTCTCATGGCCTCAAGTAGGGCGTGTCTGCACGAGCCATATCTAATCGCTTTCGTAAACCCGAGAGAAATGGCTAATCGTTGCGTCTCTTCGTCTGCGAGGTCACCGTCTCGGATTTCAACTGTTGTTTCTTCTTCTATTTCTTCCTGTTCTTTCTTCCGTCGATGTCGCATCTCTCTCTTCGAAGGCACCTCAACAACAGGAGACAATTCTTTATTCGCCATTACCTTCTGTTTCTTCCTCCTCTTCTTCTTGTTTTCCTCTTCTTCCTCCTCCTCCGGATGCATCATCTCCGCGTAGTTCCTTCTCGACGCCTTTCGAGACTCTCTCTTTGTCGTCGTCGTCGTCGTCGTCGTCGTAACACCTTCTTCATCGACATCAGTCTTTGTCGCGGAAGCAGGCACATCTTTCGCGCCACGAACGAACGAGAACGGCAGAGCAAACTTATACACGAAGTCCGCGTCCATCTTCCACACCTTGTCTTTCCCCGCGTCGAACGTCGCGTGTTTGTTGACGAAGTTTTTCGCTCTCGAGCGATACGCGTTTCTTTGGTTTTCCTCCGAAAACGATGATGGCGAGATGGAATCCATCAACTGTTCGAGCAACGAATCGACGTTTTGGTTGGGATTATGGTGGACGAATCGGCAGATTTCTTGGAGGATTCCGTCGGGGAGCATCGCGGTGGTGCCAGGTTGCGTTTTCAAGTGGGGTTTAGGCGTGTTCACGCGAAGATCGTCATCTTTCCTCGCTCGCTCGTCGTCGTCTAAGTCTAATAATGCCGCCCTTCTCTCTTTTTCTCTCTTTCTTTTTCCGTCTCTCTGTGTAGGGTTTAGGGTTTTGCTCTCGCCTTCTTTTTTCCCTCTTTCTTCCCATTAGAGAGAGAGAGAGAGAAAAAAAAAAGCGCGAGAAAAAGGCGGAAGAGAGCTGCGGACACGTTCTCGCGAAGATAGAAAATGTCTCGCAATCGCGCGTTTCGATTGCTCAAAGACGCGCGCGCGCGCGCATCGGCGACGAGCGTCGGTGGGGCCAGCTCCAGAGTCGGAGGACACGCGGCGGTGAATGCGACGAATTTGACGAGGTACGTACATTTGCGTGCGCTTCTTTCGAAAGAGAGGCGGATTTGTTTTTTTTGCGCGCACTTCTCAAAAAACGCGAGCAAAACCGGGGATCCGGAATTCGTCGGGACGGTTTTGGGTGAAAGCGCGCGCGAAAAGCATTCGCTCGCGCGAATAACGGGTCGGCGAACGAGGATAAATCGGACGGGGGCACGTTCGAGCGCGATTTCTGCGCGATTTTTCGATCACGCCCCTTTTCGGTCTTCTTTCTTTCTCCGGTGGGGGGGGGTCTTCCGAAGTTTTCAATCGAAGAGGTCTTTTTTTTCTTTCCTCTTCTGATGCCGATCTGTTTCTGCGTCGAAATGCTCATCTTCGGATCGAAACTTACCTTTCCTTCTCTTTCTTCCCTGCGAACAGTGCACACCCGGAAGGCGTCCGTCACGTTTCCTTGCAAGTCGTGCAACAGCGCATGAAATCTGTGTCGAACATTCAGAAAATCACGAAGGCGATGAAGATGGTCGCTGCGTCGCGTTTAAAGCCGGCTCAAGATAAAGCGATGGCCTCGAGAGGAATGGTGACACCATTTTTCAAATTGCTCGGAGATTTGCCCGGCGTGGAGACCGCGAAGACTTTAATGGTGCCGATTTCCTCGGACAAAGGTTTGTGCGGCGGCATCAACGGGAACGTCGTTAAAACGTCGAACGTGTTGTTGGAGACAGCGAAGGATAAAGAATCGGAGGTTTCTATGGATGTTATTGGTGATAAGGCGAGGGGGTTGATGCAAAGACAAGTGGGGGATTTGTTTGGGACCGTGATGACGGATGCGACGAAGCAACCGTTGACATTCGGAACGGCTTCGGCTTTGGCGGAGCAAGTGGCGAAGGACAACGAAGGTAAAGCGCTCATTGTGTACAACAGATTCGTTTCGGCTATTTCGTTCAAGCCGACTATTGCGACTGTGTTATCGGGGGAGGAGTACGAGAAGGCGGCGGAGAACTTGGAGAATAAATTTGATTCGTACGAGGTTGAAGGACCGGATCGTGCAGAGTTTTTGCTCGACTTGGCAGAGTTCAAAACCGGCGCGGTTATGTACAATGCCTTGGCGGAAAACAACACGTCGGAATTGGGATCTAGAATGCAATCTATGGAATCTTCCTCGAAGAACGCGTCGGAGATGTTACAGAAGTTGACCCTCTTGTACAACAGAACGAGACAAGCGGCGATTACCACGGAGTTGATTGAAATTATTTCTGGCGCTTCCGCCTTGGAAGACGCCAAGTAATAACATGCAGAGGAACAAATAAAATATTAAGTAGTTGAATTGTAATTATGTAGTCAAAAAATCTAGTAGAATAAAACTTAATGTCTCGCTTGCTTCATCGTGTGCACTCCAGCGCCTGTCGTCGCTTTTTCTTTCAACGCGTGCAAGCCCTCTACAGTATCTTGGACCACTCTGCTCACGCCTTCCTCAATGCTCGGCTCCGCCACCGTCGGCGGCGCTTTCCCGTCTAACGCTTCCTCTATATTCCCGCTCAAAATCAACGCCAACGGATGCATCACCTCCACGGATTCGCACAGAATCTTTAAACTCGCCGTAATTGGAGCGGCTAAAACCATCCCGGGAATCCCCCACAACATACCCCAAAAAATCAAACATAAAAGAACCGTAATCGGGTGCAAATCTAAATGGCCTCCCATCAATTTCGGTTCCACGACGTTCCCAATCGTAAAATGTGCCAAACCGGGCAACGCTAACACCAACATCACGTGCAAAAAATGAATATCTTTCGACACCAACACGACCGGCAACGGCAATACGGTCGCGATAATTGGCCCCACGTGCGGAATAAAATTCATCACAAAATGTAACACGCCAAACACCATCGCGAGTTCTACGTCCAACGCGTAATAAATGCTGGCGGCAATGAATCCGTTCAAAGTGCTCACGAAAAATTTCAACATAATGTACCGTTTAATCCGCGTCTCAATTTTCGTCCACACACCACCGGGCACTCTTCTTTCTGCTTTCTGCCTTCGTCTACCTTCCAACAAATACACGACAAAAATCAAGACCAAAACGACATTGCTCAATAAATCCAAAACCGCTTGCAACATCGCGTGCGTCGATTGCGCGACCATCTTTGCTAGAGGGATATCTTGCAATTGCGCTTCGATTACGTCCATGTCGATATTTTTTCTCGATAACGTCTCCCCAGCCCTGTTCGTCAATTTTACCACGTACCGCTCGTATTTCTTCGCATCTTGTACCAAGTCCTTCACTGAGTGTGAAATCTGTGACGCATGAAGTAAAACAAATTGAGAGACGAGGAATGTCATTCAGCACGATTCGCGCGTGTAAAAATTCCCCCATCCAATCTGAGAGAATTGAGAGGGAGAAAGTGCGAGACAAAAGACAATAAACTCTTACCAAAAACAACAGAGAGCATAATATTCCTAAACCGAAGAATAAAGCAATCGTAATCGAGGCGCCGTGCGGGACTTTCGCCCTGTGCGTACAAAAATCTACAAGAGGCGCTAACGTATAGCTCATCATGACCGCCAAAACTAAAGGGACCAGGACTCTTTGCAACCAATACAACGCGGCAGAGGACATGATGATGGCGATGAGAAGAAGGCACATGGTTCGCACTTTTTCAGCGCTGGCGAGAGATTCTCTCTGCTCGAAGTCCTCGTCGTCTTTGAAACCGTGCGAATATCGAGGAGAGGATCGCGCGTTGGTGCCATCGCGCGGGGATTTCACGCCAAACACGTTTAACATTATCGCTTATTGCATGCAAACGTTTTGGAAATAATTTGAACTTTTCGTTTTGTGTTTAACTAATTTTTGAGGACAAAAAGAGGAGTACTCGTAGTGGTAAATTAATCTCTTTGGTGCGCGCGCGCGAGTGTGTGTGTGTGTGTGGTGTCTCTCTCGTGATGGTATATAAAGGTGTTTGAATATCTATTCGATGATCGTTTCTTTTTCTTCTCTTCTCTTTCGCGCGTATCTTTGACGATTTTACTACCCGGACGCTCTCTCTCGCTCTTGCTCTCGCTCTCACATCCGTGTGATTTTAATCGTACAAGTCGTCGTCGTCGTCCTGCGCTGCGGCGGCGAACGCGTCGCCGACGGTCTGGGCGCCGCCTGCCGCCGGAGCCGCACCGGCGCCATCACCAGCAGCGCCGCCACCTTCGTTCGGGAATCTAAAATCGCCCACATGGCCCCTGCTTTGTTGTAACGTTTGCGAGAACGCTTGGTACTTTCGAATGTCCGCGTCGGAAACCGAACGGCGGGCATACTTCATCGCCTCTTCAAAGTGCGCTTTGGTGATTTCCGGTACCGGATCGACGTAATTTTCTTCGTCTTCTTCCATGGCGCCTTCTGGTTTTTGCGCCATAGCGCGTTCGCGTTCAATATCTTTCTCGATGCTTTCACGAATGGCGTATTTGCACGCACGTTGGCAGATTTCCGTGATATCAGCACCAGAGTAGCCGTGCGTAAACTTGGCCAAGGTTTCGACGTCGACGTCGTTGGCAATCGGGGACTTTCTCAAGTTGGCTTTGAAGATGGAAATTCTCGATTTATCGTCCGGTAACGGGATGTAGATCAACTGGTCCAAACGACCTGGCCGCATCAACGCAGTATCGATGATATCTGGTCGGTTTGTCGCTCCGATGATAAATACTGTCTTCTTCGAGTTCATGCCGTCCATTTCCGTGAGCAATTGGTTCAAGACACGATCGGCGGCACCGCCGGCGTCGCCGGCGGACGAACCTCGCTGGTTCGCAATAGAATCCAACTCGTCGAAGAACAGGACGCATGGGGCGCTCTGCCTAGCTTTATCGAAAACCTCTCTGACGTTGGATTCAGACTCACCAAACCACATCGTCAACAACTCTGGGCCTTTAATAGAAACGAAGTTCGCTTGGCACTCGTTCGCGATTGCTTTCGCCAACAATGTCTTACCGCAACCCGGCGGACCGTAAAACAGCACTCCTTTACTCGGCGCCATGCCAAACTTTTCAAACTTTTCTGGGTGTTCAACCGGGTATTGAACAGTTTCTTGCAATTCTTGCTTGACCGTTTCTAAGCCACCCACGTCGTCCCACGAGACGTTCGGCACTTCCACCACCGTTTCTCTCAACGCAGACGGATTTGTTTGCGCCAATGCTGTTTTAAAGTGGTCGTTACTGATAGCCATAGAATCTAAAATCTCTGCGTCGATTTCGTCGTCTTCCAAATCGATGACGTCCATCTTTTCGCGAATGCATTGCAACGCCGCTTCCGTACACAACGCCGCCAAATCCGCGCCGACGAAACCGTGCGTGTCCTTCGCCACCAACTCTAAATCCACTTCCTCGTCCAACTTCATATTTTTAGTGTGTATTCTCATCACTTCCAAGCGTCCAACTTCATCCGGAACACCGATATCAATCTCGCGATCAAACCTACCAAATCGTCTCAACGCCGGATCGATGCTGTTTGGTCTATTCGTCGCCGCCATGACGATAATGTGCGATCGAGCTTTCAACCCGTCCATCAACGTCAACAATTGTGAAACGATTCTTCTCTCCACTTCACCATTCGTCTTATCTCTCTTTGGCGCGATTGAATCGACTTCATCGATGAAAATAATCGCCGGCGAGTTCTTTTCGGCTTCTTCGAACGCCTTTCTTAAGTTTGATTCGGATTCACCAGCCAACTTGGACATGATTTCCGGACCGTTGATTAAGAAGAAAAATGCGCCAGTTTCGTTCGCTACCGCTCTGGCGATCAACGTTTTCCCAGAACCCGGTGGGCCGTACAACAGAATACCTTTCGGTGGTTTCACGCCGATCGTTTTGAACAATTGTGGATGACGCAACGGCAACTCGACCAACTCTCGAATTTGCGCCATTTGCTTCCTCACGCCACCGACGTCGTCGTAGCCAACTTCATCCAAACGCTCTTCGTCTTCGCGGTTAATCGGTTCGCCTTCACAAAAGATCTCCGTGTCCGGCGCGACGATGCAATACTCTGCCGGATCCGTTTCTACGACCTTAAATTCCACCGCTCTCATCCCGCCTCTTGCTAAGAACGTATCGCCTTTCCTCACCGGTCTGTACGCCTCCAAAAAGTACGGTTTCAAATACACGTCAAACAAGTTCCCAGACACGCCTTCAATGGTATCCCCGAATGGTAAAACGTGAATTCTCGCCCCATATTTCACGTCCGTGCACTGATGAATCGAAATCACGTCCCCTAACCTCACGCGTAAATTTTTCCTCACCACTTTGTTCATGCGAACTTTCCCGTCGTCGCACGCGTCGTCCGCCAACACGATGCACACCGTATCCTTGCGCTTCTTCCCTTTCACCAGGACCGTATCGCCTCGAAACAGCTGCAACTCTTCCATCTTCGCCGGAGATAACGCGACGACCGAGTTGTCGTCGTTCACCGCCTCGTCTGTTCGTCAAATGTCATCAAAGGTGAGTGAGTCGTCAGATTTTTTTTCGCGCGCGCGGCGAGTCAAATAATAAATAATACAGCGATTTCGATGAGACAAAAAAAAAGAGGTCAAAAAGAGGTGCCCGCTGAGGCGTCGTCGTCGTGTCCAAGCGACGCCAAACGAGAAGCCACCAACGCCAACGCGCGGTACGGGGTCGATGATCCCTTCGATCGAGAACGTCCTCCTCCCATAGAGAGACCGCACAAAAGAGACGTCGTCGAACGACGATTCAAAGGCCGCGCTCGCGCTCGGGCGACCATCACACGACGGGACGCTCTGTCCCGCGAGAGACAAAAAAGTTTGCCACTTTGACGATTCAAAAGAAGAAGAGACTTTTGCGCGATCGATGATGATGATGATGATGATTTCGACGAGATCCCGATTCATTTACGCACCGACGACGAGTCTGTTCGGCGCTTTCTTCCGCTCGAGAATGGCCGTCGCGACGTCTTTGGTCTTGTCTCGCTTCTTCTTCTCCTCGAGAGAGGCTTTTGCGGCTTTTTCAGGCGCTTTGTCGCCATCATCGCTGCCGCCAGCGTCGCCGCCCGAAGATGCCATGTCTCTCTCTCTCTCTCTCGTCGATGAAGATGGATTCGATGGACGAAAAAAAAGTGAAGAGAAGAAAAAGAAGAAGAAGAAAAAAAACAGTTGAGATCAAAGCGACTTTTTTTTGAGTCCCGAAACACCTTTTATTACCACTTACAGTAAATATGCGCGATGAACCTCTAATAATAAATAAATAAGAGGCTCGAATACGAGACCGAAAAGAGAGAACAACAAAAGAAAAGGAGAGAGACCTTGACGAATACAACAACGAGTGACGACCACGTGGCGCCACGACGACGACGACACCGCCGTTGGACCTGGGCGCCAAAGTCGCATTTGAATGTACAAAAGGTCGATTTTTTATGGAGTATTAAAAGAGCTGGATGATTCTTCTTCGCTCCGCGTTCCGTACGTGACGGCGGCGCTCCTATTTCTGGTGTTCTTTTCCTCTTCTTCCAACGGAGAATACGCGTAGGATTCAATCGCGCGGACGAGCGATTCGCGCTTCGTGCGAATGACCACGGCAACCATGGCCATGCCAACGCAAACGTAGAGCGTTGCAAATCCGGCACCCTCGGTGGGCGAAGACGCTTCTTCTCTAGGAAGGTTCCAACCCAAACGAGGCAAGTTTTGCGACGAGCCGAGTTCAGCTTCCGATTTAGCATTCGCCTTTGCACTCGCCTTTGCACTTGCCTTGGCGCTCGCCTTTGCACTCGCCTTGGCGCTCGCGGCCTTGGTGCTCGCGGCCTTGGCGCCGTTTGAAAATCTGCACATGTCCATCGCACTGTCTAAAAATCTACTTAAACCACACTCGTACGCCGCTTCAATCTTTTCTGCGCCGTCAAAGATACCGTCGATGTTTAAGCGTTTCAATTCAGACGATGGACGATTGGCAAACCACGAAATGACGTCTTGATTTAACGATTTCGCGCCTCGGAACATTTGCTTCATGTTTCTCACGCGAGCGACGTTCCAACCAGAGATGTCCGAGTTGAAACTCTTGGCGTCGTAAAACATAAAGGACATGTCAGTGACGGACCTCGTGTTCCAACGCGATAAATCGGCGTTGAACTCTTCGTAATGCTGAAACGCGTGCGTCATGGTTGAAACTTTTGAAACGTCCCAATCTGGCATCATACCAAATCTCGTAACTGCGCCATACTCGACGCATAAACCAGCGGCAGACTCGATGATGCACTTGGACACGGCTCTATAAAACGAATTGTCATCGAGCTGCTTGTGTCTGTTTGAGTTGTGTTCGGCTGCTCGAATTTCATCTGGGGTTTCTGACTGTAATCTATCCAATTTCCTCTTTAATCTCTCGAGCTCTTCGTCCACATCTTCGTCGTCGATTTGATCCATCACGTTGCGATGACGTCTTTTCGTCGTTGATCTCGGCAACAACCCATTTCGCGTTAACGAATTACCTCTGCTCGATGAGGAGGAGGAAGAAGAAGAGGAAGAAGAAGAAGAAGAAGAAGAAGAAGAACCTTTCGAGATTTTGCTATGTTTTTTCGAGAAGGTACCGTCCGCTTTGAGTTTAAGAGGGTTGGTCATGGAGGCGGACACCCCGACTGATTCTGATTCTTTGTTTTCTTCTTTATTCTTACGATGAGACGAGGGTTTTTTCGAAGATGCCGCTGTCGTCGTCGTCGCCGCCGCCGCCGATGCCGATGCCGATGCCGCCGATGCCTCTTCCACTTCTTCGTCATCACCCGTCGCGGCAGTCGCTTCCACTACGCTTTCTGCGCTTTCATGGTCCGCTGTCGAAGTGCTCATGAATCTCTCAAACTCTTTATCGAAGGCTTCTTTGTCTTCTACGAGATCTTCCATTTGATCTTTACTTACCTCAACAGTATCTTCGTCGTCGGTGGTGGCGCTGCTTTCGTGCTCCTCCGAATCAGAATCTTCATCGTCTTCTTCATCTTCTTCATCTTCTGTTTCTTTGACCGTTTTACCCGTGAATTCGTCTAAAGTTTTCTCGGAAGTAACAAACGGGGACTCCTTGTTTAAAGATTCCGGATCAATCTCGAGCGCGTCCTTGACCGCGTCTTGATCTCCCGGTGACAAATCGGTAATGCTATCCGCTGTGCCTTCTGGACAACCGCCATCAGCACAATTGATGATGTTTGGATCCATGGACGAAGAGGAAATGGACACGGTCGGTGTCGTTGTCGTTGTCGTTGTCGAAGAGGAAGGAGTATATTCCTCTGCTTTTGTGTGCGGGTAGGAAACGTCTGGAGGCACAGAACTTCCCTCGTCGTTTTCGTCATTGACATCGACCGCACCTGATATCGCTTCGATATCAACTTCGTTCTCGTTGTGAACTGAAGACGAAGAAGTGTGAGTCGAATCAGTGGACGCCGCCGTGGTGACTTCTTCTTCTATTTCGCTCTTGTCTTCGTCTTCATCATCTTCTTCGTCTGACCCCATCGCCGCTACGATCTTCAAGGACGTTTTCTTCGATTTTTTACTCCTTTGCTTCTTCGTCGTCTCGCCCAACTCAACCTTTTTCTCGTCTTTGCACGTATTCGGCGGCCCGTTCAACGGATGCGCGCACGTAAACCGTCCTAAGAAGTTCGCCGCGCCTAAAAACATTTCCTTCGTATCCGTGGACTCCGATAATCCCCAATCTTTCACGTCGCTTTCATATTCAACCGCGTTTTGAAACATCCCATACGTCGTCTTACACGTTGAAGGTCTCCATTCACTCAAATCCTCCGCGAACGACACCGCGTCCTTAAACATAAAACTCATATCTTTCACCTTCCCCACGTTCCAACTGCCTACACCTTTCCCGTTGAAATTCGAGGCTTCGCTAAACATCGATCCCATGTCTTCCACGTTGGACGTGTCCCAACGTTCCAGGCCTTTCTTCGACCCCGCCCCGGTGGCGGTAAAATCTCGCGCGCCGCTGAACATCTCTCGCATCGACGTCACCGAACTCGTGTCCCATCTCGACACGTCCCCGTCGAAGGATTCCCGATTGTGGAACGCGTAGTCCATGTCCGTGACGGCCGAGACGTTCCAATCTTTCATCTCCCCGTACTCGCTCTCTCGACCGTACTTTGGACATTTGCCGCGCTCGTCCTCCTCGAGACACTCGGCGATCGCGCCGAGGAAGTTGTCCTGCGTTATCGGAACACCTTTACTTTTTACATCATCGCCTTTCTTAACGTGTTGGTGGTGGTGGCCCCCCTTCAACGTCGAAGAGTCGATCGAGGCCGCTGCTGCTGCTAAAGCGTGTTCCCCATCCATAAAATGGCACAACGCGAGAGAAGAAAGAAATGCCAAAGACATCGACACAGACGACGAGGACGAGGAGGAGGAGGAGGAGGAGTCGCCGCGCGCTCCGCGCGCTTTCACCCTCATGGAAAAGGTGTGGGACGCGCTTCTTTTGGGTCGCTTTGGAGAGCGCACAAATGAGGAGAAAGAAGGGACGCGGGGGAAAACTTTTTGATACGAGAGTTTAGGGTATCTTTTGTCGTGACTACAACAAGTGTCCAAAAACGACGCCTTTCGTCGTCGTCGTCGTCGTCGAGAAGAGAAGAGAAGACGAATAAGAGGGGGTCACCGTTTCGAGACGCGTGAAGTGAAACGATACCTTTGGCTCCTCTCGCCGAACGAGATCGTCGTTCGTGCGGTAGTAACGCAACGATACTACTAATAATAATAATAATAACGGGGAAATTCTAGTATTCTATTTGGTCAACTGCGGCCAGGTTTCGCCGTCGTCGACTTTCGCCAGCGAGACGCAGACTTCGTTTTTCTTGCTCCCGCCGGCGATAGTCCACGTGCACTCGTCTGGTCGGACTTTGCCGTATAAGTTATCTATTTGAACAATTATTTTATTATCGTTCGTTTTGTCTTTCACGACGCAAGAATCGGCCCGAAACCCGACCGAAACGGTCTTCGCGCTCGTATTTTCTGGAACGTAGACGGAAATTTCAACCTCGCCGTCTTCGGTTTGTTCCCATCGATACCCTTCACCATCGCCGGATGGCAATGCATCGCCGTCACCTCCACCGCCACCCATGTTTATCCTTTGCAAACCAGGTCCACCCCCGGCGCCTTTCTCTGCCATCGCCTTCTCCAACTCTTTCATCGACATGGCGTACTCCGCGTTCTCCATCGGCGCCAACTTTAACCACGACGCGCTGCTATCCATCTCCTTCACGGTGAAATCTACCGAACGCATCGGTTGCGGTTCCGTTTGCACCGCGCCAACGAATACGTCTCCGTGAAACGTCGTCCCTGGAAATCCGCACGACTCCGCCAGCGACGACGCTCGCGCGTTCTTCGCCTTCCCTTTGAGTAAACCAACTTCGTCCAAATATATGTACACGCCTTTCCTCCCGTTCTTTTCCGACGGTCTCACTAACGCGAACGTCTCCGTGCTTCCCATCGCGGTCTCTTTCGCTAAAGAGGCGCCTAAATTTTGCGATTTGCTCGCGAACTCTTCCCCGAGTTGTTTCGTCGCTGCTCGTTTGGCCAAGTTCACGTCGATATCGCCCCCGCCGATAAAGTACGATTTCACCGCATCCGGGAGCACGTCTCCTAGTTTCGACAGAGGAACGTCGAGCGTCACCTCCTCGAACGGTAGCGCGTCGTCCGATGGGATTTTCACGCACGTCAGCCTTCTCTTCCCGTCGCCTCCCTTTGCCTCTCGTGCCTCTCGTTCCTCTCGTTCTTTTTCCAATCGCAATCGGTCTTCGCGCGTTTCGATTTCCACGCCGCGCGCGCGCAACCACGCTTCGCGCTCTTCCTCCTCCTCCTCATTTTTGTCCGTGGTGGCGGTGGTGGTCTCGTCGTCGGCGGCGGCGGCGGCGGCGTCCTTCGTTTTGGCCGCCCCCTTTTGGAGTCCCATGTTTCAGACGACGATGATGATGAAAATGATGAATGATGGGACAAAAGAGAGAAGCTTTTCCCGGTCTGTGAATTTAGGGTTTAAAACGTGTATGTGAAAACCCTAAACTTATGTCGTCTCTTCTTTTTGGAAAAAGGAAAAGAGAAACGAAAGTGGCCACACTATTATTGTGTATGAACGATGTCTTCTCTTTCCTTCTCCACCATCGCGCGCAACGAGCCTTCTCCCAAAAAAGCGACGAGGAGGAGGAGACGACGACGCGTCTTTTCTTCTTCGAAGCAAAGCGCTTCCTCCTCCGCGGGACGACGACGACGACGTCAACGAGAGGGACGTTGCGATTTTTTTGTCCCCGTCGTCCCCGGAACGAATGGATCTCAAAATCGACGTCTCTGCGTCGTCGAAGCGACCGAAGAAGAAAACGGCGGGAGCGCGAACATGTCCGCTCGCGAACTCAAACGGGCGTTAGAGGAAATGGTACGTCGTCGTTTGGTCTCGAATTTCTCTCTCCCTCTCTCTGTGTTTGTGTTTGTGCGTTTCGTTCGAATCGAATCTTGGAGAACACGGCAACGAGGACGACGACGACGGCTGCTCGGTGCAGGAAAACGCAATGTCGATGATTAAATATGCATTCAAAAACACCATCTTTCGGATCTGAAATATCTTGATGCGAAACGAACACCAACGAATGAGATATTTCCTGCGTTGTGCGGTACAGTGTTGTTGTTGTTGTTGTTGTTGCTACCCGTGTTATCTGTGTTCCTCGTTCTCGTCCGTCCTTTGTGTTTGCGTACTGACCTAAAGTCAACCTTTCGTTATACGCGACAGGGCGTCGATACGAGCGACTGCTTCGAGAAGGGTGACTTGTTGAGGAAGTATAAAGACACGAAAGCGAGCGGAGGTGGTGCGCAGAAGAAGAAAACGGCGTCTTCGGGAGCGTCGAATAATTCGGCGCGAGCAGAGTCGAGCTCGAGTTCGAGTTCGTCTTCGTCGTCTTCTTCGACAGAACAACCGTTCTTTAAAAATTTCATGAAGGGAGTAAAAGAAAAAGTATCCGTGAACGCTCTCGTGTCGTCGTTTCGACAAACCGCGAATCGATTGGATGTTCGGTACGGCGTCGGGGCGAAAACGAATGAAGTCGTCGCTGGCATGCGAAAATCCATCGTCGATTTCGATAAAAATATAGGCGTGACCAAGTTTGCGAAGAATTCCTGGCCGACAATACGAGACGCGTATCAGAAAGGAAGAAATACGCCGGCTGGGAGATTAGCGAACTTTGTGTTTTGGATTTGGTTGTTCTCGAGTGGGATATTTTGGACGCTGCTCTATTCTGTCGCTTTGTTAGCGTTCATGACGAATTTATTGTTTCCGCAGTTTATTTCGGAACGAGTGGAGAAGATGCAAGCGCAGGCGAGACAGAGGATGGAAGAGATGCAACGAAACCAGTACGGAGGTATGGGTGGCATGGGTGGTCCAGGCGGTATGGGAGGCATGGGAGGCATGGGAGGCATGGGAGGCATGGGCGGTATGGGCGGACAGCAGCCACCGAGCGGAAGGAAAACGTACAGCGACGGCGCGAATCAAACCATAGACGTAGACATCGATTAAAATTACGCGCGACGCTCCTTCGCACCTCGCGGCGCTACAACACGAAAAAGAAAAAACTACTTTCTGCGACATTCTATCTTCTTCGATTCTTTTTTTTCCTTCATCTACACACGTCGCATCCCGCGCGCGACGAAAAGAGAGAGGCTGTGTTTGTCGTTGACGTCCAACCACCAGTATTCATTCATTCCTTTTTGTTTTGGGAAAAAACGTCTTTTTCTCTCTGTTTCGTTTGAAAAAAAAAACGCAGAAAAAAAGACACACCGGCGGCTTTGAAGAGCGATCGTTTGAATTTACACATCCACATAAAAATCAACGCGTCAAAAGCGCCACCACTTCACGGGCGCCGCCGACGCGTGTTTTTCCACGACCACCACCGCGATGGACCCCCCGGGGGCGATACCGAGGACGTCGACGGCACGGAACGACGACACCCCCGACGTCGGCGGAAAGACTTTGGCGAACGACACGCCACCAAAAGCACCATCCGCACACCAAGGCGATGGTGGTGCGGATGATGGTGAGAAGGAGAAGACCGTCAAAGTCGTCTCTCCGGACGGCGCGGTCGCGGGAACGACGGCAGGGGCGGTGGCACCGGCGATGGCGACGACGACGACGACGACGCGAGAACATCACGCGTGCCTGCCAATCAGGATTCTCGAAGACTTCGATGTGCGAGAAAAAGCGGACGAGAAGAATCTCGTCGCCTTGACGTCGGCGATGAAACCATCAGATTTGGTGGTGTTCGGGAAAGCGCGGAAGTTGGAAGGGGGCGAGAACGAAGCGCCGTCGACGCTGTTGATGAAAAAGTTACAACCTCAAATGAGACCACCTCATCCGCTGAAACTGGTGGACGTTCTCGATTGGTGCGTATCGTACGATGAAGTCGAAGGTGGGACGTATTCTATTTGGTTGGTGACGCCGAGAGCGTGGTATAAACTTGGCCAGCCAGGCGTGAAGTACGCGGCGACGTACGCGCAGACGAGACGAAGGGCAATGTTTGCAAGCTTGTTTAAGAAATGCATCGAAGAGGATTGGGAGTGTTCGTTTACAAAGGTGTTGGAGACAATGAAGAACGCGCCGAGGGTAGAATATGACGTGAAAGAAAAGAAGGAGAGTATGAAGAAGGAGAAGGAAGACGCGGAGGGCACGGATGGAGAGCCGGACGAAGAAGAAGAAGAAGAAGAAGAAGAAGATAAAGACGACGATGAAGATAACGATGGCAACGACGACGACGACGAAGACGATGACTTTTCGTATTCCGAGAAGGAAATCAAGAAGGATGGTTTCTTTGTGTGCGCGCAAGTCGAGCATCTCGTCAAGTCAGGCGTTTTGCTTCCTCCCGGAACCGAGGCGTCAAAGTACGGCAAGCCTTATACAGGGAAACTTCCATGGTGTTTAATTTCTTTCAGTCGATGGACAATGATTGCAAATAGGTTAGCGAGACAGAAGAAAGATGGAGTGGAGATGGAAATAGAACGAAAAGAGCGAGCTATTCAACGCGCGAAGGAACGCGCGGAGAGAAAAGAGTTGAAACTGGCGCAGAAAGAAGCGGAGAAGCAAGCGAGAGCGGAAGCGAGAGCGGAAGCGAGAGCACTCGCTTTGAAAAAAAGTAAAGAACCAATCGTTATTCCGCCTCGCATAGCTGATCCAACCAAGTGTTCAAGAGCAATCGACGAATTTCCATGGGCATCCCCAGCGATTGTCGGTGAAGTTTTGAGTATGTGGGACGTTGTGAGCGTGTATGAAACGATTTTCTATGTCCCGACGACGACACTTCGGAAATTTGCGCACGCTTTCTTATCGAAACCTGAAGATTGCACGCCGAGCGATGCTTTGCTCGTCCAAGATGTTATCATCGGTTCCATTCGAGCCATCGAGGCACGCGACGATGCGGTAGATTCTTCGGAGACGACAAGAAGAAACTCAAAGTTGGGTTTCACAGAAGCGCGATCAATTCAAGACCCGACGATTGGTCTTCAAGACCTCGCGGCTTTGAACTGGCGACAGTTGGCCATCGATATGATCACCGAGTTTCTCCCAGCGACATCGTGTAACCCTAGAGTTCGAACTGGTGCAAAATTAGCGGTTCAAAAACTACAAGAGCTGATGATGTACGATGCAGACAATGTCTACGCGTCCGATTTAGATGCTGGTTTACGCGTTTCTTTAGCCTCAGCTTTAGTCATCATCGCCGCAGATTCCGAAGGCTTCCACGACTACGAAATGCAGAAAATTGAAGAAGTGCGCGATAAGAAGCGACAGGCGCTCGGTTCCAAAGCCTTCGACGTCGGGATTCCAATCGTCATTCCAGAGGAGTCCTTGAGAATCCCCATCGTCGGTGGTGCGAAACAAGAAGACATAAAAGAAGGTAAAGAAGAAAAGAATGAAGAAACAAAACCTGTATCCGTCACGCAATCGCTCGAGCCGCCCAATTCGACTGGGAGAGTCGATAAGCGACGTACCACAAGGTGTGGATACTGTCACACATGCTTGAACCGCCAATTACGACAAGCTTGTATCACGCGTCGAAAAGAGGACGAAGCCATGGGCATTTTTCCCGGCGATCAATCAACGAAAAAGAACACCGCGGCAGAAATGAAGGCCCCGATTATCGAGGATCCAAACATGCGAAGACCAAAGGATGACAACGAGAAGTGCATGCTCTGGATGCGACAAGCGGGGCGATGGTATCGCGATAACGACGATCGACAAATTTGGCGGCACGGAAGACCCGTTGCGGTTGACGCGCGCGGACGCCGCTACTTCCAACTAGGCGGTAGAAACGGTAGTGGTATGCTCTTTGTTGAGTCGCCGTTACCTTCGTGGCATGTGAAGACGCCAAAACCAAAGGAGGAGAAAAAAGCTACGCCAGATAAAGTAAAAAAGGAAGAAGTTGACCAAGAGGATGGCGAAGAAAACGATGATGAGGATAACGAAGACAATGATTCCGAAGGCGAAGAAGAGAAAGAAGTTGAGCCTGCTGGTCCACCAGTGGACGATGGTGAATATACGGATAACTATCTCACCGACTTACCTGTCGCGAATATCGATCATATCACCATGAACATACCGGGTGTTTACGAATCGGCTTCGAATTGGGGCGTCGTTTACCCGAACGAGGAGCTCATACAGCTCGCGAAATGGTGCGATCCAAACTATCCGCACGAGAAATACATCTGTCGATGGGCGAATTTGGTTTCTAGATCTGCCCTCGGGGAGACGTATGACAACGTGACGAGCGAAATACTCGATAAAGAGGAGACACGAGTCAAGTTCAAAGAATTTATAAAGTCCATCGATGGAGAATACAATGGGTATGCGAAGATTGACGAAAAGTATGGCAATTCTAAAGAAGCCGTCTTTGGAGATGCGCATGCCAAGGCTTTGAAACTCGTTTCTGTTGCGCAATATTTATTACACTCAACGCCGTTTTGGGTTCAAGATTATCGCTGGACGGAGAAGTTTCTCGAGTGCGACCAGGAACTGACAAATATCATAGAACACGCACCAGAAGCTGTCGTTTTGCAACGATTGATGAAGGCTTTCTTACTTTTAGAAGCAGTTTGCCGCACGTCCCAAGTTATGGATCCACAGTGGCAGAACTCTCGCCAATCTTGGATTGCAAAGGTGAAAAAATTCATCAAGAAATCGCCAGAAGGCACCGGCGACGGTAGTGCCAAAGACGAAGAATTTGGTGGCGATGACGAAGCAATGATGGACGATAACGTCACAGATATACCCTTAAATGTCACTTCTGCAGCTGCTTTACTTCATAAACTCGTCGTGTTGCAATTGACCGATCCTGCGAGACTTTCTGCGCACACCTTCGCATTTTCCGATGCAGAAGGTTTGGGCAAACACGCATCGCAAATCAAAACTGGCGACTTCGTCATGCTTTGTATGAAAGGATATAGAGACACAAAGAAAGCGCATCTTTCAGACGAACTTATCCCTCCTCATTTTGTTGACACGACGTTACTTCACGAATACGAGCGGTGCATCGTCAAAGCTACGGCATTTCGAGGCGCGGAAGAGCACGAAGATGGACACGTCGATGAACCATGGGCGTGGTTCCTGCTTGAACTGATCGACGAACCAACGAGAGCAGAGGCGAGAAAAGCCGAACAAATGAGAAGTTCGAGGGCACTAAAGAAAAAGAAAAAGAAGTATTTGAGAGAGCCTGCGAACTCGGACGAAGAGTTCGAGAGAGAGTTGCAAGAAACGTCGTCGGACGAGGAAGATGCGGCTGAGGAGAAGAGACGTTTGTTAGCGTGTCCGCTCATACCGAGCGGGCAAGTAGGGGATTACATCATCACTCTCGAGCAATACGAAAAAGGTCAAAGTTTAAATTGGAAAAATGGCGATCGTGTTATGATGCACTTTCCAGACGGCGAAGAATTTGAAGATATCGACCGCGGCATCGTGGAGGACGAGAACGAAACTGATCCTTCGAAGAAAATCAAATACCTAGGCAAAGTCACGAAGGTGAAAAAAGGAGATCCTTTTGATGGGGTAACAGTTGTTTGGGATTCAGAGAAAATAGATGCGGAAAACAGTGGAGATGCCGCTCCGACGACTTCAGTTTCTGCCTGGGAACTAGAGCGCGCGCCGAAAGATATTCTCAAGAAGACGCCACGAGCTGATCGTGATTTAATGGCACATATGCGTGAACCGATGATGGCGTATAAGCCGTCACAACCAGGCAGTAGAAATTTTGTGCGCCGACAGTCCACGGGTGATAAGCAAGATAAGCAACCGGTGTACATCATACACAGATTCGACTTCTCCGAAGGTGTGAGACGAATGAATTGCGACATTTACGGACCGGCGAGTGGGAGAATTGCTAGTCCGTATTTGACGAGAACGGGGAACTTGGCGTCTGACCCGATGCCGTATCACGCGACGAACGAAATCATGGCTCTGAAAAAGCAAGCAACAGATCTTGCCATTGCGCTTGGATGGAACGAGCAAGGTGTTCGAGAACAAAAGTTCATCGATCAGTTCAATGTATTGAAAATGAAAGTGCCTATACAACACGGCACCGGCGTTAATCTCACTTTCTGTCGCGAGCCGCTCGATCTGTACGCCTTGTTTGTCGAAGCTTTATACCAAGGCGGGTACAACAGCATCACGAGAGAAAAGCTTTGGAAATCTGTCGCGCGCGGTTTGCGCGTCGATCTCAGTGGACAAACGTCCGCATCTTTTGCTTTGCGCGTGAAATATGAACAATATCTGCGCGATTTGGAATATTTGGTTAGAGAAACGGGAGTCCCAGAGCCTCTGGCCGATGGCGTTGAGCCAGTTGCTAAGTTCGAAGAGTACTTGGAAGCTGAAAAACAAAAGCCTGATCCAGAAGTCAAAAGGTACACAGCAGCCGCGCGCGATAAAGAAAATCAACAGTGGCGCGAACTAGACATCCATAAGGGCCTCATCACGCGTGCGAAAGCGGATAAAGAGACGGCGGCGATTCGTCCGAAATATGCCAAACGGTTTCCGGATCTGTTCAACGAGGAGTTGTTGGCATCAAATCGCGATCAATGCTTGAAGGATGAACCCGCCAATCAAGTGAAAGTGCGAGTGATTCGATTAGAATCCATCTTACATAAAACGTATGAGTTTTTAGATGCGGTGGAAAGCGAAGATCCGGAGGACTTTAAACACCACGAAGCAACGTTAGGATTGACGAAACCGAAGCAAAGCGACGTGAAAATGGAAGACGCTCCTCCAGTGAAAGCTGCCGCGACATCAAAGAAACGTAAAGCTCCTGAGAAGTACGATGAAGAAGAAGAAGAAGAAGAAGAAGAAGAAGAAGAAGAAGAAGAAGAAGAAGACGATGAAGATGATAGCGATTTTGAAGCGTAGAACAATAGCAATGAGTTCAATAAAAATTCCCGCGCGAACGCAAAAGCGAACAGTGCATTTTATTCAAACTTGTTCCCATTATACCACGACGTATCCATCGACTGATAATGCAAATATCGTTTCTCTCCACTCCCAATCTTTACGTCGTCGTCCATCAAAAACGCGTTATAAGGTAAAACGAATTTATCCTCTTCATCTTTGTACCCGTCTATACCTTCTCGCACAAACGCAGTTTGTGCCTCGCATAAATACTCTACCCTCGAATACATCCGTCCTTCTTCCTCCCCTAAATATTCGCTTATGATGGTGAATCCGCCGTCTCGTTCGTCGATTTCGCTAAAATACACCCGCATCGGTTTCCTCTCGTAGCTCACGTGCGCTCTCCCCGGTCCTTCGAAACACTCTCCTCCGAGTTCGATGAAATACCTCGAACATCCGAAACGACGTTCTTCTGCACCGTTTGCATCGACATCGAAGACGCCGTTTTTCTCCTCGTCGTCCATCGAAGAAATCAATCGCTCCCTCGCTTCCCTCTCCTCGTCCTTCGTGCACTCTCTCAACATGCCCGTGATTTCCGGCGTGTACTCGTAGCGAAGATCCAAAAGCTGTTCCGGCGAGAAGTTCGAGACGTCGCGCGGTTCACCGTACGCCCCGAACCCCGCCCGCGCCGAACGCACCGTCGTCCCCACCGCGACCACAGCGAAGAACACAAAGACCTTCGAGTAGAAGAGGAGCATGAACATGTTTTTGCGCGCACGCGCGTGCGTTGTTTTTGGAGGATTTTTAGCACAAAGAAAAATCGAGCGTTTTTTGTGGGGAGGGGCAACCCCGATAGGGGTTAGGGGTTCTCATCTCGTCGACGCCTATTATAAAAATGGGTATTCAACGCACGAGGAAGACGATATGGATGGCTCTCTTCAGAGTGAACGATATGAATGCGAAAAAGAGTGTTGTTGTCGTCGCGAATGCTGGGCCAACAGTAGTAGTCGTTCTCGGCAACCCCGCAATCGACGTGTTGATGTGAACAAACGCGATGACGATGGCACATCAAAGCGCCCAGAAGATTTTTGTTGTGTGACTTCGATGATGATATGAAAATTTTATAGTTGGTGTTGTGTGTTTGTTTTTTCTTCGCGTATTTTTTGACACCAACTAAGGAGTTTCTTCTTTTTCCTTCACAAAAAATATACATCATGTTTCGAGACTTTTACGCGTCGAGGAAATACCAGTATCGCCCTTTGCGCGTCGCCGACGCAGCCCCGGCGCCGCCGTCGATCGGTCTGCACGCGGAGCGCGTGAATCCACCGTTTGAATCTCCGCGGTTTAATCGACGGGAAAGAACGAACGAAGGGTCGCGACACCCCAACACTCCCGCGAATACGACGACGACGCCGACGACGAGACGAGACGTCTCAAAGTCGTTGGTGGTGCAAAACGTGGAAAAAGCGAAGAGCGCGACGAGGTACGGGAACGATAAAGTGGTGTTCAGCGCGAGCCAGCCGAGGTACCACGACGAGCAAATGACGCCGCAATCGCCGCCGTGCTTTCACTCGAGAGATACCGTGGAGGCGAGACGGAAGAACGAAGAACAGCAAAGAGCGACGTTTTTGGTGCAACAGAAACAAAAGAACAACAACAACAACAACAACAACAACAACAACAACAACAACAACAACAACAACAACGACTTTCTTCTCTTCTCTCCGCAGACGCAGCGCAAAGCGATCTCGATGATACCAATGTCGCCACCGGAAGCTACAAATGGAACTGCGACGATTTTGACCGCAGAGAAGAGAATGGCCGTTGCTGGGACGCAGACGGATGAAAATAATAACAACGACGAGAATGTAAACGCTGAAGCGCGTCAAAGCCGACGACTCGCCGGATTAACTTCGCAGGTGACTTTGAACGGAAAGAAAGACGACATCATCGACAGCGACGGGTTGAATATTTCGAAACGAATTACGAGCGCAGTGGAGAAGAGCTTGGAAAGCATCGCGAGAGAGACGAGTAGAGGAATGGAGGAGATTGCGATGAGAACGCAAAGAGACGTGCTGCGGTGCGCGGCGGACGTGGCGAGGATGCAAAGGGATCTGTCGGAGTTTATGGGACGATATGGAGTGAATCACAGAAGTGATAACGACGAGAATGAGAACGATAGGTTTCGGGGGTGCTCGAACGAGCGAGAAACAGACGCGAAGAAGACGACGCCGAAGAAAAAGCAAAAGACGACACCGGCGCTTGTGTCGATGATAAGCGACAGTGAAATACCCACGGACGTTGTCGTTAAGCACATTCTGGAGAAAGCAAGTATTGAAGAGCTTCGCGCCGCGAATCCGCTTTTGTTTAACGGGGTGACGTCGAAAGCGAAAGACCTCAGATACCTTCGCCTAAAAATCTCAGAAAGGTATATTGACTTCGTCTCAAAGAGAGACGGTGGATTGGTGTCGAAGCCGCCCGACGAGAAAGATAAAAAGAAACGAAAAGAAAGCAGCATTTATACCTCGCCCGCCAACCAAAACAGAACTAATTCTACAGACGAGAACGAGGACGAGGACGTGGACGAGGACGAGGACGAGAACGTCGAGCTCCGCGTGCGCGAAGAAATCGCTGCCTTCCAACGTAAGACGAAAGCGAGAACCGCCCGACGACGAGGCTTTGCGGTCTCCACGGAACTCTCCATAGAGACGTAACATGGAAAGAAGGATTTTGAAGAATAATACCCTCACTCATTTTTTGTGAAACAGGGAACACATCATCGAAGACGTGCGAAAACAGGCAAATGCGCTTTCGATGGTGGTTTCTCTCCGATACGATAATACCAGTGCGATACGAATATTTGTTGTTTAAACATGCGAATAAATAAATAAATAAAAAAGAACGGGATTTGTATCCTCATTTATCCGGGGTGCGCGAATCGCAATGTCCTCCGGCCGGGGCGTCCTCGACGTCAAACGCTCTTCGAGCGGGAAAACAAACCCGTCCAAGATTCGGTCCGCGCACACCGTTCGTGTTCTTCTCGCTTTGTGCGTCTTCTCTTTTATTTTCCATCTTTCCGTCACTCACTCGTGTTGGACGTTATTGCCCCCACAGGACCATCTTAACGACCTCTTTCGTCCTTCTCTGGAAAACCGTTCAGCGTTGCACGCGCTCCGTGAGCTTAGCACTCATCGGTTTGTACCCGATCACGGGAGCTCTCTACTTATTTCTCGTCATGCCTTTGGCCACGTGCTTCGCGTTTCCGGACGATTTACCGCCAGGCGTGAACCCTCTCATCCCGAGAGACTACGTCTTTCTCATCAAAAAGACGTGGTTCGCGATGAAACGAAACAACTTTAAAGTGGAAGGGAAGGATTTATAAAATCAAAAGAAGAGTACTCGTATAGGTGCATCGGATAGTAGAAGTTTTGTGCGTAGATGTGTTCGTGTTAATACGTTCTAGTGGTGATATATTTTATGCTCGAGCGCTACTTCTTGTTTCTATACGTCGTCGTCGGTCGTCGTCGTCGTCGTCGGATTTACCTATATGGCTATTTTTTATCATTCGCGTTTGCTCTCGACGAATCCGTATTCGAGCAAGACGGTTGTCGTGTTTTCTAAAGCACACCCGTCGCGGACGACTTGAAAAGTCCCGTTGCCTCTGCTTAAATCGACAACCGTGCTTCCTGCGCGTAAAAGAGCCGAATCGGTACTCCTATCGTCTTCGATAATCTTCCCGCCGTCGAAGACGCGTTCGCACTTCTCGTGCAACTCTCGAAACTCGCTCACGTCTACGCAACTCGGTTTTCCAGATGTGTTCGCGCTTGTCAGCGCTACAGCTCCGTCGAATGCTTTGCACACTGCCAATATAAACGCGCAATCCGGCACTCTCACTCCTACGTTATCGACGTTTGGATTGAGCGACTTTGAAAGCGTTGTCTCGGTCCATTTCCGCTTAAACAGCAACGTCACCGCTCCAGGGAGCAGTTTCCTCAACAAACTCTCCTCAATCTTCCCTTCTAACTCGCATATCTTCTTCACCTCTTCCGCTCGACTCACGCACACCGCCACCGGTTTCGTCTTCTCGCGGCCTTTAATCGCGTACAGTTTTTCGATGGCTTTGGAATTGGACGCATCGCAGGCGAATCCATACAGCGTGTCCGTCGGGACCGCAATGATGGAGCCATGGTGCAGCGCTCGAACGGCTTCGGCGACGGCGTTCGCATCTTCCGTTTTCCTCACCAACGCCCATCTCGAAACCGACGACGACGAAGAAGAACAAAAAGAAGAAGAAGAAGAAGAAGAACTCGACGTTGTTCCGCTCGCCTCTCTTCTCTCTCGATTCTGCTCCCCCGGTGCCGCCACGTCCGCTGAGGCTTTGGCGACGACGACGGCGCGACAAGGACGATTCGGAATACCAAAGCGCATTCTTTTTTCGACCACCAAAGCACTCCTCCTCTGCCTCTGCCTCCTCGACGCGGTATGTAGCGGGGAGAGGTGTTGGTGTTGGCGCTGCTGCGTCGTCCCCATCGTCGTCGTCGTCGTCGCCATCGTCGTCGTCGTCGCCGTCGTCGTCGTCTCTCTCTCTCTGAGCAACAGTGTCAAGCCTTCTTGACAACAGATCCATTTTCCCCTTCGTTTTTACTCTTTTTTTTTGTTTAGGGTTTAAATAAACCCTAAAAAATATCAAAGAAAAAAGGGGGGGGTGACCTATTAAAAAACGTCGTCAATTTTCCCCTGACGGCGCGCGCGTGACTCCTCTTTGAAGCGACGGCAAAGGCGACGCGAGAGAATAAAAGCCTCGAGAGTGAGCCTCGACATGATTAAAAACATGCTCGGCAAAATGACCACCACCACCACCACCACCACGAATACTACTACCGGTGGGGAGAGGGAAGCGACGCCTCCGCGAGACGTTCCAAAAAGAAAAGACGATTCAGATGCATCTTCGGGCGCCTCGTCAGCACAACAGGTGCCCAATCGTCATCGTCATCAATCGTCGCCGAAGACGTTCGCGGAGAAGTTCGCGATGAGTTTAGACGACATCTCGTTCGTCGACGGCGAAGACGCGCACGGGGACGGGCCGTTTATGAGAGATGCGATGATGGTCGCGTCGAAAAGAAACAGTCTGGACAACAACACGAGCACCGTCGACGCGAGGACAGCAAAGAGAGACGAGGAATTAACGATTTACGGCTTCCAAAAAGACAGCACCATCACGAAAGGGACGTCGTCGGCGAGGTCGTCGGTGCGCTCGTCGTTTGACGATTTTTTTTACGGAAGCAGAGTTCCGAAAGCGGAAAAAAACGCGGAGAATAAGACGAATAATATCAACAGCAGAGCGGCGAGCGTGGATTATCCGCACCCGCAATGGGAGCACAAGGTGATTCGCGAGTTACACCGCAAGGAACTCGCGAGAGATCACCCCGAGGCGAAGTTTAGAAGCGAGAAGTAAGTCCGACGGAGGGCGGTCCATTTTCGACGAAGAAGAAACACACGCGAACACAATTGTACGATTACTAAAATTAATGGAATAAACTTGTATTTTAATACATAATTACCACACGTGTATATCTATATATATATATATATATATCCAGCTACCAATATACCAGCGGTACTCCCTTCGTAGTACGCGTGTCTATAGAACCCCGTATTTTTTTTTTGGAATCCTACTAGATAAATAAGTAACACCCTTTTAAAAATTTCGACAGGAAAGGAAATTTCTTCTTCTTCTTCTTCAAAGTGCGCGACGCGACAACACTTCTTCGCCACCAAAACAGTCGAATCCGCGTTCTTCCACGAGCTTGCCTCTCTTCGGTGCGTCCTCGTTTGTTCCGTCGCCTTTTTTTCGTCTCCGTGACCTTTGCGCGGAGCACGGTTGCACGCGCGAAGGAATCAAATGATCGCGCGCGTTTTTCTCTCTCTCTCTCTCTCTCTCTCTCTCTCTCTCTCATCGGATTGGCGCGAAAGGTGATGTCGTTTTTGTCGCGGCGCGTCACCGTTTGCATTCGTCGCGAACGAGTGTACCGATGCGACGCGCGGAAGTTTTGAGGATCGAGAGGTTTTGCTTTCGGTGGTCGCGCTTTGGGAGGCTGAAGATGGATCTCGTTTCGTTTCGTTTTGTATCTTTCTTTTTTAATGGTTTGGGTGTTGCTTTTATGAGTCGACTCCGTTACAACGTCGCGAAGATAGTTTTACTCGAGAGAAAGAGTTGATATTGTACTGACGCAAAGGCAAATGCATCTTTTTCTTTTGTCGGTGTTGTTCAGAGCGAAACTGGTTGAGACGAACGCGCGCAGAGGTGCATAACTCCGGGGAAGAGAAGCGTCTTCGCGCGTTCACTCGAGTAAGCTTTCAAGTACTCATTTCCACGTTTAAAACAAACAAACAAACAAACAAAAATATATAAAAATATATAAAAAAATTAAGACAAGAACTCGAACGATGACGACGACGACGACGACGACGACGAGTGGATCGCGGAGAGGAAGAAGGCGCGGCGGCGGTGCTAAAGCCTTTCTCGTTTTCTTCCTCGGCGTGACGCTGTTGGCGTCGCCATCGCCGTCGATCTCGTCGACGATCCCGACCGTCGATGAGATCGACGGAAGTGGCGGATCTTCTTCTTCTTCTTCTTCTTCTTCTTTTGAGAAGCATCCGACGACGGATATACTCGACCAAGTTGATGGTACAACTCAGTTGAGAATTGCTTCAGAGCAACCTACAGATCGTTTACTTCTTTCACCCAACATGGACCTCTCACAGATAAGTACACTAGGATATCCTTCTCGAGGTGAGGTGAGCGTTTCCAATTTGGGCGGACACACTGCTACATACTTGACAAATTTTGCTGGAGGAAACACGTATCCAAGTGGCTGGCAA
>MDSZ01034149.1_pt1 | contig 39080 bp, 45 predicted proteins | sample 811201 | NCBI WGS metagenome assembly MDSZ01 (sample SAMN05326647, study PRJNA326480) | marine metagenome | isolation source: seawater | place: Indian Ocean: North | collected 2010
ATGGTGGCCTTGGTAAGAATCGCACTTACGACACATACCTTTTCAGGGTACTGCTCTACTACTGAGCTACAAGGCCAATTTCATAATAAATAATTATTGATATAACATAAATTGTTGATTTTCTAGGTAAAAATAAATTATTTGATTATCACCCAGAGTTTAGATCTTCGGTTGAAGCTATTATCATTGGGTAATCCTTAATTTCAAAAGTTGAAATTGGATTTAAATTATAAAAATTATTCTTCTTAAAAAAAAGTCTTAAAATAAAAGAAATCTTAAAAAATGCACTTAAAAGCTTATTTTTACTTTTTTTTCTTTTAAAAAATGAAGGCTCATAAAAATATTTATAATCATTTTTTTTTAAAAAATTTATCGACATTGTGCTTTGATCTATGAAATCAATTGGAAATTGCTCAAATGCAATTATCGGCTTTTCTTTTTTAATAATATTTTCAATTCCTTGTAGAACTTTGAATTCATATCCCTCAACATCAATTTTAATAAATTTAATACTATTAATTTTTTCTTTTGTTAAAAAATTATCAAGTTTTTTTAGTTGAACTTTCTCCAATTTTAAATTTTTTTCGTCATCAAGATTAATGTCATTCTCTATTTTACTATGCCCTGAGTCAAAACTAAGTGGGGTATAAATTTTTTTAGTTTCATCATTATTTGATGCACCAAAATTATAGGCGGTAATGTTTTTTTTCAATTTAGAATTTAAATTCAATAGTTCATAATTTTTAGACAAAGGTTCAAAAGAGAATACTTTATTAAAAAAATCTGCAAAATACACAGAGTGATTCCCTATATTTGCTCCAATATCTAAGGCATTATGCGATTTACTGTCAATTTTGTTAAAAATGCTATTTTTCAAACATAAGAGCTCATCGTTTTCAAATCGTCCCTTGAGTGATGCTTTTAAGGAAATAACATCAAAAACTCTGCCGGCAATATTTGGATAATCCGATGCATAATTTTTAAATCTCTTTTTCAAATTTTTATAAATTAAATAATCAAGAATTAGATTATAAATTTCAAAAAAATTTTTTTTCATTATTTTCAGCGAGAATATCTATTTAGAATCTAAAGGTTATTCTTCCTTTAGTTAAATCGTAAGGTGTCATTTCAACCATAACATTATCTCCAGCCAAGACTCTAATTCTATTTTTTCGTAACTTACCTGCTGTATGAGCCAAAATTTCGTGGTTATTTTCTAGTTTAACTCTGAACATAGCATTTGGTAACAACTCTGTTACTTTTCCTTTAAATTCTAAAGTTTCTTGTTTAGCCAATTAATATTCCTTTTTTCTTAATTTTACAGAATTTGCATGACCTTCTAAATTTTCATGCTGGGCTAAGTTTATAACTAAAGGCCCTAATCTTTCAATACCTGTTTTAGAAATTTTTATGAGTGAATGTCTTTTTAAAAAATCAAACACCGATAATCCAGATGAAAACTTTGCAGATCCTGTTGTTGGTAAAACATGATTTGGTCCAGCCAGGTAGTCACCAAAAGCTTCAGCTGAGTAATAACCTAGAAATATCGATCCTGCGTTTTTTATTTCTTTGAGATATTTATTTGGATTTTTCATGCTTAGCTCTAAATGCTCGGGTGCTATTTGATTTATAAGATCGAGAATATTTTTCTTTTTTTTTGAATATATTAAATATCCAAAATTATTTAAACTGAATTTCGCAATTTTTTTTCTTGGAAGTTTTGATAATTGCTTTGATAAACTTTTTTGTACTTTCTTTATTAATTCTTTATAATCACTAATTAAAATTGATTGTGAAAATTTATCGTGTTCAGCTTGTGCTATTAGATCTGAAGCGATCCAATCAGGATTAGAATATTTATCGGCAAAAATTGTTACTTCCGATGGACCTGCTACAGCATCAATGCCCACATCTCCAAAAACTTCTTTTTTTGCAGAAGCTACATAAGAGTTACCTGGGCCTACAATTTTATCAACTTTTTGAACATGTGTTGTTCCATATGCAAAAGCAGCAATCGATTGCGCTCCTCCAATTTTATAGATTTCTTTCACACCACACTTTTTAGCTGCATACAATACGCCCGGGTTTGCCCTTTTTCCAATACAAGGAGTCGTCATATAGATGTTTTTTACTCCAGCTACAATTGCAGGAATACAATTCATCAATACGGAGCTCGGGTAACTTGCTGTTCCACCTGGTACGTAGACTCCAATTTTTTCCATTGGCGAATACTTATAAGATAACTGATTATCAAATTTATCTTTGTAACTAAAAGAGTGTGCTTTTTGTTTTTGGTGAAAATATTTTATTCTCAAGAATGCAGTATCGATAGATTTTTTAACTTTGTTATCTAACAGATTTATAGATTTTTTTATCTCACTTTTTGTAAATTTAATTGACTGTATGCTAATGTTTTTTTTTAATGAAAATTTTTTCTCATATTTTAAAATTGCCTTATCTTTATTTGATTTAACATCTTGGATGATACGTTTAACTTCTAACAAATTTTTATTTTGATAAACCTTTCTTTTCTCTAGAGTCAAAGAAAACTCATTAATAAAGTTTTTTTTATCTGCTAAAAGTATTTTAGTCATCAGAATAAATCATGTTTAGGTTTGGCTTTGGTTTCCCAAGGTCTTCCTTGATCATCAAGGGTGACATCTATAACCTCTGCGTTTATTTTAATAATAGAATTACCTGAGAAAATTAAATTCATATCATAGCTTTTATCAGGCATTTGAATAGTTTCAATAGTTAAAAATTCAAGAAAATTTTCTTTATTTTTTGTTTTTATATTTTTAGAAGAAACATTTATCACGTTTTCAAATTTAAGAATCGCTCTAATTCTCTTATTTTTTCTGAAAACTCCTCTCTCAACATCCTCCCACATAAATCTGTTTAATTGCATTAAAAATATTCTATTCTTCTTTAAGTTAGCTATATCTTCAATAGAAATTATTGAGTCTTGAAGATGAGCGGATATCACTTTTATATCATCAGATGTTTTTGCTAATAATTTTAAATTCTTGCTCACAAATTTAAATTCTTCGAATTGTAGCTTTACATTTTCTCAGTTTTTTTTCTAAATTAGAATATCCTCTATCAAGATGATAAATTCTATTTATTATCGTTCTATTTTCAGCTGAAATTCCAGCTAAAACTAGACAAACAGATGCTCTCAGGTCAGTCGCCATTATCTCTGCTCCTGACAATCTTGTAGGACCATGTATTTCTGCGATATTTTTATTAATCTTAATTATTGCTCCCATTCTTCTTAATTCAGGCACATGCATAAATCTATTCTCAAAAATAGTTTCTTGAATTTTGGATACCCCTTTAGCTTTGGTCATTAATACCATCATTTGAGCCTGTAAGTCTGTGGGAAATCCAGGGTAAGGATTAGTTTTTAAACTTATACTTCTCAAATTTTTTGATTTAGTTAATACGACTTTATCTTTTTTTATTAATAATTTCACTCCCATTTTTTTAAGAAATTTTATCTCAGTTTTTATTATTTTTGGATCAACTTTATTTAAAATTAGTTTATTTCCCGCTAAAGCACCCGCTATCATATATGTACCAAGCTCAATACGATCAAACATTATACGATAAGAAATATTTTTTACTGTATTAACTCCATCAATTACAATTTTCCTTTTAACAACTTTAATTTTGCCTCCAAGTTTTTTTAGAAAATTTATTAAATCGATTATCTCTGGCTCTATTGCGCAATTAGTTAATACAGTTCTACCTTTTGCCCAAAAACCGGCTAATACTGCATTTTCAGTAGCGCCGACTGATATTTTTGGAAAATTTATTTTATTACCTTTTAAACCTGATTTTGCTGTTGCAAAAATATATCCATTTTTTATTTTGAATTTAGCACCTAACTTTTTAAGAGCAAATAAATGTAGGTCTACTGGTCTAGTGCCTATGGCACAACCTCCAGGTAACGAAATTTTTGCTGATCTATACTTTGCAAGCAATGGTCCTAAAACCAAAATACCAGCCCGCATAGTTTTGACAAGTTTATACGGAGCTAAGGTATTTAAGTTTTGTTTTTTGTTAAAAATTTTCAATGAATTATTTTTCTTATTAAGAAAAATTTTTAATCCTATAAATTCTAAAAGCTGTGCCATAGTAAAAATGTCTTTGACCATAGGCACGTTACTTAACGTAATTCTTTTAGAAAAGATTGTACTTGCTAAGATTGGTAAAGTTGCATTTTTTGATCCAGAAATTGAAATGCTTCCAGATAATTTTTTTCCGCCTTTTATTAACAGTTTTTGCACTTTTTAAATTTTTGGAAGAGTAACGCCTTTTTGTTTCATATATTTGCCCTTCCTTTTAGCATAACTAACAAGAGGTTTTTCATTCCCTTTTATAAAAACAAATTGCGCGACTCCCTCATTTGCGTAAATTTTTGCTGGAAGTGGAGTAGTATTAGAAAATTCCAAAGTTACATGGCCCTCCCATCCTGGTTCTAGTGGGGTAACATTTACTATAATTCCACACCTAGCATAAGTCGACTTGCCCAAGCAAATCACTAATACATTTTCAGGAATTTTGAAATACTCTACAGTTCTCGCTAATGCAAAAGAATTAGGTGGAATTATACACTCTTTTCCTTTTTTTGTAACAAAACTATCTTTTTTAAAAACTTTAGGATCAACAACCCCTGAATTAACATTTGTAAAGATTTTAAACTCGCTTGATACTCTTGCGTCGTATCCATAGGATGACAATCCAAATGAAATTTTACCTTTTCTTTTTTGTTTATCAATAAATGGTCTTATCATACGGTGAGTTTTTGCCATATTTTTAATCCACTTATCTGATAACACTGCCATTGTTTTTTTTTTTATTAATTTTTTTTAATTTTTTTCTTTTTCTTAAATTTTCTTTTAAAGCAATCTCGCGGCTTTTATTTATTAAGTCTTTTGATTTAAAAGACTTCATACTTTCTAGCTTTTATCTGGATTTGTTAAATCTTCAAGTGTAATGGGTTTGTTGATATCGTGCATTTTGTCAGAGGAAGCTTTTTCTCCTGAACTTCTTTTTGCACGTCGTTGTTCTAAACGGGCTTTTCTTTTAGCCTCCTTTTTCATTGCCTTCTCACCACGTGTAGATTTATAGTCATAGTGTATTCCCATGATTGCTCCTGCATTACTATATTATTACTTCGTGCTTGTGGAATATGCAAGTGTCTTAATAAATTCTATTATTAGTGGAAGATCTATTTAGTGAGAGAAATTTATTATTAACCCCATTTTTTAACAACCTTTATCAGTACAAACATTATTTTCTACAAATGAGTAAAAAAAATCTAAAGATTTTAAGCTGCTTGTCATCAAGCTGTTATAAGTGTTCAAATATCCTTGTAAGCTATTAGCTAGCTCGGTTGATTCTTTTTTAAATCCTAATTTGCATAAATTTATTAGCATTATCGAATTGCCATTAGCAATGGTACTATCACTAATATCTATGGGATTATAAAAAAGATCATTATTATCAAGTAAGTTTTTTTGAAAAATTTTTCGATCTTTTAAATAAAATTTTTCTATACTTTGCTCACAGAGTTTAATAGCTTTTTTTTTATAGTTTATGTTATACGTACTTTCATATAAATCTAGTAATGCATTAATTAAAAAAGCATAATCCTCTATAAATACAATCTTTTTAGAGTAGCTGTGGTAGACACAATTATTTTCTATTTTAGCCTCAATTGAGTTAGAAAAATTTTCAGCTAAGGATAAATATTGATTTTCTGGCAATACCTTATTTGCATCAATTAAAGCTTTAATCCACAAAGCATTTAAATCTGTTTGCACTTTTTTATCAAAAAAAGGTTTTTTTCTTTTAATTCTTATTTCTTTTAATTGATTTATTACTTCATTGGTTGGTTTTGACAGTTCTTTTAAAATAATTTTACCTTCCCAATTACCCTCAGGATTTATATCGAAATATTTTGAAATATCTTTTATTTTTTTAATTTCATTGTAGTTAAACACATAATATTTACCTTCTTCTCCCTCACTATCAGCGTCCATCGCTGAACCTAAAAGATTGTTTTCTTTATTTATAAAGTTTTTATTTATGAATGAAATTGTATGTTCTATTTTCTTTAAAAAATAGTCATCTCTTTCCTCTAAACAAAAATTTGATAATAATGAAATAAATTGTGCGTTATCGTAAAGCATTTTTTCAAAATGAGGGATAAGCCAATTTTCATCAACTGTGTATCTAGATATACCTCCTTCAACATGATCGTATATACCTCCGGAGCAAAGATTCTTAATTAATTTTTTAGTATGTTTCAAATAAACTTTTTTTTTGGTCTTTTTATAAAAATGGATTAAAGTATCAAATACAACAAAATTTGGAAACTTTGGAGAACCTTTAAAACCACCTTTAACGTCATCTAAATTATTTAATATTTTTTCTAAAAATGGTTCTAAATCTTGATTGATAACAGGATTTTTTCTCAATAATAATGACTGTTTTATCAAATTTGCTTGAGCAATTATTTTTTTTCTTTGGTTTTTATAAGCTTCACTTACTGATAATAATACTTTTTTGAATGATGGTAATCCATGTTTATCATCTTTGGGAAAAAATGTTCCTCCTGTGAAAGGGACAGCATTTTCATCTAAGAACATTGTTAATGGCCATCCTCCATTAGTTTGATTGAAAAGTTGAAAAGAACTTTGAAAAACAAAATCTATGTCTGGTCTTTCTTCTCGATCAACTTTTATATTTATAAAATTTTCATTCATTATTTTTGCAGTTTCGTTGTCCTCAAAACTTTCATGAGCCATAACATGACACCAATGACAGCTTGCATAGCCTACGCTTAAGAGAATAGGTTTCTTCTCATTTCTGGCTATATCTAAAACACTTTTATCCCATCTTTGCCAATTAACTGGGTTATCTTTATGTTGCTGTAAGTAAGGACTGGGATCTGAAAGAAGATTATTTTTCATTAAAAAATTTTTTTTTTTGCAAAAAAGGATATTATTAAAAGAACTGCAAATCCTAAAAGTGGAAAATAAATATTAGGGTCTGTTATAATTTCATAGTATGTAGGAACTTTTTCATTTTCAATTATTATTTCTATTCCCTCTCCTAAAGAATTAATTATGAAAACTGATGGGATAAGTCCTAAAAAACTTGAATAAAAATAATTTTTTATCTTCATATCAAATATAACTGGCAAAATATTTTGAATTCCAAAAGGCACTCCTCCTCCTCCAAAAAATCTAAAAAGTAAAAAATAAACTAATTCGTTTTTATTAAATATATTTTTCATATTATGAATTTTTTTCGGTAAATACTTTATAATCAAATCTCTAAAATAAATCTTTGCCAGTGTGTATAATAATGTACATCCTATGGTGAAACTGGAAATAATTAAAATTGTACCTAATATTTTACCAAAAATAAAACCTGAAATTAGAGCAATGGGCGATCCAAAGCCAAGTAATAAAACCCATATAACAGAAAATAAAAAAAATAAAATAAAGAAAATTAAAAAATTTTGATTTTTTAATTCAATCAAAATTTGAGTTTTGTCTCTGAGATATTCATAATCTCCAATTCTAGTTATATCGATTAAACTGAAAACAGCATAAAGTATCAATCCTAGACTGATTATGTAAAATGTGGCTAACAAGACTTTAATTTTTTTACTCATGTATAGATTTTAACTGTACAATAGTGATATTATTAAATATATAACTAAAATTATTTTATGAAAAGAACTTACCAACCAAGTAGATTAGTAAGAAAAAGAAGACATGGGTTCAGGTCCAGAATGTCTACAAAAGGCGGTAGAAAGCTTATTTCCAGAAGAAGGTCAAAAGGAAGAAAAAAAATTTCTACCTAAAATGGTAAAACTTGAAAGTTTAAAAAAAAGTGAACATTTTAGAAAAGTTCTTAAAGGAAAAAAAATAAATACTGATTTTTTTTTAATCTTTGCTAAAAAAAGCGTAATACAGCCAAAAGTGGATCATTTAAACATAAGCTTCGTAATGAAAAAGAAAATTGGTAATTCAGTTAAGAGAAATAAAATAAAAAGAAAATTAAAAGCAATAGTTCAAAAATTTTCAAAAAAAAAGGGTGCAATTAACAAGGATTACACTTATATAGTTTTTGGTAAGTCTAATGCTTATGCTCAAAAACAAAATGTGCTAATGCCATTAATGGAGAAGAGTTTTAATAGATTAAAAAAATAAAATGAAAAAAGTTTTAATTTTAATAATAAGGTTTTATAAATTTCTCATTTCTCCTATTTTAGGTAATAGATGCAGATTTTTACCAACATGTTCCGAATATTTCATCGAAGCTCTGGAAAAACATGGTTTCATCAAAGGATTTATTTTGGGATCAAAAAGAATTCTAAGTTGTCATCCTATAAAAATATTAGGGGGCAGAGATGGGTTAGATTTTGTTCCTAATTCGAGGAAAGAGAAAAAAAATGGATAATAAGAACGTTTTCGTCGCAATAGCTTTGTCGATGTCAGTATTGCTTTTCTGGGGTGCATTTTTTGAAACGCCAAGACAAAATCAAGACACTACTCAACAAATTAAAAAGGGAGTGACACAAAACTCCTCCGAGGATATTACACCAGATATTAATGAGAATTTTTTAAATAAAGCAATTACAAGAAAAGACGCTTTAGCTCAAGTTAATAGAGTAAATATTGATAATGAAAATATAACTGGTTCAATCTCATTGAAAGGTGCGATCTTTGATGACCTATCATTTAAAAAATATCAAAAAAAACTTGGTTCAGAAGAAAAAGTAATATTTTTAAATCCAAAAGATACTATTGACGGATATTTTATTGAAACGGGCTGGACTAGTATAGGAAACAAGATTAAAGTACCTACAATTGATACTGAGTGGAAAGTTAAAGGGAACAGAATTCTCACTGATAAACAACCTATAATTTTAGAGTGGAACAATGACCAAGGATTAGTTTTTCAAAAAAAAATTGAGTTAGATGAAAAATATTTATTCAAAATTAATCAAAGCATTATTAACAAAACAAATGAAATTGTAGAATTATTTCCATATGCGCAAATAACTAGAAATAAAAAACCTGATGACGTTCAAGGGTTCTATATACTTCATGAGGGTTTTATAGGTGTATTCGATGGAGAGCTTAAAGAAGACAGCTATAGTGAAATTGAAGACAGAAAAATTTCAAGAAATGCGGCAAATGGATGGCTAGGTATAACCGACAAATACTGGATCACTGCTATAGTGCCACCTAAAGATCAAAATTTTAAATCAACTTTTTTATATAAAGATATTTATAAAGCGAATTATATTTTAAACTCACCGGTCAAAATTAATCCATCTACAACTTCAGATAACGAAGTAAGATTGTTTGTAGCTGCAAAAGAGGTAGATACTGTAGATGGATATGCAAAAAGTGAGGAAATTGAAAAATTTGATTTAACAATTGATTGGGGTTGGTTTTACTTTTTCACTAAACCTCTGTTTTTTGTTATAGATTATTTATTTAAACTATCTGGAAATTTTGGGATCGCGATAGTTTTGATAACTTTGGCAATAAGAATTATTTTCTTCCCTCTTGCAAACTACTCATTTAGGTCAATGGCAAAAATGAAAGCTTTGCAGCCTGAAATGATAAGGCTTAAAGAGTTACACAAAGACGATAAAGTAAAATTACAACAAGAAATGATGGCATTATATAGAAAAGAGAAAATTAATCCTGCCTCGGGATGTTTACCAATTTTAATTCAAATTCCATTCTTTTTTGCGATTTACAAAATGTTATTTATATCTTTAGAGATGAGGCACCAACCATTTTTTGGTTGGATACAAGATTTGTCAGCTAAGGATCCCACTACAATATTTAATTTATTTGGATTAATACCTTGGAGCCCTCCAGGATTTTTAATAATTGGTATCTGGCCCATACTAATGGGACTTACAATGTATGCCCAACAAAAATTAAATCCAGCACCAGCTGATCCAATACAAGCAAAAATATTTGCATTCTTCCCACTTTTTTTAACTATCATACTAGCTCCATTTCCATCAGGCTTGGTGGTTTATTGGACCGTGAATAATGTTTTAACTATTGCACAACAATGGGTAATTATGAGAAAAACAAAAGTTAAAACTAATTAAATGGACAAAAATTATAATTTAGAAAAAATAAAAAATTTTTGGCCTAAAGATGCTCCTGACATAAAAAGTGTTCCAAAATATATTGAAAAATATAAAGATGAGATAATTGTAATAAAATATGGCGGAAACGTTTTAATAGATAGAGATATATTTAACAACTTTATTGAAGATATAAGTATACTTAATAAATTAGGCTTATCAATTGTCGTTGTTCACGGAGGAGGTCCAAGAATAGAGAGAGAGCTTAAAAAGCAAAATATTGATTCCAAGTTTATTAATGGTTTAAGAGTAACAAATGATAAAGTAATTAAAATTGTTGAGGAAGTACTTATCGACTTCAACAATGATATTGTCAAATCACTTAAAAGTTTAGGCACTAACGCAGTTTCAATACATACTAAATCTAATAATATAATTAAAGTCTTACCAGATAATAAAGAGCTAGGATATGTGGGTGTACCAAATGAAATTAATACAAAACTGATAAAAAAAATAATTGATCTCAAGAAAATCCCAATTATTGCACCTCTTGGTTTAGATAAAAATAAAAATACATATAATATTAATGGAGATACCGCTGCTAATGCCCTAGCAAAAAAACTTCAATCAAGAAGACTATTGCTGATGACAAATGTCGAAGGTGTCTATGATGATCGAAAAGACTTAATTACCGAAATAAAGCCTTACGATATTGAAAATTTGGTAAAATTAAATATTGTTCAAGGAGGAATGCTTCCAAAAATAAGAAATTGTATTGATGCAGTTGAAAATGGTGTAAAAGGAGTTGTAATACTAGACGGAAGAAAACCAAGATCCATTCTTTTTGAAATTTTTTCAGATCAAGGGTCTGGTACTTTGATTAGGGCATGAGAGAACTTAGAAATATAAAATATTGGCTTTTTGATCTTGATAATACATTATATTCAGGAGCTACAAAAGTTTTTGATCAAGTTGATAAGAAAATGTCTGATTATATCTCATCCAAACTTAATATAAGCAGAGAAGAGGCCAAAAAAATTCAAAAAAATTATTTTGTTGAATATAATACTACTCTTAATGGCATGATTAAAAATCATAAAATCGATGCAAATGAATTTTTAGAGTTTGTTCATGACATCGATTTAAATTTTCTTAAAGAAGATAAACTTTTAGGTGAAGAAATTGGAAAAATTAACGGAAAAAAAATAATATTTACAAACGGCTCACGTAAACATGCTAAAAATGTCATAAAACGATTAGGAATCGATAGACATTTTGACGGCATTTTTGACATTGTAAGTGCAGACTTTATTCCCAAGCCATCAATAAAAACTTACAAAAAAATAATAGAAAAATACAAAATTGAGCCACAATATAGTATATTTATAGAGGATATTGCACGGAATTTAAAACCTGCTTATGAATTAGGTATGAAAACAGTTTGGATAATAAATGATGAGCCATGGGCAGCAGAATTTTCTGATTCCGATTTTATAAATTATAAAACAAAAAAACTGTCCATGTTTTTAAAGGAGGTAAATGATAAATAAGGAACTTGAAAAAATTATAAATAAAGCATTTAGTGTAAAAGAAAAGTTAAATGAAAATGCTGATAAAGAAATAATAGAGGCAATTAATCAAACTATTTCATTAACAGATAACGGTAAACTAAGAGTCGCGGAAAAAAAAGACGGAAATTGGATAGTTAATCAGTGGGTAAAAAAGGCAATTTTACTTAGTTTTAAAACAAGTAGAATGACAATGTCAAAAGGACCTTACACGACTTGGTATGACAAAGTACCTGGAAAATCTGTTTCTTGGAAAGAAGATGATTGGAAAAAAGCAGGATACAGACATGTCCCTAATGGAGTAGTAAGAAAAGGATCGTATATAGGGAAAAATGTTGTTCTCATGCCTTGCTTTGTTAATCTTGGCGCGTATGTGGATGAGGGTACTATGATTGATACCTGGGCATCAGTTGGATCCTGTGCACAAATTGGAAAAAATTGCCATATTTCAGGAGGAGCTGGTATAGGTGGCGTACTAGAACCTCTTCAAGCAGAACCAGTCATTATTGAAGACAATTGTTTCATAGGTGCGAGATCTGAAATAGCTGAGGGAGTGTTAGTAGAAGAGGGAGCGGTTATCTCTATGGGTGTCTATATCGGAGCCTCAACAAAAATTGTAGATAGAGCAACCGGTAAAATAAGTTACGGTAAGGTTCCTGCTTATTCTGTTGTAGTGCCGGGTAGTTTGTCTAATCAAAAAGATTCTAGTGGTGCTAATTTATATTGTGCGGTAATTGTAAAAAAAGTTGATGAAAAAACTAGAAGCAAAACATCAATAAATGATTTATTGAGAGATTAAATGGAAATTATCAACGAATTAACACTTTCGAAGCAACTTATTAAATTTCCTAGTGTAACCCCAATCGATGCAGGAGCGATAAACTTTCTCTCAAAAAGATTAAAATCTTTAGGTTTCAAATGTAAAATTTTGATATTCAAAAAAGGGAAAGGTAAACCAATTAAAAATTTATATGCGAGAATTGGTAAAAATAATCCAAATTTATGTTATGCAGGACATACCGATGTTGTGCCGCCAGGAAATTTTAAAGACTGGACAGTCAATCCATTTAAACCAAAAATTAAAAAAGGTTATTTAATTGGAAGAGGTGCAAACGATATGAAAAGCTCAATTGCATGTTTTATTTCTGCTGTGAGCCTATATCTAAAAAAGAATAAAAAACCTAAAGGATCTATTAGTTTATTAATCACGGGCGATGAAGAAGGATATGCGACCAATGGAACTAAAAGCGTGGTAGAATATTTAAAAAAAAGGAGAGAGAAAATAAGTTTTTGTATTGTTGGGGAGCCAACCAATCCCAAAAAGTTAGGTCAAATGATAAAAATTGGCAGGAGAGGAAGTCTTACCGCTGATCTTGAAGTGTTTGGAACACAAGGACATATAGCATATCCTCATCTTTCCAATAATCCTATTAGCACCTTAGTAAAAATTTGTTCTAAGCTTAAAAACGAAAAATTTGATAATGGAAATAAAAATTTTCAACCTTCTAATTTAGAATTTACTAGTTTGTATGTAGACAATAAAGCACATAATGTTATTCCATCTTCAGCAAAAACTCAGTTTAATGTAAGATATAACAATTTACAATCAGCATCAAAATTGAAAAAGAAGATAAACCAAATAATAAAAAATATTTCAAAAAAAAACAAATGCAAATTTAAAATCAATTATTTAGAAAATGGTGAAGCTTTTTTGACTAAACCTAGCAAAAATATTTTTTTAGCTAAAAAAGTAATCAAAGATATAACAAAAATTAATCCAATTTTTTCAACAACCGGTGGCACATCGGATGCTCGTTTTATAAAGAAAATTGCGCCATGCCTTGAGTTTGGACTGGTAAACAAAACAATGCATAAAGTTGATGAGTGCGTATCAATAAAGGATCTTAGAAATTTGAAAAAAATTTATCTAAAATTTTTAGAGGAATACTTTAGTTGAAAACAGGACTTTTGTTTTCTAATAAATCTCTTTTGCACGATACGGGTAATGATCATCCAGAAAATAAATATAGGATAAATTCAATATTAGAAAATCTTAAAAGAAAGAAAAATTTAAATTTAGATTTTATACAAGTAAATAAATTTGATCATAAATATTTACAAATGACACACGATAAAGACTATTTGAGCAAAGTTGAAGAGAGTTTTCCTCAAAAAGGCCAAATATTTTTAGATGGTGATACTGTTTTATCTCCTGGAAGTAGAGACGCAGCTTATGATGCGGTTTCATCGATAATAAATGCAATTGACCTTATAAATTTAAAAAAAATCAAAAACGCATTTTGTGCTGTTAGACCACCAGGCCATCATGCGGAGTCAAAAAAAGCAATGGGATTTTGTGTATTCAACAATGCAGCTGTTGGTGCCAATTACCTCATAGAAAAATATAAGCTAAATAAAGTTGCTATAGTTGATTTTGATGTTCATCATGGAAACGGAACTCAAAACATTTTTTATGGTAATCCAAAAGTTTTATATTGTTCAACACACCAACATCCTTTGTTTCCTGGCACAGGCTTAAATAATGAGAGAGGAAACTTTAACAATATTTTTAATATCCCCCTTCCAGCAGGAACAAACTCTGAACAGTACTTCTTGGCGTACGAGCATGTAATCCAAAAGTTAAATCAGTTCAAACCTGAGTTTATAATTTTTTCAGCTGGATTTGATGCACATAAAGACGATCCACTTTCAAATTTTGGTTTAAAATCTAATGATTTTTATGAAATTACTCGAAGAACAATAGAGTCTTCTAAGGATTATTGTAAAGGTAAAGTCGTTTCAATTTTAGAGGGTGGATATAATTTAAAAGCTTTAGTAGAAAGTAGCGAGGCACATATAAAATCTTTATCAGAATACTAGAATGGGAAAATTATATAAAATCAAAAAATCGACAATTGATAAAAAAGGATTGTATGCTGCTAAAGACATTAAAAATGGAACCAAAATAATCGAATATAAAGGTAAAATTATATCCGTAAAAAAAACTGAAAAAGATCCAAAATTTGATAACGACAAAGATATTTATTTATTCAATATTAATAAAAAATATGATCTGGATGGTGATTTTAAGTTTAATACAGCTAGATTAATAAATCACTCATGTGAACCTAATTGTGAGGTAAGTGGTACTGGATTTAAAATTTTTGTTTATGCTATCAAAAATATAAAAAAAAATGATGAGCTAACTTATGACTACGGATTTGGTTTTGATAAAGATTATAAAGATTATCCTTGTAAATGTGGGTCCAAAAAGTGTGTTGGTTTTATTGTAAGAGAAGAGTCTAGATGGAGAATAAAGAGAAAAAAATAAAAAAAATTAGTATATTACATCAAATAAATATAACCCACACGCTGGAGCTGGTGGTGCACAATTAGATCTGTTTTTACTCTTTAAAACTTTCCTAAATTTTCCTAGACTCCATTTACCTTCACCCAAATATTTAAGGCAGCCGACCATCGATCTAACTTGCTGTTTTAGAAACGATTTTGAAATAAATGTTAAAGTAATTTGCTCATTATATTTTTCTATCTTAATATTATCAATCTTTTTAATTGGAGAATTAGCTCCACAATTTGATGAACGAAAAGTGGTGAAATCATGAGTCCCTACTAATATTTTTGATCCCCGTTTTATCCAATCAATGTTTAATTTTTTTTTTACGAGCCATGATTTATTTTTATTAATTGATAGATTAGCTCTTCTATTAATTATTATATACTTATAAATTCTTTTCTTTGCGCTAAATCTTGAATGAAAGCTTTTATTTTTTTTAATAATATCTAAAACAGATATCAAAGAGTCTTTGAGAAAAAAATTAATTGATTCTAAAAATTTATACTTATCTTTAATCTTTTTTTTTGTAAAAAAATTTGCATACTGTTTAATAGCATGAACACCAGCATCAGTTCTTCCAGAACCAATCAATTTAACTTTTTCTTTAAGTAATTTCTTAATCGAGTTCTGAACCCTGTCTTGTATAGCTTTACCATTCTTCTGTGACTGCCAACCAACATAATTCGTGCCATCATACTCAATTATTAATTGATAATTATTGATCAACCCAAAATCTCTCCCTTTTTTATTTTATTTCCTAATAAAAAGTCCTCAGTAACCATTGAACTTTTTCCTTCTTTTTGAAGTTTTAAAATTTTTATTGAGTTTTTTTTGCAAGAGATTGTAAGTTTATCATCTAACACTTCACCGGGCTTTCCAATTTTATTTACACTAATTGCATCTAAAACTTTAATTCTTTTGTTAGCATAAAAAAACCATGCGCCTGGTTGAGGGTTAAATGCATTTATTTGTCCTATAATTTTTTCTGCATCTAATAACCAATTTATTCTTGTCTCCTCTTTTTTTATCTTTGGAGCATAAGTGGCTTTTTGCTCGTCCTGTTCAATAAACTTGTGCTTACCATTTTCTATAACTTCCAAACTTTCAATTAAACTTTTTGCACCAATTTCTGAAAGTTTTTCTTCTAAATCACCAGCAGTTGTGTCAGAGTTAATTTGTACTTTAACTTGTTTCATATAGGGTCCACTGTCTAATTTTTCTTTAATTTTCATAATTGTTATTCCGGTCTCTTTCTCTAGATTAAGTATAGCTCTATTTATTGGTGAAGCACCTCTAAATTTAGGGAGTAGTGAAGCATGTACATTTATAAATAAAATCTCAGGAATGTCCAAAATTTTTTTAGGTATTATTTTTCCGTATGCAACTACAACAACAACATTAGGTTTATTATTTAATATAAAATTATATTCTCTATCATTTCCTAAGCTTGTTGGTGTTCTTACACTCAAACCAAGTTTTTCGGACAGTTTGTGTATCGGAGAGGAAATGACTTTATGCCCACGTAATTTTTTTTTTGGAGGTTGCGAATATACAGTCAGAATTTTATGTTTTGAGTTAAAAATACTTTCCAAAGACTTAATTGAGAACTTTGGTGTTCCCATAAAAATAATTTTTAACGACATGTTAAACTACAATTCTATCAATTTCTTTCTGTTCCTTCATCAATTTTTTCATAATCATATTTTTTTTTAATTTCGATAAATAATCTATGAATAGTACTCCGTTGAGGTGATCAATTTCATGTTGTATACATGTTGCCAGTAATCCATCAGCTTCTATTGATTTTTCTTTACCGTTGTAATCTAAAAAATTAATTTTACATTTTTCTGGTCTCTGAATTTTCGCGAATTGGTTAGGAATAGAAAGACATCCCTCTTCGTAAGTAGCTTTACTTTTTGACTTCCAGACTAATTCAGGATTGATAAAATAAAATGGTGATTTTTTTTCATCCTCTTTTGATAAATCCATAACTACAATTCTTTTAGGCACGCCAATTTGAATTGCTGCTAGCCCTATCCCTGGTGCGCTGTACATTGTTTCAAGCATATCATCCATTAAATTTTGGATATCTTTATCAACTTTTTTTACCGGCTCAGATTTTTTTCTCAAAATAGGATCAGGGATAATTAATATTTTTTTTACAGTCATTATAGATTAATAACACAATTAAGTTCTTAATGGTAAAGCAGAAGACAAAATTTCATTTCTAAACTCAATTAGGTTTGTTTTATTAAGAAGATGGGTTATAAAATATATAGTTTCAGGGTCCAAATTTGTTACCTCATCTTCTCCAATAATTTCAACAATTTTTAGTGCTAAAAAGCCTTTTTCATTATTTTTTACTAGATCTAGTAAATTATCTGGAACACTGTATTTATCTGATATTTTTTTAAAGTTAATTTCCTTTGGAATTTCAATTCCATCATACTTTAGCGACTCGACTAGAGCAAGATCTTTAGCTGAAAAAAAATAATTTTTATTTCTCTTAATTTTTTTATAAACGTTATCAAAGTCTTTCTGTGTTTTTTTTATAGGATTTTTCTCTAAGGTAAAATGTCTTAATACCCTTGATCTGTGTAATATTTTGTCATCGTATTTTATCTTACCAAGTTTAATATCTTTTTCTGAGATTATGTGTCTTTTTACAATATTTTTGTATGAGTCTGGTATTTCATCCGTATTCAAACTTTTCAAATTATCACTTAGAAATTTTGTATATACATTTGATAAATTATCTTTTTTAAATAAGTCTTTTAGTAAAAACAAATATTTTAATTTATTTTCAATATTATCCGATAAAAGGAATTTTTGATAGATTAAAGCTCTACTATCTATACCATCTAACACTCTATAATCATTTTCTGCATTAATTAATGTATCAATATCAAATTGTATTTTTCTATAAATTTTAAATATCTTGTCTTTATTTATTTGGTTGCTTTTGGCAGCGGTCTCAAGATCTCTAATTTTTTCTTTATCTTCAAGATTATCTATATTAATTAAATTTGCAGAGTCCATGTATTCCCATATACTTTTTTTTGTTTTTTTAGTCGGTTCATACTTAAAATCTTTCACAGTAACACTTGCTAGATAAAAATTTAATAGAGTGTCATCTTTTATTTGATTACTTACCTCGTCAGTCACTCCTAAAAGAAAGTTTATTTTTTCATCAAAATATTTATCAGATTGATCTTGCTCTTTTAAAATATCATAAAGAAGTTGAGCCTGGTTATTTTTTTTGTTTAAAACTAAACAGTAAATCTTAAATTTTTCTAAATATGAGTCTTTTATTTCTTTACCTATGTATGTTGCTTTTTCACATCCAAGCTTTAGATTTGAATTGGCAATGTTCCTATCAACCAAATATTGAATAACTTTTTTTTTATTATCAAATTCAGCATTCCTATCTAAAAAATTTTCAAGTATTTCATCCTTTTTATTTTTAATTAACCAATTGATCTTTACATTTAAAAATTCACTTTCTGATATATTTTTTGGTAAGTAAGAGTAAGAAAGCATTGTATTTAGAAATATTTTTTCTGCAGTCGATGATAGTACAAGGTTATCTATTCTTTTTATTATATTCTTAATGTTCGATCCATCAGACCCTGACCACATGTTTAAATCAAAATTATTTCGATCTGGATCGTATAAACCATATAATTTTACATCTGTTGTTGATAATGACAAATTATCTAAAACTTTTATATTAGTCTCAAGATTTCTATCATTAGATATAATGATTCTATCTTTAGATTTTTTTATATTCTCTTGATTAAGAGAATTATTTTTAGTGTCGCGATCCTTTTTTTTCCAAATATCTACAGTTTCCTCTGAATATACGGTTTTAATAAAAAGAAAAGGTATTAAAAAAAGTAAAATTTTATTTAAGTTTGATAATCTCATTCGATATATCAATTTTATAATTTTGCTTGGGAGATGGAAAATTAATTTTCTCTAGTAAAAAAACTAATAACGATAAGAAAACTAACAAAAGGGTAAGTTTTACAATCCCTCTTAAAATTAATTGAGTAACGTTTAATTGCTGTTTGAATTTAAGTTGCATAGTCAAAAAATATATTTAAACTGAAAAAATAAGACAAATTTGTGATAAATCAATTTTTTAATTAGGAATAATATTGAAAAAAAGCCTTGTTTTAACTGGAATGATGGGTGTAGGCAAATCTACCGTGGGAAAAGGTCTTGCAAAAAGGCTTAATTTTACTTTCATTGACATTGATTCTTTAATTGAAAAAAAAGAGAAAATAAGTGTTAGCAAAATATTTGCTTCTAAGGGTGAAAAATATTTTAGAAAGGTAGAAAAATTGATTTCGCTTGAACAATTAAATAAAAAAAATTGTGTTATATCATTAGGTGGTGGAGCTTTTATAAATGATGACATTCGAAAAAAAGTTCTTAAAAATACAATGAGTTTCTGGCTTAATCTTAGTGTTAAATTAATTTTAGAAAGGAACAATAAATTGAATTTAAGGCCATTAATTAGAAATGATAAATCGGGTAATGTTATAGCAAAAATTTACAACAGAAGAAAAAAAATTTATAATCTTGCAAACTTTAGGATTGACTGCGATAAGTTGAGTAAAAATGATACTATTGAAAATATTCTAACAATATATGAAAACAACTAAAATAAATTCAAAAAAATATCCTATATATCTAGGCAATAATAATTTTGTTTTGCTTAAAAAGAAAATTAAACATTTTTGTCCTAAAGCTAAAAAAATAGCAATTATTTACGATAATGGTGTTCCAATCAAACTTTTAAATAAATTAAAAAATAAGATTAATAATTATAATATTATCAAAATAAAAGTAAGACCAACAGAAAAAAATAAATCACTTAGTCTTGCTAAAAGTATACTAGATAAATTAATGATAAAAAATTTTAGCAGGTCGGATTTAATTATTTCAGTTGGTGGAGGTATTGTAGGAGATATTGCAGGTTTTATAGCTAGTATTTTCAAAAGAGGAATAAATTTTATAAATATCCCAACAACTCTTTTAGCTCAGGTCGACTCTGCTATTGGAGGAAAAACAGGAATTAACTCACCCCAAGGTAAAAATCTTATCGGTTCTTTTTATAACCCTAAGTTTGTTTTAATAGATACAAATTTTTTGTTATCTCTGCCACAAAAACAAATGATTTGTGGTTACGCAGAAATTCTCAAACATGCAATTATAAAAGATAAAATTTTTTTTAACTGGTTAAAAACTAACTCAAAAGACATTATCTTTAAAAAAAAAATGAAAAAAGTAAATTACGCAATTAAAAAAAGTTGTTTAATAAAATTAAGTTTTGTTGATAGAGATTTTAAAGAGTCAAGCTTAAGAATGAAATTAAATTTTGGCCATACTTTTGCCCATGCGATAGAAAGTTACGATAGATACTTACAAAAATATAATCATGGTGAGGCAGTTCTAATAGGTATGGTTATAGCAACTAAAGTATCAAATCATTTAAAAATTTGTAATGACGATACTTTAAATAATATTATTGAAATTTATAAGAAAAATAGTCTCATAAATTATGTTAATAAATTTAAAGATTTTAAAAATTTAAATAATCTGATTAAATTTATGAAAAATGATAAAAAAAACTATAATGAAAAAATTAGTTTAATACTTTTAAAAGATATAGGGAAGACGACAATTCCAGGTAGATATATATTTTCAACTGACAAAATTAGGAATATTTTAAAAAATTTAAATAATTAAAATTTCTAAAGCGTGTATCTTGTTATTTAAATCCTTCTTTAACACGGACATAACTTTCTTATGTGCTAAAATTTTTGAGATATTTTTTAAGAAATTTGACTTTATGATGATTTTTAAATGAAATTTTTCTGGACTGAAGCTTTTGTGATTCTTATGTAAATAAGAGTTATCAATTATATCAATTTTTTCAATTTCTAAATTTTTTGTTAGTTTTTTTTTAATAGTATCAAAATAAATTTCCATAATTAGATTTATTATATATAAAAGAGGTTAATATGAAAATTATATGTGATTGGGAAAATTGTAAAGAGATAGGAAAATATAGAGCTCCTTTGGAGAAAGATAATAGCAAGAAATTTAGGCTTCTTTGCCTTGAACATGTAAGAGAATTTAATAAAAAATGGAACTATTTTGAAAATATGTCGCAAGATGAAATAGAATATTTCATTAAATCTGATGTAACATGGCATAAATTAACTAAAAGTTTTTCGTCTTCGGACAATTTTTTTAATATTTTATGGAATAATGCTTTAGAGGATAAACTGAACATATTTGGTTCATCTGATTTCAAAAATTTTAAGAATTCAAAAATATCTAAGGCGGAAAAAGATGCATTTGATATAATGGAATTAAATTACGATGCAAAAATGGATGAAATCCAAAAAAGATTTAAATTACTTGTAAAGAAATTTCATCCTGATAAAAATCAGGGTAGTAAAAAATATGAAGATAAGTTAAAAAAAATAACTTTAGCTTATAGCGAACTTAGAGCAAAAATTGGAAAAAAATGAGTAACACAAATTTTATAACTAAACCTGACACAAAAATTTCAGTAAGTAAAATTTTTGGATTTAATACAGAAATGGAAGTAAAAGGTTTCTCCAAAAAAAATGAGTATGTCCCTAAATTAGATGAGGATTATAAATTTGATAAAGATACAACTTTAGCGATACTTGCAGGCTTTGCGCATAACAAAAGAGTTTTAATCCAAGGATACCACGGGACAGGGAAATCGACACATATAGAGCAAGTCGCAGCAAGATTAAACTGGCCCTGTGTTAGAGTTAATTTAGATAGCCACATAAGTAGGATCGATTTAATAGGTAAAGACTCAATTAAACTAAAAGATGGTAAACAAATCACAGAATTCAAAGAAGGAATTTTACCATGGTCAATACAAAATCCAATAGCGCTTGTCTTCGATGAATATGATGCTGGAAGACCTGATGTAATGTTCGTAATACAAAGAGTTTTAGAAAGTGATGGAAATTTTACACTATTAGATAAAAATAAAGTATTAGAGCAGCACGACTGCTTTAGAATGTTTGCTACAACAAATACTGTAGGATTAGGTGATACCACTGGATTATATCATGGAACTCAACAAATCAATCAAGGACAGATGGACAGATGGAATATTGTATCAACTTTAAACTATTTGTCTTTTGAAAAAGAGTTCGAAATAATTTTATCAAAAAATAAATCTTTCAATAATAAGGATGGGAAAGAATTAATCACTTGTATGATAAAAGTCGCAGAACTTACAAGAAAAGGATTTGTTAATGGAGATATTTCTACTGTTATGAGTCCGAGAACAGTTTTACATTGGGCAGAAAATACAAAAATTTTTAAGGATGCTGGATATTCTTTCAGATTAACCTTTCTCAATAAATGCGATGAGATTGAGAAAAAAATAATAGCAGAGTATTATCAAAGATGTTTTGGTGAAGATTTACCCGAGTCTTCAGTTAACCTAAAAATTTGAAAGTGCAAAAAAAACAAGATCATATAGAAAAATTTAAAACAGCAATTACTTCTACTATAAAAACAATATCAAACAGAAACGACATTGAAATAAATTTTGAAGACTCAAGCGATATTTCCTCTAATAATAAAATTATAAATTTACCTAATCTTGAAAATATAAACAAACAATCTGAATATTTGAAGACAAGAGCACATGCTGACTCTGAGTCGCTAAAACTTAGGTATAGTAATAATAAAATTCTTAAGAATTTTGAACCAGATGGAAATATAAACAAAAAACTTTATAAAATTGCTGAAAAAATAAGATGTGAAAAAATAGGAATGCTTAATTTTAAAGGAATTAAAAATAATTTACAAAAATTTTATGAAAAGAAAAAATTTGATCAAACGGAAAATAATCAAGAAAAATTAATTTACGAAGTATTTGAAAATTATTTACGAGAGAAAATTGTTGGAAAAAAAAAACAAAATTATACTCAACAAAAATTGAAAAAAATAAAAAAAAATTTTGATGGTGCTTTGAAAAATGAAATAAATAATTTAAATAATTTGATTAATAATCAAGCAAAATTTAATTCATTAATATCAAATATAATTAAAAATTTACAATTTGAAGAATTATCAGAAAAAAATGAGAAAAAAAATGAGAGTATTGAAAAAAATAATCATAAAAGTGAGAATATTGGAGATGCTGAAAATGAGGATTTAAAAGATGAAAATTATAAAGAAATGGCCATGGATACGTCTCTAGCTGAGAAAAAGGATAATAGTAAAGATGTTCATAAAGAAGCTGAGGATGTAGAAATTGAGGAAACCATCACAGGCTCTGATAACAAGAGGGAGGGAAGAAATAGCTTTGATGATCTGAAATATAAGGTTTTTACCAAAGAGTTTGACGAGGTAATTAAAGCGGAAGACCTCGAAAGTGACGAGGAGTTAAATAGGCTAAGACAAAACTTAGATCAACAATTATTAAATCTCAAAACATTCATTTCTAAATTAGCAAATAAACTACAAAGAAAACTTTTGGCAAAACAAAATAGATCTTGGAATTTTGATTTAGATGAAGGAATTTTAGACTCTTCAAGATTAACAAGAATAATTGTTGATCCGTTTAATTCACTATCTTTTAAAAAAGAGAGAGAAATTGATTTTAAAGATACACTTGTGACAATTTTAATTGATAATTCTGGTTCAATGAGAGGTAAGCCAATTTCAGTGGCTGCAATTTGCGCTGATATATTATCAAGAACTTTAGAAAGATGCTCTGTAAAAGTTGAAATTTTAGGCTTCACAACAAAGCACTGGAAAGGTGGTTCAAGTAGAGAGTTATGGATGAATAACAATAAACCTACATTTCCAGGACGTTTAAACGATTTAAGACACATTATTTATAAATCTGCTGACACACCTTGGAGATTAGCTAAGAAAAATATGGGTCTTATGCTTAAAGAGGGTTTATTAAAAGAAAACATCGACGGGGAAGCACTCAATTGGGCCTACAATAAAATGATCACAAGGAAGGAGGAAAGAAAAATTTTGATGGTCATTTCTGATGGAGCACCAGTAGATGACTCGACTTTGTCAACCAATTCAAGTGACTTTTTAGAAACAAATTTGAAAAATATCGTAAAATGGATTGAAAATAAAACAAATTTAGAACTACTTGCAATTGGAATAGGCCATGATGTTACCAGATACTACAATAAAGCTATTAAAATAACTGATGTTCAAGACTTAGGTGACGTAATGATAAATCAACTATCTGATTTATTTTCAGAGAGAAAAAATTCAGCTTAAGTTACTTGATTAAAAGAAATTAAGTATTTTTTAACAAAAATTCTGAAAGGTATCAACATAATCAGAGCGATTAAAAACTTAACAAGTAGATCACCAACTGCAAGTGTTATCCACGGTATACCAGTATTGTAAAATGCTATTGAGAAAAAAAGAAAAGTATCAGCTATTGATCCTATAGTGGAAGAAATGAATGGCGCTAGATACCAAATTTTATTTTTTCTAAAAATATCAAAAACTTTTATATCTAAATTTTGCGCTATAAAAAAAGCAAAACCAGATCCTATGGCAATTCTAATTGAAATAATATCTTTGAAATTTGTTGAGACGAAAAGTGTCAATAAAATTCCAATTACAAATCCAATATAAACAATTTTCCTTGCAATTTGTTGTCCAAACGCCCTATTGGCTAAATCAGTAATTAGAAATGTTATTGGGTAACTAAAAGCTCCAAAAGTTAAAATCTCACCTAAATTTAAATAATTAAATGGAAATTGAACTAAATAATTTGAAATAACAACTACTATTCCCATTGATAATGAAAGAAAAATTAGTAGTTTTTTTTGTAAATTCATTTGTTATTATCATGTAAGGCAATTTTTATTTTTTTGACCCTATCTGATAATTTTTTTCTTTTCGCATTAAGTAAAAATTTATCTAAGCCGCCTTTAAAATCAACTGTTCTAAGCGCAGCATTTGTAACATTTAGTCTTATATTTTTTTTAAGCCTATCACTTCTAAAAACAATCTTTTTCAAATTCGGAAAAAAACGTCTTTTAGTTTTATTGTTAGCATGACTAACGTTGTGACCTTTTAAAGGAGAAACACCGGTTAATTCACATTTTTTTGTCATAAATTCTTAACTTATATATGTAATGCAAGTTGGCAGGTCAAGTTTTTATTTTTTTAGCTATTCTTAGCACCTGAACCTATAATATCAGAAATTTTAGTAACTTTTTCCCTTCTTAAAATATTTATTAACTCTGATTTTATAGCTTTTACAATACCAGGGCCTTTATAAACCATACCAGTATATAATTGTACAAGACTAGCTCCTGAAATAATTTTTTCAAATACACAACGCCCTGAGTCAACTCCACCTACTCCGATTATTGTTAATTTACCTTTGGACTCGGTAAAGAATTTTTTTATCAGTCGATTTGACAGCTCGTTGATTGGTTTACCTGAAAGACCACCAGGCTCTGACTTTTTTTTATCAATCAAATTTTCACGATTAATATCTGAAGTATTTGATATTATAATACCCTCTATATCAAATTGTAACGAGATCTCAATTAAATGACCAATATCGTTTTCATCTATATCTGGTGAGATTTTTATCAAAACAGGCTTTTTTATTTTATTTTCATTTCTAACTTTATCTATTTTTTTGAGCAGGTGAGTAAAATTTTCTTTTTGATGAAACTTTCTTAAATTTTCTGTATTTGGTGAAGAAATATTTATTGTAATATAATCCGCATATTGATGTATTCTTTTTAAACAATAAATATAGTCATCGTCTTTATTTTTTGTGCTTTTATTTGGTCCAACATTTATACCTAAGACTCCATTAGGTTGATTTCTTTGAAGTCTTTTTTGAACTTCTTCTACCCCATCATTGTTAAATCCTAACCTATTAATTAAAGCCTTATCTTTCTCTAATCTGAATACTCTAGGTTTGGGATTACCAAATTGTCTTTTTGGAGTAATTGTGCCCACTTCTACAAATCCAAAACCTAACTTAAACAAAGAATTATAAACTTCTGCACTCTTATCAAAACCAGCTGCAAGACCTACAGGATTTTTAAAAGTTTTATGCAATACATTTATTTTAAGTAAATCTTCTCCTTCAGTTTTATAAAAAACCTCTGGAATTAAATCCACTTTAAGTGATTTAATGGCAAGATCATGGGCAGTTTCTGGATCTAAATTAAATATGAAAGGTCTTAAAAATGAAAACATTAATTTACTTTGTCCTTTATTAATTTCACAGTCTCTTTTATTCCAAAATAACTTATAAAAAAACCCATTCTAGGCCCGTCATTGTCACCAAAGAGAACTTTATAAATTAATTTGAACCAATCTCTTAAATTTTTTTCATAACCATTCTTTTTACCAACTGAGTATACCACAGTTTGAATATCTTCGGGTGAGGAGGATTGACTTACAGAGTCAATCGCTTCTGCTAGATTTAAAAGTGATTTTTTTTCTTCATTACTTGGTTTCTTATATTTTTTTTCTGGTTTAATTTTATCTCTAAAGTAATCTATAGCGTAATTTGTTAGACTATCAAGCATAGGATAATTATTTGGGCTAATATTTTTATGAAACCTATTTATAAACTTCCATAATGTTTTCTTATCATCAGCATTACTTGAGCTCGCTAGGTTAAGAAGCATTGAAAAAGTCATTATAAATTTTTCTTTAGGTGGATTTCCGTTGTGTACATGCCAAACCGGGTTTAGTAATTTGTCTTTAGTATTTTGACTTTCAAATTTTTCTGTGAGCTCTAAGTAGTCGTCTACTGCTTTTGGCACAACCTCAGAATATAGTTTTTTAGCCCTTCTTGGATTTTGATACATATATAATGTCAAACTTTCTGGAGACGCATATTTGAGCCACTGCTCTATTGTAATGCCGTTGCCTTTTGATTTTGAAATTTTTTCTCCTTTTTCATCTAGAAATAATTCATAAGCAAAACCATTGGGTGGTTTCTTGCCTAATATTTTACAAATTTTACTAGATAATATTGCACTTTCACTCAAATCTTTACCGTACATTTCAAAATCGACATCAAAAGTAAACCATCTCATTGCCCAATCAACTTTCCATTGAAGCTTACATTTTCCATCAATTATACTTGTCTCGAATTTTTTTCCATTATTGTCAAAGATGGCTTTATGACTCTTATTGTCTATTTCAATAAGTGGAATTTCCAACACTTTTCCTGTTTCAGGACACAAAGGTAAATACGGACTATAAGTTTTTTTTCTTTCAGATCTTAATGTAGGTAAAATCAAGTTCATAATTTCTTCGTACTTTTCTGAAACTCTAATTAAAGAGTTGTTAAAAATACCCGTTGTATAATTTTCAGTTGAACTTTTAAAGTTAAATTCAAAATTAAATTTTTTTAAAAATTTTTTTAATAATTCATTATTATGTTCTCCAAAACTTGAATATTTATTAAATGGATCAGGAATAGAAGTTAAAGGTTTTCCAAGATTTTCTTTTAATAAATCTTTGTTAGGTACATTGTCAGGTATTTTTCTTAGACCATCCATATCGTCAGAAAATGTGATTAATTCATTGTCAATTTTTTCTAAATGACTTAAAGCATTTATCATCATCGTAGTTCTAGCTACTTCACCAAATGTACCAATATGTGGTAAACCACTAGGTCCATAACCAGTTTGGAAAATAATTTTTTTTTTTTTATTTATCTGATCTTTTCTATCTTTAAGAAGTTTCCTGATTTCAACAAAAGGCCATGATGATGTTGATTGTAAAAGGTTTTTATCAAGCATATTAATGGTTTATTAAATTTTATATACAAAATACACTTTAAAATACAAGATATTAAGTTGAATTTTCTTACTATTTAAATAATCTTAATTTCTATGATTGCAAATAAAACGGTTTTTTTTCTCATTGGTATTCTTTTGGTAATTTTAGGGTTTTTTATGTTAATACCTTACGGAGTACAGATTTTTTATAAGGAGAATAGTCACAGCTTTTTTTCAGCATCCCTAATAACTGTTTTTTTAGGTATATTATTTATTTTAGCTAATTTAGAAAAAGATTTTAAATTAAACTTACAACAAACATTTCTTTTTTCAAGTTTCGCATGGACAACAATAGCTATATTTGGAAGTTTACCTTTTTTACTATCACCAATAAACTTCTCTATCAGCGAAGCGTTCTTTGAGAGTATGTCGGGCATTACAACCACTGGAGCTACAATCATAACTGACTTGGATAACGCACCAAAAAGTATTTTAATTTGGAGAGCATTAATGCAATGGTTAGGGGGGGTTGGAATAGTGGTTATGGCCATTACAATACTACCATTACTAAGCGTTGGTGGAATGCAGCTTTTTAAGATGGAAGGTCCGGACTCTACTGAAAAAATTCTCCCAAGAACCATCGAAGTTGCTACAATAATAATTTTGATCTATTTAATGTTAACTGCGGTATGTGGGTTCTTTTATTTAATATGTGGTATGAGTTTTTTTGATAGTATTGCGCATTCAATGACTACTATTGCTACCGGCGGATTTTCAACTCATAATCAGTCTATTGGATTTTTTAAAAATTCCAATATTGAAATTATTGCAAGTATTTTTATTATTCTAGGCAGTATACCTTTTATTGCTTATTTAAAATTTATAAAAGGAAATAGAAAAATTTTCATTCAGGATGTTCAAATAAAAGGTCTTATCTATTTGTTATGTATATCAATTCTAATTATGTTTTTTTACCTATTTTTAATTAACGATAGTAGCTCAATATTAGATAAAATTAGAATTTCATCATTTAATGTTGTTTCTATTTTATCTGGTACTGGATATGTAACTGATGATTTTAGCTTATGGGGAAATTTTTCTCTCATATTTTTTATCTTATTAATGTTTATAGGTGGTTGTGCTGGATCTACCGCATGTGGAATAAAAATATTTAGATTCCAGATGCTATTTTTATTTTTAATTAATCAAATAAAAAAATTAATTTATCCAAATAGTATCAATATTATAAAATATAATAATCAAAAAATATCTGATAATTTTATCAATTCAGTAATTATTTTTATATTTTCTTTTTTGTTTATATTTTTTTTCATATCATTATTATTATCTTTAACGGGGCTTGATTTGCTTACCTCTATTTCCGGAGCTGCCAGTGCAATCTCTAATGTAGGACCAGGCTTAGGGGAAATTATAGGGCCTAATGGAAATTATAAATCTATACCTGATATTTCGAAGTGGATTCTATGTTTTGGAATGCTGTTGGGAAGATTAGAACTATTTGCAGTATTAGTATTATTTTTTCCTTCTTTTTGGAGAAATTGATTTATCTTAATTATGGACATACAAAAAAAAATCACTCTATCTGAAAGCTTTTCAATTTATTTTGATAAACGAATGCTCAAAATTCTTTTATTGGGCGCAATAAGTGGTTTCCCTTGGGTAATAATTGGAAGTAGTTTAAGTATTTGGTTACAAGAAAATAATCTTAGCAGAAGCACTATTGGATGGGCAGGTTTAATTTTCGGCGTTTATGCTTTTAATTATTTATGGGCACCATTAATCGATAGATTACAAATACCATGGTTAACAAAAAAAATTGGACATAGAAAAGCCTGGATAATTGCTATGCAATCAATAATTTTAACTAGTCTAGTAATGTGGAGTTTTATTGATCCTACAAAAAATTTAGCATTAGTAATTTTGATTGGTCTAGTTATAGCTACAGCCTCTGCAACGCAAGATATAACAGTAGACGCTCTTCGTATTGAACAAATTGGAGAGAATGAGGGAAAATCGATGCAAGCAGGAGCTGCCATGGCAGTTGTTGGTTGGTGGACAGGTTATAAATTGGGAGGAGTTATCTCTTTAAAAACTGCAGATTTTTTTCAATCAATGGGATTTTTAAATTACTGGCAAATTACTTTTTTAATTTTATGTTTAATCATAATACTTTGCAATGCACTACTTCTATTTGTAAAAGAAATACAAACTGATAGAGAAAGAGCTCAGACAGAAAATGACAGAGTGTTATCTATAAAATTTAATTCACAAAATTTTTTAACTAGATCCACAGTATGGATAACAAGCACCGTAGTAAGTCCTATTGTTAGTTTCTTTAAAAAAAATGGTTTAAAAATTGCAATCGCTATTCTTGGATTCGTTTTTTTATTTAAAATTGGTGAAGCTTTTTTAGGTAGAATGTCCGTAATATTTTATAAAGAAATAGGATTCACTAAAACAGATATTGCTCTTTATTCCAAAGGTCTAGGTTGGGTTACTACTGTAGTTTTTACTCTATTAGGAGGATTGTTTGCTATTAGATCCGGAGTTATTACAGCAATGTTTGTTTCAGGAATTTTAATGGCATCTACTAATTTATTATTTTCTATTTTAGCTTGGAGTGGTAAGTCTGAGTTACTTTTTGCTGTTGCTGTTATATTTGATGATATTGCTGCAGCTTTTGCAACAGTTGCTTTTGTAGCATTTATATCAATGCTTGTGGATCGAAACTATACAGCCACTCAGTATGCATTACTTGCTTCTATTGGAACAGCTGGAAGAACTACGCTTGCTGCATCCTCAGGGGCATTAGTAGATTGGTTAAATGGCGATTGGGGAATATTTTTCATCATCACTGCTATAATGGTTATCCCATCTTTAATTTTTTTGTATCTAATAAAAAATAAGATTAAGATAAATGACTAAAACGTTCACAAATAATTTTGTTACAACAAATTTACATAAAAAGGCATCAAGAAAATCTGAAATAGTTACACAAATGATTTATGGAGATCATTTTAAAATCTTAAGCCAAAAAAGATCTTGGTATAAAATAAAGATAAAAAGTGATGGATATATTGGCTTTGTTAAAAAGAAAAAATATTCTAATTTAATCACACCTAGTCATAAAATTTATAAACTTAAAGCAAATATTTATAAAAACCCAAATAAAAAAAAAATAAGCTTAAAATTATCTTTTGGATCTATGATTAAGGTAACTAACAAAAAGCTAGGTTATTATAAATTTGAGAAAGGTTGGGTTAATAAAAAAGATATCAAACCAATTAAGTTTAAAGAAAAAGATATATTTAAAAAAATTTTAATATTTAAAAATGTTGAATATAAATGGGGTGGCAAATCTTATAAAGGTATTGACTGCTCTGGTTTAGTTCAAATATTTTTTAATTTTAATCAAACTTTTTTCCCTAGAGATGCGAAAGATCAAGAAAAATATGTAAAGAGAGAAATTGATTTAAAAAAATTAAAAAAAAATGATTTAATTTTCTGGAAAGGTCATGTTGCTATAATTTTATCTAAAAAAAATTTAATTCATGCTTATGGTCCTAAGAAAAAAACTATTGTTATGGATATAAAAAAAACAATAGAAAGAATTCAAAAAACTGCCAAATTAAAAGTAAAAAGTTGTAAAAGGTTTAGTTAATAGAAATATACTTTGGTATCCTAAAATTTTTAAAATTTTTTAATTGAAACGTATTCTTTTTAACCTCATTAAAATTCTTTTTTAGAAAAGTAAGACATGGTTTATTTTTTTTTGTCTTAATATACTTAAGTTCTAATAAGTTGATTTTTTTTGTTTTTAAAATCTCGATTATTTTCAGGATCATACTTTGTTCTACACTTCTGCCAAAAGCTCTACAACTTAACAATAAGTCTTTAACTAGACACTTATCATTATTAATTTCAATATTAAAAAAACCTACAATACCCATTTCACCATATTTGTCTTTTAATGTACATGACAGCAATTGATTCTTTTTATTTTTTTTCAATTTATCCAATTCTTTATGAGTAATCCGCCTAGTAGTTAAATTCATTTGATTAACTCTAGACAGGAGCTGCACAATTCTATCTTTATTATTTTCATTAATTTTTTGAAAAGTTATTTTTGTTTGTAGAGATTTTAGCCAACTATCCTCTGATATAAAATTTTCTTTATTTTTCTTTCTTTTGAATTCATCTTTGTAAAATTTAAGTCTGTTATGATCCTCTAGTGTAATAGTAGTGTTAAAGTTAAAGTAACCTTTTTCTGAGAGAAACTTTGAAAAATTACAAGGGTCATTCGGTAAATCAGGTACCTGGACTTTCTTAAGAGAACTTTTAACTCTCATTCTCTCTCTAATATTGTCGTCTAAAAATAAAATATTTTCTTGAGACAAATTTAATTCTTTTATTATCTCTTTTATATTTTTTGCTTTATCTTCCCAATTTATTTTCCACGTCACAAAATCTTTTGTTTTTAAAACCATTTCCTCATTTCTTTCTAAAGCTTCTAAAACATTCTTCTCATCATTTTTGCTGCTTATTGCCAATTGAACACCTAGATTAGTTAATGATTTGAGTTTTTTTTGAAAATCTCTAAATGCCTCCCCAAGCATACTGTGACCTCCTAGAGTAATCTTTTCCCAACCTAAATCTCCTAAATTTCCACCCCAAATCGTATTATCCAAATCAAGAATTATTAGCTTAATATTCTTACCTAAAAACAAATTTAAAATATTTGAAATTTCATAAGCTGCATGCTGAAAAACTTTTTGAGAATATGGAATTTTAGCCGAATACCAATATTTTGGATTAAAGTCAGAATTATTTTTACTTATGATTTTGTCAGAATTAATTAAGTAAATATTTTTAATATCTCTTAGCTCATTTGCAATTTTTAAATTTAAAAAATTAACATTTTTAATTAAGCCATTTGAGTCAGTGAAATCTCTTAAAAATTTTCCAGTTTCATTATCGGGTAACACCCATGAAAAAACTAAAACATGATCATTTTTTTTCGCCAGTTGTTTTAAAATATTTATATATTGGTCTGTTTCTTTTATTAATTCTCTTAAATCTATATTTTGATAAAAAATTAGTTTATTAAAACCCCTGACTAAATATTCTATCTGAGTCCAAACTACACAGAGATAGTCGTTTTTTTTACTTTTTATATTTTTGAAGGCGATATCGTAAAATGACCCAAACTCTGGTTTTTTTATACTGTATATATCTTTCTCTAGGTTTGATATCAAATAATTATGTAAATTTTGAATATTGAAGCTTGATAAAAAGCTTATATTTTTTTTCATATATTATTTTTTAAGTAATGCACAATAATTGATTGTAATTTTATTTTTTACAATTTCTTTCATCGGTTTTTCCTCAACCGGCAGAATATTTCTTCTTACTATCTTAAAGCCTGATTTTTTAATAAGTTGTTCTATTTCGCCGATAGATTTAAAGTGATAAATATGATCAATACTTGGACAGTCAACACAAGTTGACATGTACACTCTTCCATTTGGATTTAATAAAAAATGTAACTGTTTTAATAGTTTCTTTGGATTATTAACATGTTCCAAAACTTCACCAAGTGTAATAAAATCATATTTTTCATTAGGCTTATAATCAAAAACATTTTTTTTATAATAATTAATGTCTCTTTCCCCTTTATAAAAAAAGTTAATTACTGATTTGGTAATTTTAATAGATGTTGAACTAATATCAACAATATCAAATTTAGTATCTTCTCTTAAATTCTCTAAAGCTTTTAAGAAAAATAGTCCATGTCCAGAGCCAACCTCTAAATAATTTTTAATTTTGAGGTTAGATTTAGTAATATTTTTTATAAAAAATGAGTACATGGCATAATGCGTGGACCATAAAAATTGTGATATCGCCACACCAAACATGTAACTTTTCATTACTTTTATATTATCGTAAACTTTTTTATACGCATCTTTTTCGTCAGCTAAAGGATACCTATTATATTTCATGAAGTATTTGTGACTTTCAAACATATCAAAACAGAGCTTTAAATAAGAATTTATGGCATATTTAAGTGGAACTTTTTCATTTTTTAAATACTTGATAAATTTTTTTGAAAAATCTTCAGCCCTATCAAAATAAATCTTGTTTTGTTTACTTATTAATCTTTCAATTTTTTTTTTTTGTGTGCTAGACTGAGTAATCACTTTGGATACGATAGAATTAAAATTTTTATGTTTTTGTAACATCATTTAATTTTTTTTATTTTCTTATTAATATCTTTCTCTAGGTTACTAATGAAGTATTTAAATTTAAAACCTCTCTCAAAAAAATTATCACTAAATAAATTTATTTCTTTTTTTGATTGCTTTTTTATATTATTTTCTATTTCAATAAACAAATTAACTATAATCAAAGAGTCTAACTTGCTTTTAGGTCCGAATATTTGATAGTTTTTGTCATAAACTATTTTATCCTTTTTTTTTAATTGTAAATTAATTTTTTTAATTGATTCTTTGATTATTTCTGTTGCATTCATATATTTATCTTATCAAAATATCTCCGTCTAGGCTACAAGGGTCCCAATTTTTATTTGTGTCAAAGATTTTATTTAATTTACTATTGCTTGCTTTATAGTAAAAATTATTTTGTTTCAACTTAATTTGAATTGCTGAAAAATTTTCCAAAACTTTGAGCTTTGACTCTGATGTGTTCCTATACTCAAAATAATCACAATTAATATCATTAGCTTTCTTTAGGTTTTTTAAAACCAAATCAAATTCGAGCTCTTTACTTTTTTTCAAAGTTAGAAGGTCTAGAAGTTTATATATTCTATATTTACCTTTTTTTTCTATTAAGCATGCGCTGTATCCCTCTATTTTGCTATTTTTCGAAATTACAAAAATTATAATCTGGTTACTAATAAGTTTTTTTTTCATAATCCAATTTTGCCACTTTATATCACGATCGACTTGCAAACTTTGCTTATTTTCTCTCAAGTAATTATCCCAGAAGTGTTTAAATTTCTTATCAAAATTTTTAGTTCTTTTCACAACATGACTCACCTCATAATTTTTCCACCTATTAATATTTCTCCATAAAAAAATTTTGGTTATTTTAGAAATTATATTTATGAAAAAGCTTTTAAGTAATATTTTTTTTTTTTGAAAATACATTTCTAAAAAATTTTTTGGGTTCAAAATTAAAATTGATGATTTGTCTAAACCTTCGATTGGAACTTGATTTATCCCTAAAGACTCCATAATTTGCCCCGTATGACTATTAAAAGTAGTTCCTAAAAATAAATCTTTTCCTTTTTGATTTAGATATTTTTTCAAAAGAATAACCGATATTGATCTATATTTTTCATCGACAGCCCAACCATGTAAAATGGAGCAAATTATTTTTTTACTGTTATATCTATATATAGTTGGATAATATCCGATATGCCCTACAATTTTATTTCCTGACTCAAATTTCCAACCTAAGTCGATTTTTTTATTTTCTTTTAAAAATGGATTATTACGAAAATTGAGCCAAGTATCTTTACTCATAAAATTCAGATTATTTCTTTTAAACAGAGATTTAATCTTGTTGTAATCTTTTATTTTTGTTTTTAGCAGTCTTAAAGACATTTCTTTTAAAATTATTCTCTTCTCTTTTAATAAATATTTTTTTTTGTTATATTAAAAGACCTTAATTTAATATGCTTAATAACATAAAAAAATTTATATCTCAAAATACTGGTTTAGTAATTAGACTTGACGATATAGCTAAAAATATGAACTGGGATATGATGGATAAGTGTGAAACTTTGTTTGACAAGCACAACATAAAACCAATCATGGGTATTATAGCGGATAACCAGGACACCTCTCTCAAATTATTTCCAGAAAACGAGAGCTTCTGGAAAAAGGTGAAAAGTTGGAGTGATAAAGGATGGGAAATTTCAATTCATGGATACTCACACGTGTACAAACAGGTGGTAAAAAAAAAAGATATATTTGGCTATGGTGGTAATTCCGAATTTTATGGTTTGAGTTATGAAGAGCAAAAAGAAAAAGTTGAAAAAGCTTTAAAAAAATTCAATGAAGAGAAAATTAAAGTTAGATCCTTTTTTGCGCCTAATCATACATATGATTTTAATACTCTTAAAGTTTTAAAAGAATGTGGCATAATTAATATTATAGATGGATATGGATTAATGCCTTACACTAAGATGGGACTTAATTTTTTTCCTCAGCTTTTCTACAAATTATTAATTTTGCCTTTTGGCATACAATCAACCCAAATCCATATAAATGGATGGGATGAAGAAGATTTCAAAAAATTTAGTAACTTTATAGAGAAAAATTCCATAAGAATAATCACATTTAACCAGGCAATATTAAAAATTAATAACGGAATTTTTTACAAGTTTTTAAATGTTCTAGTAGAAAAAATTCTTAAAATTTTAAGAATTTTCAAACGGAGAGGTTCAGTAACATGATTAAAAAAATATTTTTATATTTTTACAAAAAATTGATTAATTTTTTTAGTGATAAAGCTAAAATAAGCCTTCAACCAAAAAGCCCAGTTGATATACATTATGAAGAGCTAGCAAAAGATTGTTACAATCATTTTAAAGAACATTTTAAAAAAAGTTATGTTTTTTCAGACGATGAATCAATAAGAGGTTTTGCTATTAATGAAGCAATAAAAAAAAAGGATGACGGGGATTTATTTATTGAATTTGGAGTTTGGAAAGCACTTTCTTTGAATTTTTTTGCGGAGAAATTAAATAAATCAAATGCTATAATTTATGGTTTTGACTCATTCATCGGATTAAAAGATGATTGGATGAGTTCAGTTTTTATGCCGAAAGGTACTTTTAATCTGAACAAAAAATTACCTAATGTTAAAAAAAATGCAAAGCTGATTGACGGTTGGATTGAAAATACTTTACCTAATTTTCTTGATGGAAAAAAAGATAAAATTGTATTTATTCATTTTGATATGGATACTTATAATTCAACTGCTTTTGCCATAAAAACTATGAAACCTTTTTTAAAAAAAGGCACTATAATTTTATTCGACCAACTTCATAGTTATCCTCATTGGAGAGAGTCAGAGTTTAAAGCTTTGAACGATACATTAAATGAAAGTGAGTATAAATTTATTGCATTTGGAACTAGACAAGCCTGTATTGAAATCTTGTAATTATTTATAAATTAGATATATCAATAATTTTGATGCTATTAATCGAAGTTTTATTTATAAGTTTATTTTCTTTAATCCAATCAATCTTTGGAGTTGGATTGTTGTTGCTTGGAACACCTACCTTTTTGCTTTTAGGATATAATTATTTTGAAGTTTTAAATATTTTATTACCTTATTCAATCTTAATAAGTGTACTACAAATTATTTTTAACAAAGATAAAATGTTGGGTTTTGGTTTACAAATTTTAAAATACAGTATTCCAACATTAATTTTAGGTCTTATAATTGTAAATTATCTTTTAGAAAATATTAATTTTTTATTTTTTATATCCTTTGTTTTGATTACTTTCTCAATAATCAATTTGATGAATTTAAGAAAAGAAAGATTTAAGATAAAAAATCTTAATATTGCTTTGATAATGCTGGGGCTTGTTCATGGTTTAAGTAATTTAGGCGGTACTTTGTTGTCCATAATAGCTTCAAACGTTAATAAGGATAAATTTTTAATAAGAAATAATATTGCAACAGGATACTTTCTATTTGCCTCCTTTCAAATCCTAGTTGTGAATGTTTTTTTTGTAAGAATGAATTTTGAATACTTACAATTTTTATGGATCCCGATACTTATTTATTTTACCTCACAGTTTATTTTTAAAAAAATAAAAAACATTTTATTTTATAAAATTTTGAACTTATTTACTCTTATTTATGGAGTTTATATATTTTTTAGCAATTTGGGATGATTAGAGAGTGAGGTAACATAAGTCTCCCTCTGTTACCTCATTTGTATTTTAATTGATTCGTGTTAAAAAATTAAATCCTATATTAGTTATATGTTGATAAATAAAAATTTGATTTAAAATGATTTTTGAAAAAATATTTAATACTTTAAATAAAATTCACCTAAACCGTGTATTTTATTACTGTAAAAAATTTAAGATTGTTACATTAGTAGATGTTGGAAGTCATAAAGGTGAGTTTTTAGACTATTTCATTAAAAAAAAAAAAATAAGAAAAATTTTAGCTTTTGAACCTCAATCAATTCCATTTGAAATTTTAAAACACAAATTTAAATCTAATTCTAGAATAAAACTTTTTAATCAAGCTGTGAGCAATATAAACAAAAAAAGAGTTTTTAAATTGAATAAATTATCCTCGACATCTACTTTTGAAACCATAAATAAAAAAAATTTTTATACTATTTTTAAAAACTTTTTGTTAAATTCAAAAAATCCTATTGAAAAAAAAATAATTTTAAAAACAAAAAGGATTGAAAAATTTTTAAAAGAGGAAGATTTAAAAAACTGCTTTATTAAAATAGATGTGGAAGGTCACGAGTATGAAGTATTACGAGGCTTAGGAAAAAAAATCAAAAATATACAATTTATAATGATAGAAAAACAATTATTTAATCTTTACAAACGAAAAGAAAAGGCAGGAAATTATTTAAAAAAAAATAATTTTTATATAATTAAAAAATTTACTTTTCCAAGTTTCCACTTTCAAGATATTCTTTATAAGAATAAAAATTTTTGACATCAAAATAATTTAATTTCTTTAAATCTTTTAATTAACTGTAATTTTGTAATTGCGACGCCTAAAGATATTTTTTTTGAACTCGAAATATCTGCAAGACTAAACCTATATCTTTTTAAAATAATTTTTTTAAGATCTTTAACTGATTTGATATTATTCATGCTATGTTTGAAAATTTCATCTTTTAGTTGATTATACGAAACATAACTTTTTGAGTAAAAACATTTTGCTAAATAGGTTTCTCTAAGATCTAAAATAGGTGGTTTGTTTATTTTTTTACTTAAGTAACCTGGTTTAATAATTTTTACTATCAAGTAATTTTTTTTAGGTCTATGCCCATTATCTTGAATATTAAAATGCGTTAATAATTTTTTATTTTTATAAATGTACTTGAATTCATCTTTATGTATTTTTATAAGTTTGTGACAATTATACTTTTTGCA
>MDSZ01135567.1_pt1 | contig 39071 bp, 21 predicted proteins | sample 811201 | NCBI WGS metagenome assembly MDSZ01 (sample SAMN05326647, study PRJNA326480) | marine metagenome | isolation source: seawater | place: Indian Ocean: North | collected 2010
GGGTATGCATTTTTAAAAAATATGGAAACAGATAGTGACGGCAACAAATTTAGAAGGGTTAAGCCGTTAACGGTTACGTTCGAATGGTCTGAGTTTACAGTAAATCCAGATACAGGAGAGATGGAAGAAGAGATAAAGAGTGTAACAAACACATATGATGAAATACCATCTATAGCCATGGTTGATGGAAATGGTGATGTTTATTTTCCAACAAAATTCTATTATGAAAGCAGCGAGGAAAGCACCATCTTTGGTGATAAGGCAGATGAAGGTGCGAGCGGGAGCCATGTAAAAAGGATAGAGGCCAAAGTTATAAATAGGGATACGGCCCAAATGCTTAGCAAGTCAAAAGAAGAAAAGAGAAAGATAACGGCAGATTCCCAGGGGGAAATAGATGCATGCGGAGAAGATGATGGATCAGAAGCATATAAAGACTGCATCGCTGAAGCCAACGAAAACGCAGACTATATTGACTACAAAGTCCTTAGCTATCCCCAAGTCATGTTCTTTGATATGAGGCAGATAGAGCAGGAGCTAGAAGACCTCTGTATGCCAGCACAAATGAATGCAGAGGTGATCCCCGATGAAGAGCCGGATGAGCTTATAACGATAGTTGAGGATACACAAGCATGTATTCAGGAGTTTATAGATCAAGTACTTGAGCAGAGAAATGCGATACTTGAGGCTCTTGAGCAGACGCCTCCAGGCGATGACCAGACATGGCTTCAGGTACCGGATATACCAGAGTTTGACGTTGATGTGTTTACTTTGAATGGTCAAAATCTTAAAGACTGCTTGAATGACGGCATAGATAAGATTTGTAAGTTTGTCATAAACCCCCTAACCACATCATTTAAGGTTCTTGAGGATTCAGATGTAGCATCTGTGGGGGATTTATTTCCAGAGCTTGCCCTTAGCGAAACATATTCGGATGGTGCAGCAACAATGCTTGGCCTGACCCCTGCACCACCAATAACTGCAGAAACTTTGATTGATCCAGATCCATCAATAACAGAGGATGAGTTTCTTGAGGGCTCAAGGTTTATAGGAGCAAGAGAGTATGCTGCAGGAATTGGTGATAATGCAGTTGTAGAGGCGGGCGGAGAAGTTACGATTCAAATAACCCCAAGAGATATCTATAATGCAATTATTCATGAGAATGCTAATTTGATTCCAAAAATAGAGCTTGAAATAATATCAGATGAAACTGGAGAAGCAGAGTTTGAGCTATTTACATGGAGTGAAGAAGGCGGGGGAGACGGAGAAGCGTATAATATTTATAAAGATGGTGGGCTTTATAAAGCCAAGCTGTCTTCCTCAAAGCCAGGAACCGTTAAGCTTAGAGCATCTATATGCTCAAAAACAATAAAAGCCTTTGCAAACGCAGGTCTGTCAACTGAAGCTGAAGTGGAAGTAGATGTGGATTGTATTGATCCGGCAACAACGGAAGAGGAAGTCTCTGTTAGCGCGGTAGGTGGAATAGTCAAGGTCGATAGAATTTTAACTATATTGTTCGTTAGACAAGTCAGCTCCAAGGTCAGAGAGGCTGACGACGATGCAGGTCTTGCGAAGCCAAACCCGCAGACATTTGGTACAAAACTGGAGAACTAAGATGAGCAGCTATAGAAATTTAGAAGATTTGGTTACTGATGCACAGGTTGCATTAAGAGATGCGTTTAAAAGTGTTGCTTTTGAGGGCGAAAGCATAGGGGATATGTCTTTAAAGCACTTTGTTCAAGAATATTCGGACAGCCAACGTAATGCTGTGGCTTCTATAGCTGAATATCTATCATCTGCATCTAAGACTATTGAAGCAATGAGATCTAGCTACTTACCAGAAGAAATTTTTCCATCTATGTATATTAGCGAAGATGAGGCAAAAGAGGCGGGTGTTTCTAACACAACACATATTAGCGCAAGGGGCGGCAATCTAACCGAAAAGGAGTCTTATGAGAATGCATTTATGAGAATGCTTGGTATGCCAATGAGTGATGATGAAAGACTGAGCGGTGAGTATATTCCATATATGAATAAGGATACGGGCGCTATCATAAATCCTGGACATCCGGATCAGAAGAACATGCATCAGCTTACTTCTTCAATACTTAATGAGAGACAGAAGAATATTTTAGAAAGAAGCAAAAGGATTGATGATGCTATATTTAAAAGAGGCTCTAGTCAGTTTACAAATTCAAAATTTAGATGGAACGTGGAGAGTTTAAAAAAATATTCTGATTGGGTTAATCGATATGATGAGTTTGCATCAACATATGACTCAATGACTCCAAATGAGGCAAAAACCTTGGATGATGCTTTTGCTGAGGAATTGTCAAATCTTAGAGGCGATCCAGAGATAGTATTTTTGGACGATCTAGTTGCCACGCCAGGACTTAAGGGCGGCTTCTTAGATGTCATCAGAAGTAGTGATGATGCAAGTATTGCCGATAATGTAAGTGCATTTGTTAAGCAGAATAATAAGGAGTTGAGCGTGTACTCGTTACACGAAGACTTTTATGCCTTTAAAGAGTTACTTTTTCCAATAGTTCAGGATGGAAGAATATCCAAGTGTTTAAATGAGCCAGAAAAGATAGTCTCAAGACCATTTTATTCAACGTCTAATCATGTTAACTCTAGCAAGATAAGAATAAGCCTATTAGAGGCTGTAATAAGAATAAGGCTTGACCGTGGCTCTGGTGTTAATTTAACGCAAGAAGCTCTAGATTCACCAGGCACAATTAGACCTGCATCATATGGTGTTTTAGAATCCCTTATAATAGTTAGGCTTAGGGCGGCTATAGAGGCTTATGCTGTAAATATAAGAGATATATTAGAATCTTTACACGCATATTCTATAAAATTAAGAACTGATGTTGAGGAGCATACTAATAGAACTGTTCAAGCTGCACTTTCGGACAATAGAGCTCCATCATTAATATTTGAGGATGACGCATTATCTGGTGAGTTTCTAAGAAAAAATCATAAAAAGACAATCGAAACGGCAATACTAACTCTGTTTGGAAATACAAACAAAGTTCCTGGTCTGAGCTCTATAAACGGATATAGAAACGGAAATGTTCTTGACTCACAGGTTGGAGGCCTAAGAACTTCATCGGTTGTTGATGCGCACCTTATATCTCCAACCTTAGGAATTGTTGGGTTGCCATTAAAATCTCTAAATGACAGAATTAGTGAGATTTTAGACGGAATAGAGAGGTCATCTGGTCCAAATATAGGTGCAGAGGTGGCTGATATTAGAACTATTTTGGGCACTACAAATGGTGTTGGAGCAATTGATGTTGCAGTATTTTCACTTGCATTATTTACAATAAAAGAGGAGTTGCTTCTGGGTCTTATTCCGAAAAAATCATATAATGCATTACAAGAGTCTTCTGAGTCAAAATACTTGCTTGGAAACGCAACCGAAAATCAGCCAGACCTCGTAGCTGCAATGAGGCATCTATCAGAGTTAGTTGCAGAAGGGTATCAGATATTTGTAAATGAGATGAGTGAGTTTAGCTATGCAGATAAATTGAGTGCCAGAAAGGCACAAGTATCTTCAGAAGATGAGGAGGCTGAATAAATAGTAGCATTTGCATAAATTATTTTCTATTATTTTAATACAATTTAACGAATATTTAAAACCAGGTTATTGCAAAATGTCATTTGATTTAAAGATAAAAAATGGAGATATAGTAATTTCAAGAGATGGCGATATAGATGTTGTTCTTGATAATGAAAAAATAAGGCAGGATGTAATAAAAATATTGCTTACAAAGTTAGGAGAAAACAAATATCATGCATACTATGGAAGCTCACTTGGTGCCCTGGAAATAGGTGGTGTACCTGATAGAGAGCTGGTTGAGGGCGACTTGCTTAGAATGACGGAAGAGTCTATGGCGGTGCTAATGAGGCTTCAGTCTTCTCAAGCTAAATCTCAATATATAACGCCAGGAGAAACCATAGTGGATATATTGGATGTTGGAATAAGCAGAGATGTTTCAGATCCAAGATCATACAGCGTGAGTGTTACAGTATTAACAAGAAAGTTAACAAGGGTTACTGAGTCTGTAACCGTTAGGATTTTATAGGTGACTTGTGATATTTAGATCGTTTAATGAAATAGTAAACTCAATGCTATCAAGGTTAAAGCTTGTACAACCAAACTTAGATACAAAGCCGGGGACCGTTGCAAGAGACTTGTTTGTTGATGTTCAGGCTGAGCAGCTTGAAAAGCTACATAGAGCAATATCCTTGGTTTCGAAAAAACAATCACTAGCCTCTGCAACAGGACAGGATTTAGATAGATTATCAAGAAATTTTTCACTAACAAGAAGGGGTGGTTCGGTCTCGACAGGGACCGTTGTTTTTACAATATCTGATATTGTTAGTGATATATCAATACCAGATGGAACAATTGTTAGCTCTAGATCCGGTGTAACGTTTAGGACAGTGGGAACGTTTAACTTAAGCTCTTCTGAAAAAAATATGTTTGCTGCAAATGCGAATAAGATGAGAACATCTCTAGATTTGGCTGGAATATCTGATAGATATGCAGTGGAAATACCGGTGCAGGCGGTAAGGGCTGGAACATCTGGAAATGTTGGCACCATGCAAATAGTTGATACGTCTCTTCAAGAAAATATGAAGGTTATTAACATAGGCGCATTTTCAGGCGGATCAAGCCCGGAGCCAGACTCTGCTTTTAGGTCAAGAATACTGGCAATATTTAGCGGATCAAATGTCGGAACGGCCTCTGGTTATAAAAATGCAGCATTAGATGTTAGTGGCATAATAGACGTTATGGTTGTTGAGCCAGGAAGCACCCTTATGCTTAGAGATGGTACTGAAATAATTGAGGTTAATGATGGAACATCAAGAATACTTAATTCTGGTACAGGAGGAAAGGTTGATTTATATATTTTAGGAAGGCTCCTCAATAAAGTAACAGAGTCATTTATATATTCTGATATATCGGGTAGCGGTGATGCATTTGATGAAAGAAATGATTATATACTAGGCGTACAGGGTCAAGATATTACGATGACGGCGGATGAGAGAAGGCTTCATGCTTTTAAGAGTGGAAATATGCCTTTTCAACCTGTAGACTCAATAGTTCAAGTTTCCGGAACAAGGTCTGGGATTTTTTCAGAAAAGTTTACTGATGCAAATGGCGTTGAGTACGGAAACTATGAGCTGCTGGTTGATGATAATGTTGACACGGGAGGCACTCCGTTTGGACTCGATAGGCTTCATTGGGTATCAAATAATAAGAGCGTGTCTGGAGAGATATATACTAAATCAAATATAAATGAAATAGAGGTTTTAAGCTTCTCTGATGTTTCAAGCATAAACAGAGTATATAGAGATGTTCAAATATTTAGTGAAAATTCAACACTAAGCTCTTCTGATAAAACTGTCATAAAAATTGATCATACTCCAATAGTAAAGATATCTAGAATTACAAACAAGACCACTGGAGAGGTATACTCTATTGAAAACTCAAACATTGATTCTGATACTGGGCTAAATGAAACGGGGCTTGTGAGCATATCCGGAAGAACCTTGCCAAATCAATCTGATATATTATCAGTAGACTATACCTGGAGAATGATTTATGATCCATACATTGATTATAGCGGAAAAGATTCAAGCTACACGTTTAAAGATGAATCCGTATCAGATTCAATAGATTGGGGCACGTCATGTGGGATTTTTGAAGAAGCAACAACGCTTTCTGCATCGGATGACGGCATTCAGTTTTTTGCCGAAGTCGATCATGGAATAAACAGAGTTGTTTCTGTTTACTCAAAAGATGTTTTAGAGTTAGAGATACAAAGCCTTAGCGATGATGACGGAAATATTAGATATGGGCTTAAAATCGACCCTTCATATGATTCTATAAAAAATATAATTTCAATAAAAAATTCAAATAGCGTTGAGATATATAATACATCAGAGGCAAATGGAACTTTTGTGTCAAGAACAATATATCTCCCATCAGATTCGGCATCTGGGCCTGGGGAGAGTGTTACTCTAGAGTACAACAAGGTAGAGATGTTTGATCTCAGTAGTGGAGACGGGGCATATTTTGAAAAAACAATAACTCTGCCATCATCTGATATATTAAAAACAAATGATGCATATGATTCTGCAAAGTACTCTAGTGACTATTCAACGAATATATATGTAAAATATGTTGGTTTTGTATCAACTATAGCTCCATCATCTGATTTTTCATTGCTACCTATATCTGGATCAGCAACAAGCCGCTCTCTTTTTGATTCTAATTTAAATTTAATAGAGAATAGCAATCAGCCGGTTTTTTATGAGTACGGACCTGATGGTTCAGAAAGTTATATTGCAAGGTTTGGGCCATCCAGGCTGGATATCTCAGTGTCAAACACAACTAAGAGTGGGAAAATAAAAGTTTCCGGAACAACACTGTCGAGAATAGATGTCGAGCTTGTTGTCGGAAATTATATGGATAATTTGAAGATAGACTTGTCTGATGCAATAAAGGAATATTTTGAAGAAGATCATGTTCCGTCAAATATTGGCATAGCAAGAGTTGATTGTGTTTATTACAAAGATGAGTATAATAAGTATGATCTAATTGGGTCAAAGCTTTTAGATAACAAGTATGCAATAGGTGTATCTGGAGTGGATACAGGTCTTAGTAGGTATGAATTTTCTATGCCAAAAACAATAAATAATTTAGAATTAAACCCATCAAGCGGTGACACAGTAACGGTTAGCTTTCTTGCGTACAAACTTCTAGACTCTGAAGATTTATACTTTTTTAAAAATGAGTCAAGAATTACCAAAAAGGTTTACTCATATATCTCAAGAATATCGGTTTCGTCTGGATTTAGGAATTCAATAGGCTCTCTAATTGGATCACTTTCTGTATTGCCAACAAATCAGCCGAATCGTGGAAGTAGCTATCTTGTCGATTATGATTTTTCTGCTCCAAAAGAGGGGGAGAGGATTACTATTCAGTATAATATAAATAAGCTTGTTGGTGATGCTACAGTTGCTATAGAATCAGTAAGGCCTATAACTTCAGATGTCCTGGTAAAAGAAGCGGAGGAGCTCCTAGTTGATGTATCTGGCACATTGCTTATAAACGATGATGCAATAGGCAGCGCAGACTCTATCCTTCAGGATGTTACAAGCGTTGTTACGGGTCTGTTAAACACATTTAGGCTTGGATCAGTTATAGATTATTCAGACATAATATCTGCGGCAGCTGGGGTTACTGGTGTTGACTCTGTAGATATATCATTATTTAATGTATCTGGAGAGACTGGTAGAAAATCTTTTATAAAAAGCCTTGATAATCAAACAATATCTCCGGGATCAGTTTTGTTTTCATTAGTAACAAGAGAAGAATTTAGAATATCATAGGTATAATTATGGCCTTTAGACCAATATCGTTTTCGATACCATCAACAACAGAGCTTCGCGTTAGGTTTTCTGAGGATCCGTCAGAATCATTAACTATTGATAATTTTAAAATAAGGTCTTTAAGCGGAAATACTGATGATTTAAAGGTTGTTGGTGTAGAGGTTTCTGAAAATCAAGTCTTGATAAAGACAAGGCCGCAAATACATAATAATTATTATGTGCTTGAGATGCTTGATACAGACAGCTTAATTTTTTCAACAAAAAAGGGCAAAAGACTAGTTGACGATAACACGTCTAGAGCTTTATTTTTTATAGGTATAGATAAGCAAAACTCCATAAGAGATGCTATGGTCAAGAGAGTACCGTCTATATTTAGTTTAGAAAATACAAAGATAGAAAAGATATATTCTGCACAATCAGATGAGATATTAAGAGGGCTTCATTCTATTGGAGAGCTATTAAGCGATAATTATGTTTCTATAGATATTTTTAATGAACTTAGAACCAGAGGGTCCGGCGCATTTGATAGGTTGTCGAATGAAGGTGCGTACGAGATATCTAGAGTTTCAAAAAGCATAACGGGCGCCACACCGCTCGTTGAGCTAATAGAGTTTTCGGAAAATAATTCTCAAAATAGAATGGATAAGGTTCCATATAATCCGGTTTCGCTACAGCAAGTTGTAGTTTATGATGAAGAAATAACCTCATCAACGATAGATAATTCTTTTAATGGATATTTATTAAAACTTAAAAATAACAATATAGCAAAGCTTTTGTCAGTCAAGCTTATTTCGGATGACCATATCGAGGATTGTGATGGCAATATCGGAATAGACTATAATATAGAAAGATATCGATACAGCATCCTTGAAAATAGGTATGATCCAAGTTATTCATTTTCTAGGTATGATTTAAAAGAAAATGAAGTACTTCTATCTGAATTTTCTGGGTTTCCAATGCCAAGGATTGGGGATAGGTTAGTTGTATCATATATATATTGCGATAGAAAGAGGTTTGTTTTAGAGGATGACACGGAAGTATACAGTATAGAAAGCATAAGTAACGAGCCGATCCCATCGAATTCATCTAGCTTCTTTTTAGATAATGCACCAATAGTTGATTCACTTCATAACATATACGAAAAGGGCGGGCTTTCATTTAAAGTTAGTGAAAATGATAGTTCGGTTCCAGATATATTTTCAAAAGAGCTAACTTTTAATTTTTCAAAGCTGCCAAAATTTCCAGGTGAGTTCTCAGTTAATTATGAAACAGGAGAGGTATTTGTTGTAGGAGAATTTGCTGGTGACGGAACGGGCAGGAATAATTATTATGTTGATTATACTTTCAAAAGAGAATATGAAAAAGATTTAGACTATGTTTTAAACAATAATGAGTTTGCGGCAAATACGTCTAGAGAGTTGGCAGGAAGTGAATGCTTTATTTCCGTAAACTATGATGAGATGTATATAGAAGGCGAGCACTATAGGGCTTCATCTCATATAGAGGTTATGAATGAGTATGTTGGAAGTAATCTATCTACATCATTTTCTATAAACCCAGAGAATGGACCCGTAACAGATGTATTTAGAATTGTAAACCAAACAAGCGGGGAGGTATACAATCCTCTTTACCATATGGATAATGAGATATTTTTCTCTGGAACCGTATCTCCTAGGATTGATAATATATATGATGAATTTGCGGATTTTGATAAAATATCTAATGAGAAGCTTGTAGTTTCTGGAGAATTTATATGTCCATCTTTTGAGGCAAGAGTTGAATCCAGAAATTCGAGCAATACGCTATTCTTTTCTCCGCCAATACCAGCAGAGCTGATAGATCAAAATTCTGAAGATTATTTTATAAGAGAGGTGTCGGGTGATAGCACCCCCATTACAGACGAAGATATACAAATAAGATTTTGGGGAGACCCAGACTCAAACAATATGATAAATTCGGTTGGGGTAAAGCTAGGTGTTGCACTTCCATCAGTTAGAGCTAAAATATTTATAGGAACAAGAGCTTATATATTCAATTTATCTTCAGAAGGTATTATGAATAATAGTATAGACTCAATAGGTTCGTTTTTAAATTCATCTTTAGTTTTTGACAGCGACTTGTTTGTCAACGAGAAGTATTATGAGCATAACCCTACGGCTGTTTTGACTGCTTCAAATAGCGAATCAGGATTGCTAACAGCAGTGTCGAGCGACAACAATGAGGCTGCGTTTAAAAATCTATCTAGAATAAGAAGAGTTGGCGACTACCTGGTTGATTATAAAAATGGAATACTATACTTATCTGTATCAAAAGATATGGGGTATAATGATATTGGAGAAGTAAGCTATTCTTTCTGCAGTATTACGACTAGAAATACAAATTTATACCAAGTTACATCAGTGAGCAAGAAGGCCTTGGCCTCTAGCGCAAAAGAAGATAATCTCGTAGATTATGAAGATATTCATTTTAGTGGCAACTCAGTAAGGGTTCTTGATGTTGAAAACACAATGTCAATATTTAAGGATGAAGAGTATGCTTTAGATTTAAATGGAAACTATAAGCAAACCTTAATGGTATTAGACGACTATACGTTTGTCACAAAGCATCCAATAAAGTCTATTCATGGTATATGGGAGCTGGACTCTCTTTATGGAGATAATTTAGATTCAAATATAGAGAGTCAAAGAGTTGCGGATAGTTATGGCGAAGTGGCAATGCTTGATGCAGACCTTGGGGGCAAAAATTTATATTCAAAAGAGTCGACTAAGTTTGAAGAAAATGTAGTTGATCTGAAAAAGTACGTAACAAAGAGGATGTACTTAAGAGATGCTGGAGATGGTCTAGAGTTTAAGATTTTTGATTCAAATATTTCAAAGTTTAGAAAGGCCAGGTCTGTAAAAAGTGGCGAAGTTATTTTTAGTGATAACTTAAATTTAACGAAAGTTAGCAGAGTTAGCATTCTTGGTATAAACAGCTATGATGAATCTTCTGCGTCGATAGCAATTTATTCTTCGGACTTAGCATACTCTAGAATTGATGCAGATAATGATTTTATATTAGATAAATATGGAAATAGGTTTAGAATAATAGACCATGATGATTTAAGGTCAAATATAACTGTTTCCCTTCCAGCTGAAAACAGCCCGCTTGAGCCATCGGGTCTTCCGGCTATTGATTCGGAATATATGAGCTCAATTGTAATTAAGGCTAATGTAAATATTTCTGATGATGGAATGACAGTTTTTGTTCCACGTGACAGCGGAATAATGAATGGTGAGGCTATTGAGATAGAGTATTTATCAACATCGACTCCGGAAATAGGCACTGCACTATCTATAGATTATAGATATGGAAATATGTATCTGGATTATCTGCACGTATATGATGATGTAGTTGTTTCATACGAATATGGCGACAACTCTATTGATTGGTCCATAAGCAATGAATTATCAGAAGGTGAAAATTATTTTGTATCATATAAGTTTGGAGCACTTAGGGATTCCTTGAGAAAAAACTTTGGAACGCTAACAAACATAGAGTTTTTTAATAACTTTTCATTAAATACAAATAGAGAGTTGTATAGGGATGCTCTATCCGGAGTTCTGCAGGCATTTCCAAAGGGCCCGATAATATCGGCATTTGAAGAGCTGGCAAGTTCTTTTACTAGAATTAATCCGAATATAAAAGAGATGGCTTTTGATAAGTGGGTATTGGGCAGGGATTATCTGTCCCCAGATGATGTTGAGTACGAAGGAGTTCTGTCTTTTTCTAGTGGAAAGTTTGATGACGGTCTTGAGATATATGATGAAAATATAGTTACTATGCCGGCAATATCAAACTTAAGATTAGAGGAAGGAACTGTTGAGGCATGGATAAAGCCAGATTGGGCTGGAATAGATAATGACGCAAATCTAACTTTTGATATAAATAACATAGGTACAAAAAAATATTTTTATAAAAGAGGCGATGATATATTTAATATAGAAAGTAATTTTGATATATACTCAGAAGAAGATTTGTTTGGAGGGGTGGAGTCAAGTGTTTATGGTATATCAGTACACAACTATAGCTTTATCATAGACGAAGACAACAATGAGTCGGTCGAGATCGGAACATCTGTTGTTACGAAAAGAGATGATTCGCTACAGCCTTTTTCTCCATATTTGGTCAAAATAGAAATTGGATCTGACATGGCAAGCCCAGTTGCTCCTAATCCAATTGATATATATGATGACTTTGATGTAAAGTTTTCGCCCGGATTTTTTGCCATATATGATAATGAAAGAGTTATTTCAATTAGCCTGATGCTTAAATCTGTAGATTCATGTAAGTTTGATGTTTTCGAAGAAGATGTGGTGTCTGTAGAAATGCCGCCATATGAGTCGCCCCATGTAACCAGAAGCTATGGAAAAAGAAAGGGCAAGATAGAGTACGACATATCTCCAATGATAAACTTCAGAGGGGATTATGACGGTGAAGAAAATATAGTTAGCATAAATTTTAAAGAAAATATATCAATTATTGATCTGATTGGCCAAGATCAAGCTCCAATAAAAAGAATTACAAATACAGTAGTTCTTGTTGATTCGCATATGAGAATATTTAAGATCGTAGGCCTTATTGACAAAAATGGCGATAGAATTATAAACAATAGACATGCTATGCGAGCATATGGCGTTCTTATTGAAAGATTGCCTATAAATAAGCCTGAGGCTTCACAATCAGGTTCTTCTGCGATAAACAATATAGGGCCAATCGGAAGGGTGGCCTTATGTAGGCAGGTCATAGGTATTAATACAAGTGACTCTATTGCTAAATCAAAAATAGTATTTGGGTCTCATAATGACAGAATAAGTTTTGGATGGATGTACCAAGCTTTTCCTATCTCAATAGAGAAGTCACCTGATAAGAATACTGTAACGATAAGGACCATGAGGTCTGCTGACATAAGACCATCAGAAGAGGGTTCTGATGATAGTGGAAGTATAAAAGTGTTCTATACAGATTTCCCAAGAATAAATGATCTGGAGAGCAAGAGGGCTGGGTTTGATAATATTTTTAGATCTGGAGCTAAATTTGCATTTGGAATTTTAGACAAAAATTGTAAATCTAATTTAAACCTATCAGCTTTTGATTATTCATGTGAAAATAGATTTGGATTAAATGATATATACATAGGAAAGGATTCTTTTAGCCCGATTAGAGATAGTTTTGTTTTAAACAAAGATGACTACCCATTGTCACCAATAGGCATGCCAGCAAACATATTAGATTCAGAGGGGATGTTTATTTGGTTTGATGAGCTATGTGAAAATCCTCTTACTGGCGAGAATGGCCAGTGGATGCTTAGAACAAGAGTTAAGAAAACTGTTCAAATACCCCTAGATGTTGCGCTAAGAGATGACGGAAGTTATAATATATTATATAAAAGCATACCATTAAAAAGGGGTTTTAGCGGCTCTATACATACGGATGGTGAGTTTTCATCTGTAACAAGGTCTTCTAGAAATGAGGATGGTTCGGGATCTTGCATTGATGTAATATGTGAAGCAAGCTATAGATACTGTGGAGGCGGAAGCCTAGATGAGCTTGGTTGGGCGAAGATGCAGGATTCGGACTCTGACATCATAAATGTTATTTTTGACGGAAGAGAGACATCAAGAGTTCCCTGGCTAAAGACATCTGAGTTTGAAACATCATATTCAAATGGCATATATAGGATGGCGTCTAAGGATAGTAACGGTAGTGCAATATACACCCAGCTACCTTGTTATGGTGGAGATGAAGAATATATAGTTTCTGCCAAAGTAGTATCTTTTGATGAAGATATCGAAAGACCATTTGATTTTTCTGGAGCAATATCCGGATTCTTATTCGGGCTATCTCCTTTGGCAATAAACAATTCGGTATTGAATTATAAGGTGTCATTGGGAGTTAGTCATAAAAATGAGCCATTGGTTTTGGTTTTTGATGCAGAAAAAAACTCAATAGAAGATATAGTTATATTTGACTGGAATGACGGCTCTTTTCATGAATATAAGTTTGTAAAAAGAAAGGAAGAGGATCTTGTAAGTTTATATATAAATGGCATGCTTTTAAGCAAAATTTCTATTGATGATTTTGAAACACCAGATCTTAAGTCATGCGGTGTTTTAAACGAACCGCATGTTATAATTCACTCTTATGACGCAATATCAATAGGGGTTGTCGACAATAATACATTAGATATAGACTTTGTATCATATAACGGATCAGACATAGAGGAGGATATAACCTTAGAATCAGATGATATATTTATATCTACCGATAGCAAGATAGACTTTTCGTTTAACACGGCAGAGTTTGAGGATCCTGAGTCTATATTTGACAGAGAGATTCTTGCCGGAATAGAATCTGAGAGAATTGCTATTTCTTCTGATGTTGAGATGGAGTGCGAGACCATAGAGACTATAGTTGAGGCCTTAGAGTCGTCTGGTCGTCCAGCTAAGCTATTCGGGGCTTATAAGTGGACCGCATTCGATGGAACTGTTCTGGTTGGAAAGTACAGGGAGAACCAAGAGGAGGTCCTGGAGATACTTCAGATGCTTGGCTGCAACCTTTATGCGCATGGGTGTCAAGAGGGAGTTAGTCCGTATATAGAGGCTATTGGTGATTCATATTATTATGGAAATAGAACTTCTGCATCTGCAACAGATCCGCTTTTAGAAGAGGGTAATTTTGAGGTTAAGTACGAAACAAAATCTGGGTATGAGAGCGAAAGCTCATGGGATGAGTTTTTAAAGGTTTTGGAGGTTACAAAAGGCACTGGAATAAAAATATTGGCAGTAAGTGGTGAGAAGCATCACTTTAAAAATACTGTTCAAAAATTTAAGGGAGAGTTTGTTATTTATCCTGATAGATGGGGTATGCATGCACACTCTACGCCTTCTGAGTCAACACAGAGCCTTGTTTTGAGAATGAGAGAGCTGGCCACAATGACATTGCCCGTAGAGGATGGTGGCATGGGCTATGACCATTTAATAGGGCTTCTTCATGATGACGCAGGAACTGCTATGGGGGTTGGATTTAATTATTCTGGCGAATATGAATTTGGATATACTCCTGAGCAAATACGAGAGGTCTCTGAGGCGGCTAGAGATATAAATCCAAAATTTGAATTTATACCAACGATGTATTACAAGAGGTTTGGTATTTTATTGGCAAAAGATGGCATAGAGCTTGGTTTAAAATCTGAGGTTGATGGCGTATATCCACAGCTTAGACCGGGCGTGGAGGATTACGGAGAGTTGCTTGGTCCAGAGGGTGCGTCTGCATATTATTCATTCGAGAAGCCGGATGATGTTGGGCCAATAACACTTTCTTTTTCTTATCAGAATATAAATTGGAGGCCGGGTGATTCCGAAGGATCTGAGTATTATTCTGATTTGGTTAGTATAGCGGAAAAGGTTAGCACAGACTGCTTTATAAATGGAACATTGATTTTCTCAGAAAGTCTTAATAGAGACCATCTTGTTTCATTTTTTGAATCAGAAGATATACGACCATATCTTGTTGATGGTGATAACACCATAGAGTTTAGGCTTTGGAACAAAACTGGCTCTAGGGCGGGACCGCTTCCGATGGGCATTTCCTTTTGGGACATAGAGCTACATGTGAATGATGACAGCATAACAAGAAGTCTGTCGGAGCCTACATTTTGGACAAATGACAAAGACCTTAGAGACGGAGTTATATCTTCAGAAACAAAAATGTTCGCAAGAACTAACGAAAGCAAGGCGGTTCATGATTCGCTAACCTCAGTATCGCTTGTCTTTCCGAAAAATGAAACCGGACCCCCATCAGATCATATTAGAGAAAACTATACAAGAGTTTTGGGTATGACAAGAAAGCATATTGGGGATATGAACTTTATAGAGCAAGAGAGAGCGTATGCGTGGAACTCTCCAGTTGATCCTGATATATTTGGCATGAAGATAGACGAGGCGTCTAAAGTTGCAGACGGAGTTCTTGTCTATAATCTGGTTACAGAGGCCATAAGGCAGGATGGTCTAAAGGGCGTGTTTGCAGAGCCTAATGTGGATCTAGAAATGCAATATTCGAATGTTGCGTGGACCCCTATAAACTATGAGCCAAAAAACGGATACTACAGAGAGTGGACTACAAAAACTGAATTAGAAGGCACAGTGACGTTTGATATATTCCTGACTAGCCTTTATTGCGGCAAAGATTGTGATGACGATACTGGAACCGGGTTTGGCAATTATGATTTTTATATTTTTGATGACTCAGGCGCAATACTGTATTCTGGAGATAACGGAAATCATGATATAGGGGTATCAAAGCATGATATAGGCTATGGTTATGGGGTTGGTATTGCAGACTCTAGTGGCGATATTCAACCGATAATTTTAGAATTAGAATCTCCAACAAAGCTAAGGTTTTTGTGGAAGGTTAAGCATACTTATGGCGGGCAGTATAATTACCTAAAATTTAGAATAGTATTGGGAGCTATGTCTAGAGATTATTTCGGAAGAGGGATGATATATGATGAAGATGCTCCAACTTATGTTTATAATGAAGATGGTGAAATGCTTGATGTTTACCCAAGAGAATATTATAGCTATACCGCAGGCATAGACCCTGAGAGTGAAGAAGAATATAGTTACTTGGAAATTATAAATATAATGTCAAGTTTGTATATAGATACGCTATCTGGAAAATTATCATATTATCAGTTTTTGGAAGATATATGCAGAGATGGTTACTCTATTGATGGCTATATGGACAGATTCATTGATGGATATATTGATGGTTATATTGATGGATATGCAGACTCTAGATATGATGTAGATGAGATATGCATGAGTTCCGATAAGATAAGGTATATATTAGATTCAGGAGTTGAAGATTCCAGGGGCAGGATATCTATATTTAAAGACGGAAAGGGGTTTTTGAACTTCAGAATATTTGATGATTATGACAAAAATTATGGAGAGGTTGGGCTGTATAATATTGCAACAAACATAAAGCATTTTAAACCAGGGGAGTTGCATCATGTTGCTGCAAGTTGGAGGCTAAATTCGCTTGAAGAAAGAGATGAGATGCATCTATTCTTAGATGGACTTGAGGCTCCAAATTTATTTAAATTCGGTGGCAAAGTTCCTATAAGAATAAATGATAAATTCTCAGACATAGGCAAGGAGGTTCTTCAGAACTTTATTGTTGACAATATTGAATATTATGACTCATATTATGACGGAACAGTTTCTGCGTCTAGTCCAATATTTATGTCAAATTCCGCAATATTTACTTCAGATATGATAGGTAGAAGTATTATAATAGAGAATTCATTGGTTGCGGATTCTTTGATTGGTGGAGAATATATAATAAGCTCTGTTTCGGGCAATCAGCTAACTTTTGTACAAGGAGGCTCTCTTAGCCCGGTAGTATTTGATGTTTCTGCATCAGATATAAAATTCACATTTCCACCATCTGCAGGTATATCGAAAGATATTTTAACTGATATTAAAAATAACAAGATTTCTTTATTTAAAACAAATTGTTCTTTTGAAACAAGTGAGATGGGTGGTGTTTTATATGAAGTTGTTGACGGAGGAATATCCATATTATATGGAGATAATATACTTAATCCACAGTTTAGGGCAAATGTAGACACAAGAGTTATCGAGTTTGTTGGAAAGGATGAATCTTGTCTTTTTAACAAAACAGTTGATTATACGGATATAGATGTGCATATAGAGTCATTTGGCCTGGTATCCAGACGAGTAAATTCTGTTATAGAGCTATCATCTTCATCGTATAACTCTCAGACCAGGCCTGATACAGGCTGGACCATGTTTCAGGGAACATCAAAATCATCAGGCGCTGGAGAAAGCTACGTAAAGACATCAGGGCCAGAGCCTATGTCTTTAAGTGATGTGAAGATACAGCGAATAATTTTAGATAAAACAGCTTTAGAGATAGAGCCCGTGGTAAGGGGTGGTTTTATATTTAGTGAATCAAAAATTGATTTTGATTTTAATGATGGAAGACATTTGCTTATAACCGAAGAGCTTAGTGCCTCAAAGACAAACACAGGAAGGCGCTTGTCTATATTTTTTGATTCTGATAACGTTGACTATTGCAACTCTTATTCTCGGGATATAACTATAGAGCCGTGCATTGATGTCGATAGTGACGGCTATGGTGACGGCTATGGCGATGGCTATGGCGATGGCTATGGTGACGACGGCAGTAGTGATGTAATAAGCGATTGTGATGATACATTTTCATATGATGATAGCCCAAGAAACACCATAACTGTTTATGGTGAAGCTTTATCTGGTCCGGCCAGTGAGGAGTTTGTCATAGATAAGAATGGAGAATTCTTTGGCAAGGTATTCTTTACATCAATCACTCATGTTGAATGGTCCATGGTAGTTTCTGATCCTAACTATTTTGAATTAGGTGTTTTATCTATAAAAGAGGCTGATGCAATAACTGTGCAAAACAATAATGGCTCTTATGCATCAATTGATGGTTTTTATAACGGCACCTTTGTTTTATCAGAATTTGGTTCGGGCGGAACATTTCCATTCGAACTCCCACCGGGAAAATATATTCTTGACTATCCAGCCTATCTCAAGGTATTTTTGCCATCAGTTGGCGACAAAATATTTATAGGCAGCGATATGTACGGCAAAAATCAGCTTTGCGGTGTAATTGATGAGTTTAGAATTATATCAGAAATGTCTGGTGATACAAGGCATACGGAGAGACACACTGGTTCAACAAGAAGCATAACTAATGATTTCAATAGACCTATACCGTTCTGCCTAGATGAGCAAACTCTATCTTTGATTCACTTTAATAATCCATCTGATCTTCAGTCTAGAAAGCTTAGAACAAAAGAATTTTTAAATACAGATACTAACTTTAAATTCAAAATACCTTATAACCAAAGAGAGGTTCTGGTAAAATATGTAAATGATAAAAGCAATTTTATTAAAAAAATGTTATATTTTGGCTACTCAGAAGAGGATGCCGAGAAGACATTCTATGAAGTTCATAAAGCAGGTGGCGGACCCATATTTAATTATGGAGTTTATGCAGATAAATATAGCAAGGTACCGCTCAGTTCTACGAGCGTAAATGATTCTTTTGGAAAATCTGGTGTATTTGATGATGGGAATGCAATATTATATGAAAATAACGAAGGAATATTTAGAAAGGATGAGGGAACTATTGAGTTTTGGATAAGCCCGCTTCTTGATGTTAAAAATGATCTTGAGGAGAGATATTTTGTAGATATATATTCTATAGAAAGAAAGAGGGTCGCCTCTGAGTCATCATCGAAAATAGTCCTTCCATCTGCCGCAAGTAAAATCGTTAGCATAAAGCTTCTTAATAAAACTAGAGAGTTCTCAGAATTTTTCTCAAAAAATGAAATTGATAATATATTATTTGACGATCTTCATATGGACAAAATAACAGGCAGAATGTCTGGTGGGACTGGTGTGGATAAAGATTTTTCTCATGGAAGCTCTCTGTCTCCAAACGGAAAAGAGATAATGCTTTCTGAGCCGCTACCATCTTACAATACAGATGTTGTTGTTACATATATTCCGAGTGGCTCAAACGGTGACAGGTTATCTATATTTAAAGACTCTGATAACGAGCTTGTATTTAGGATATTTGCAAATGGCAAAGAGAATTTGGTTAACAAAACGATAGATTGGAGAAGGAATTCTTGGCATAGGGTAACATGTATGTATAAGGCGAACTCATCATCTGACTTTATGTCCATTATAATTGATGATGAGCAGGGTGATGTGCTTAGGTTTGGCGAAGGTGGAGCTATAATTGGCGAGGGAATAACCATAGGCCAAATAGCATCTAAAGAAGGAAATGTGGCAGTCCAAGAGTTTAACATAAGGCTTGAAGATAGCTTTAGGCTGCTATCTGTAGGGGCGTCTATTTTCGGAAATAAATCTGGAAAGTGCAGAATGGATAACATAAGGTTTAGCAGGCTTATAAGAAAGCCATACTACGACTCATCCGGAATGCCTACTGATCCTAATTACTCATCTAACCTAAACACTGTGTCAAAGGTTGCGTATGATGATGCTACAACAAAAATTATTAATTTTGATAATGAGGTGGATATGTCAAATAATTTTGCAAAGCTTATTGATCCAAAATATGGCATATTTGACTTTGATATAGAGATAATTGATGACTTAAATAGGGTTGTTGGAATTAATGATGGAGAGGTTGAAGATTTAATTGTAGAGCTTGCGAATAGACTTAAGCCAGCACATAGTAACGTGTTAGTAAAATTCTTTAATAAACATTGCTAAATGCTCTATTAATAATACTAAATATTATCGAAGCTGTATGCGTTAGGAGAATTGATGGCCAACAACAACTATAGAGGTCTCATACCAAGAGTTAACTTTTTTGATGGACAAAAGGTTACAGAGTCCGATATGGATTCAGAGCAGGCCTATAATAGAACTATTGTTTCTGGAATTGTAAATGATTTTCATGGAAGCGGAATAGTTTGGGAAGATAGGTTTGCTAAAAAGATTTTGCTGGATACTGCCTCACCAGGGTTATATTCTGGTGGTAGCAATATATCAAAAACTATTATGGAGTCTGGTGAATATGATGGCAGGGCAATATACTTAGATATGCAGCCATCTGATTCTGAGATGGGAAATAGGGTTGAGGTTGAGTTACAAGATTCTAATGCTCATGGAAGCAATTATACGTCAGTTTTGATAGTAGGCTTTGCTTTTGACGGCATTGATGAGGGCGGAAGATTAGTTAGTGAGTTTATAAGGTTTAGGCAAAACCAAACTAAGATTTCACAGCATTATTATCTAAGTATAACAGCTGTATTTTTTAATAATTTTTCTGGTGGTGTTGGAAGAACCTATCTTGAAAACGAAATGGTGAGCATAAATAATGGCGGCAGGGTTGTAATAAGAGAAACCTCTCCTTTCTCTGTATTTCCACAGCCAGTTGTATTGTCTCAATTTGGCATGCCAAATATATTTTTTAGAGACTTTATATCTTCAAGTCCAACAAGAACAATTGAAGATGAAATAAGGGCTGCCTTTGGGTCAGCTGTAAACTTTAATGAGCTTTATTTTGAAATAGAGTCAGAGTCTCAGTTAAAATTTGAAAAGGGCGGCGCCAGCTCTACGGCATATGGCCAAAAGTTTCTTTTTGAATCAAATAATCTGCAAAAAATAAGCATATTGTTATCAGTTGAGAATGATCCGGATGCCGCAGTTGGCGCCGAGTACGATTTTTCTGGCGATATAGTGTTGTCTATATTTGAGCTATCTACAGATACAAGCTGTCCAACAGATGTCGTTCCCGACAACTTAATAGATTTTGATCCAGAGCTAAATCCAATAGTTGAGCTTTCTTACAGCATGGATGATATGCTGGATCTTGGATATAAACTTACTGATGATCCAACGATAGTTGATTTTAATTTTGCAGGAACGTTAATCGCAGACCCCGTAATTGAGCCTAATTTGGAATCTGGCAAGTATTACGCATTTATGGTTACCAGAAGAGGTGATAATAGGGTCGGAACAGTTGTTATGGAAAAGGGGTTTGATCCAGTAGCTAGAAAAAATGATAATGGACAAACTCTATCAAAGTTAGAGCAGTTTTCTATGCAGAAAACAAGATTTGTTGAGTTTGACCCATCAACAAGCAGATATATTGATGATTACAAGAAGTCTCTGTGGTTCTCAATACATTCTGATACAATAGAGGTCACGAGCGGAATAGCTTATTCTGAAGACGGATTTTTAATATCTCTTCCAAAAACAGAGGAGTACATCGGAAACTCTCATGTATCAAGATTTGAGAGAAACATACCGCTTGTAGATGTTTCTGAAGGTGCAAAAAACTATATTATATTATCAAATTCTAGCAAATATACAAATCCGGATGTCCATCCGAGAACAGGAAATTTTGTATATACAAGAATACTTGATTCAGCTGCAATATCAGTTGTATCTGATAACGCGCTCGATGAGGCTTTGGAGGATGGCGACCCGATAATCATATCTAGAGTCTCTGATAAGAACGTAAGGGATTTTGTTGATATAAGCGGAACGTTTAGCATGCCAGGCTTGTATGATAGGGACAAGATTTATATAATAAATCCAGAAAGTGACCTTATAAGTTCAAATCTGGTAAATATGGTTTTTACTCCAGATTTAGATTGTGATTGTAATAGTAGATATAGGATCGCTAGAACTAAGTGCTACTATGAAATGGCTGGTGACATCGATGGTGATGGTAAGCTAACGAATTATGATGTATATGAGATGCTTGATTATGTCGGTAGCACAATAAACTCTGAAACAACAGAGAGAAAGATTCTTGGCGGAGAGCTATCTGCAATTGGTTTTGTAAAGTGCGATCTAAATAATGATGAGTCTGTTGATGGCTTTGATATAGAGCTTTTAGAAAATGCAATTGATGGATATGTTAACTTCTCTATCGAAGAAAAATTTAAGGTTCTTGAGATACATGTTGAAAACATATTGGAAGATGATAATTATCCATCCATATTTCTTGATGAGGCGCTAACAGGGTACACAAACGCTGGAGAATCATCTCTGGGCTTTAAATGTGTACTTGAAGAGACAGCTTTGTCAATAAGAATGGATGATAGGGTAATTATAGGTGCCGAAAGCGATGATTATGGTCAGTATATAGTTAATGGAAAATCTATAGATGAAGATGGCGTAACAGTTCTTCTTTCGGTTACCGATCTAGAAGGAAATGAGCAAGTCTTTACTGGTAGCTCTGGTTTTAATATTGAAATATTAAGCGGCACTAAAGCAAATATGCTTGCTGATAATCCAAAGCTGCTATCTACACCGTATGAAGAAAGAAACTTCTCTATATCGTTTATAGATTCTGCGTTTGATGGAAGATTCATAGAGACGTGTGATTTGAGGCGATATGTGGAGTCTACATTTGTAGAGGAGTCTGATTATAGCCTATGCAGGTGCGAGGAGCCGGAATGCCAGACTCCGGAAGTTTGCAGCCCAGCGTATAAGAATCAGCATGTATTGCCAAATGATTTGTATATACCAAAAGGAGAGATATACTCTTCTCCTGGTGTCCCATATCATGGTGATTTTGAATACTCTAAGATAAGAATACCAATGCCCCCAGGCTCTATAGAGGATTGTAATATAAATATATATGAAACATTTATAAAGGCTGATGATGGAGGCTGCTCAACAGCTGCAGGTTACCCTGCTATGAAGTATTCTGATGGGACATATGTTGGATGTAGTGATTCCGGTGATGATACCGATATATCAAGGGGAAGGGTTAAGATATCGGAAGCAATTGCTAGTTTACATGTAGACTCGCTTATTGATGGATATGCGACTGAAGATGGCTATGAAGAAAATATAGAATCGATGGGGTTTTCTCTCATAGATATGATAACAGAATCTTTTGAAGATAGAAGCTTTGATTCGTTTGATACATGGACTTTAAATACTTTTAGTGATTCGTCAATAGCGTCTGTTTCTCGTCCATCTGGGCCAAATGAGCCTGCGGTATTTTCATTATTAACATTCAATGACCCCTTGCCAAGGTTTGGAAGAATTGACGCCCCACCTCCGCCGTCTCCGCATGGGCTCGATGGTGATTTTATACTAGATTTTAATGCGTTTAGATCTGTATGGCCAAGTGATTCATTAGATAATGGAATAATAAGCTCATATGCAATGGTTGAGATATCAAACTCTGATGGTTCGACATCAGAGCTATCTTTTGGGTGGAGAGAAGAGGCTAATTTTGGATTAAAAATATTTTATGCAGGAAAGATATACGATTCTGTAGGAATATTGATAAGTGAGTTTGATTACGAGACTGATGCCCCGGACGCCCTTGGAAATGAGGTAATGTTTAGAATTAGAAGGGTCAATGATGTATGTGTTGCAATGTATTTTGATCCATCAAGCATAGATTTCGTTGCAAACCCAGATAGTCAATATATAAGAGTTGGTGAAAACCCAAGCATGCATCCAGGTGCTGGAGGTATGAAAGTCTCATATAGGCTTGAGCAGGATAGATCTCCTACCTCGGGACTTTCTTTTGCTACAAACTTGGTCAATGTATTCATAGAGTCAGATCATACATCAGACTATGCTTCAAGTGATGAGATAGAGATATCAAGGGATTTATCTGGAAATGTTAAAAGGGCTACGTTGTCGTTTCCGCTCAATTTACCAAAAAGAACAAGTGTTGTTTCTGCAAATATAAATTTAAAATCATACGGTTCAACCTCAACGGTTGATATATTTAACGCAATTCCAATAGACTCTATAGATGCAGATAATCTTGGAACACTATATAATTATCCAAAGACACAAAATGACTCAATTATAGCCATGTTTAGGCCTGGCGTCGTATCAGACTCCAGCCTAATATCAATTGATGTAACATCTACCATAATATCGTTTCTTGCTGAAGTCGGACACCTGCCAGGCTATGTCAAGGCATTTGTTATTGAGCCAGATGAGACTGCAACTACTTCATTTTCATTTTATTTAGAGGATGTAGAGTTAGTTGTCGAATACTTAGATATAACCACTGGAGTTATATTTAAGGTTGGAGTTAGTATAGATCCGGCTACCGGAATCGCTTCTTTTAAAACTAAAAATGTTTTATATGATGTTTTGATAGAGGAGAATAGAACCATCATTGAGTTTGGGGTATTTCTTAAGAAATCTGGATTCGTTAATTCTGATATATCTGTTGGACTACAAGAGATTAAGAAAATTGGAATTGGCACATGTGTAGACGAAGATGTATTGCTCCAAGATGATGAGTGCTTCTTTATAGCCGGTGATACTGCTACTGGAATATTTGTAGAGGGGCCATTCCCATGCGTATTCCACCTGCCGCATATTTAGTAATAAATATAGTGTTTATAGCGTAATATCTTCTTATATATGGAGATATTTTGTATAACGTAAGAATAAATACCATGTTAGGCACGAACCATAGTTGGGCAGTTGTTATGAGAAATATTGCTAAATCTATGGCCAAGCTAGATTGTAATCTTTTTATGAAGACTACTAATGGAATGAGCAATATAGATCCGGATTTATATAAATTTTTCCATAAATCACCAAAAAATATAGATTTGGATATTTGCTATACGCTTCCAAGAAACTTTGGTAGGCGTTTTTTAAAAGATAGCAGGCTGAAGGCATCAATATATAATTATGAAACAGATATTATGCCATCAGACTGGCTCGCTAACTCCAAATATCTTGACTATGTGCTTCCATCTTCTAATTTTTCTAAAAATATATTTTTAGAAAATGGCTGGCCAGAGGAAAAGTGTGTGGTTATTCCTCATGGTATTAATTTAGAGGATTTTGAAGATAAAAGAGAGTTTAAGTTTTCTACAAAAAAATCTTTTAAGTTTTTAAACGTTTCAATACCCCATTACAGAAAGAATATAGATTTGCTTATTACTTCGTATTATGATGCATTTTCAGATGATGATGATGTATGTCTTATTTTAAAAACCAAAGTAAAAAAGCCAAGATTTAGCTTTGAATGTGATGTAAATAGGATGATTTTGGATTGCCAAAAAAGATTTTATGGCAAAAAACTACCTCAATTAGAGGTTGTTACAAAAAATGTAGAAAGTATGGTTCCAATATATAATAGCTCAAACGCTCTTGTTAGCGCAACATCATCTGAGGGGTTTGGCCTTCCGATGCTTGAAGCAATTGCTGCTAAAAAAATAGTTATAGCTCCAAACTCAACTGGTCATACAGATTTCTTGAATAACAAAAATTCTATACTATATAAATCAAGCAAAATATCAGCCCCAAAGTCCTATCAGTATTGGAGATCGTCCCCTGATGCAAAAACATATATGCCGTGCAAAGATGAGCTTTCTCAATCAATGATTGATGCCTATAGGGACTATAATGGTTATATTAATAAGTTTGAAAAAGGTATGAGAGAAACTGTTGAGAATTACACCTGGGACTGTGCTGTAAAAAAGATAATGGGGCTAGTATGAACATATTTAGCTCTTCATCTAAGGTTGTTTGGTCTGGTAAAAATTTTGAGTTACAAAAAAATGGAGAGATTGTATTAAAAAGAAATGCATTTTTGAAGAATAATTTGGGCCCTATATCAGGAAGGAATAAGGCAAGGGTTATCGGCAGAAAAAGAACCGGAAAGGGCTCTTTTTTCTTGAAAATAATTTCAGAATCTGGAACGGTTTTATTTTCCAAGGAACTTTCTTTTTCAAAAAGAAATTATTCTGAAATATTTGTTAACTTTAATATAAACGGAGAATACACCTCATCTAGCTTAATTATAGAAAGAGAAAAGGATTCCTTTGGAACAGTCGAGGTTTCAAAAATATCTATATCATGCATATCCAAAGACATAGTTCTTGATAAAAGAGATATAAAAAAAAGAAGTAAGGTTTCTGTTAAAAATTCATTAAGAGATAATGTAAATAAAAAGCTATCTTACTTTAATGATATTTCAAAAAGGAAAGTTGCGTTTATAGTTCCATACTCTATATATGGTGGTGCTGAAGTTTATTTGAAAAATATTATTGATAACTTAGATAATAATATTTTTGATATAACTATAATGTATATGAAAAAAAATTTACTGATGACAACATTAAGCAACAATAATGTAAAGCATACTATTGCTAACACATATAGTCATCTAAGATCATTGTTAGTTTCAAATAATTATAATTACTTGGTATATTATAATAGTTATAATATTTATAATATAATAAAAGATCTTGTTTCTGAAAATGTATGTGATAGCTTTATTTATGAGATATACCATAGTGACTTTGTATGGAGCGATGCATTGTCCAAAAGAAGGCGCAGAGATGGGTTTACCAACATAATATCTGTTTCAAATAATCTTGGAAGTGATATAAAAAATATATGCTCAAGAGAGGTTGTTCCGGTCGGAATAGATCTAGATATTTTTAAAAAATATAACAAGTCATTAATGTATAAAAATAATAAAATTCCAATAAATAAAGATATATTGGTTGGAGATTCTCCAATAATAGGGGTAGTCTCAAGAGTGTCGAAAGAAAAGAATATAGAGTACTTGTTAGATATTGCAAAGGTTATGCCAGGTTATCGATTTGTAATAGTTGGCGACGGACCTTTAAAAAGAGAGCTTGAAAACAAATGCTCCTCGCTGGGAATAAAAAATGTAATTTTCTCAGGTTATGTTAAAAATACACATGACTATTATAATATATTTGATGCTTTTTTGCTTCCAACAAAATGTGATGAGGGAACTCCGATATCTATATTAGAGGCGATGGCTTGCAGTGTGCCAGTTTTTACAACAAATTATGGAAATATAAGTAGTTTTATGTCTAACAATATAAATGGATTTTTTATATCACTTGATCCAAAAAATGATGCACAGTTGATAAGAGATAATATAAATAATAAGGATATAATTGCTAATGCTAAAAAATATGTAGAAGATAATCACAACATATTGAATATAGCAGACAAGTTTTCATCAATATTGCTTTCGAATGGCAGTTTTCATAAAAAGGGAAAATCCCCTGAAAGCCTGGTTGTTAGTGGTTACTATGCATAAGATTGTAAATTTTTATGGAATTGGAAAACCCGGAACTGGATACGGGGATGCTTGTCTTAATATAGCAAGAGCGTTTGAAAAGTCCTCTGTAGATGTTAACTTCAATTTTTCTAGATTTAAAAAAATTGCGGAAAGCAATAATATTTCTGGATCAAATATAGAGGGTGATATAAATTTTTTTATAGGACCGCCGCCATACATAGGCCCTAATAATAAAAGCATAGTCTTAAGTAGAAATAAATACAATATAGTATATTTTTATTGGGAGGCAGATAGGCTTCCCGCATATTGGAAAAAACACATATTGAGTGCCAATGAGGTTTGGGCACCATGCAAACTCGTGAGGGATGCTTGTATAAAAATGGGTTTTTTAGGAAAAATAAGAGAAGTTCCAACGCCATACGAAGATATAGCTTCGTTAAATAGTGACATGATAGATATACCATCACAAATATCAAATGAATACTTTGTTTCAGAAGATGTGTTTAAATTTTATTCTATATTTCAATGGCATCATAGAAAAGGTCCGGATGTATTATTGAAGTCATACTGGAAGTCGTTTGATAAGAATGATAGTGTAATTTTGATACTAAAGGTTAGTGAGTTGGGGCTTCCTGGGTATAAAAAAAATGACATAAGGAATGATATATACAAGATAAAGTCCAGGCTGAATTTAAAGTACTATCCTCCAGTTTTTGTTATTGATGATTTTTTGCCAAAAAAATATATTAGAGCTATTCATGATACGGCTGATTGCTATGTATCTCCGCATAGAGGTGAGGGTTGGGGTATGCCAATATCAGAGGCCATTTTGCATAACAATCCGGTCTTAATAACTAAGTATGGCGGAATATCTGATTATTTGGACAAAAATACAGCAGGAATTATAAGACATAAGATGACACCCGTAAGAAATATGGAGTGGTCCCCAAAGATATATAATAAGTCTCAGATGTGGGCGGAGCCAAGTATCAATATTACATCACATCTTATGAGGGATGCATATGATAACTTCAATAAATACAAGATAAAAGCAGGCTTCGCAAGAAATGTTATTAAAGATTTTTCTATTAAAAATTTATCAAAAAAAATAGAGGGCTATATATGCGAAATAGATTAAATATTTTGGACTGGCTTGTGCATGGAGGCCATCAATATGAGTTTTTTAAGTTAGATCATAATTTTTATTGTACAAACAAGCGTGGTTTGGCTCCAAAATATACAGATCTGGGTAGGCCAAAAAATAATAATGTTAAATATCTAAATAGGGATGAGTTTCTTGTGTTTGCAAAAAAGGCAGACATGCTTATAGCAAGATCTCCCATAAAGCAGCAATTTTATGATCAGATCAAAACCGCTAGGCGTGGCAAGCCGATAATTGGCATAGCAGTAGTGCAGACTAGTGAGCCGGCTAAAATACCCGACTGGGTTGGAACTGTTGTATGGAATTCTGAGTGGTCAATGATTAGGCATAAGGGCAGGTTTCCTAAAAAAAGACATTACTACATACCTCATGGCTTTGATCCAAATGAATTTTGCACACTCAGTGTAGAGAAAACCGGGAATATGCTTACATCTGCAAGCTTTTTTGCCGAAAGGGGGAGGATTCTTGGATTTGACAACTGGAAGTGGGTTTCTGGCCATATAGATAAATCGTATTTAATCGGGCATGGTAATGATGGCGTTCCCGAGTCAATAGGGTCGTTCTCTTTAAACGATCTTGTAAGGATATATAATTCTCACAAGGTTTATTTAAACACAACCGTTAGTAGCGCTATGCCCAGATCTAGAGGTGAGGCTGCAATGTCAGGTATGCCTATAGTTACTACCAAGAACTATGGTATTGAAAAATATTTTATAAACAATAAATCATGCATATTTGCAGATAACAAGCATGATATGTTAAAAGCTGTTAAAAGAATTATAAATAATAATAATTTAAGAAAAGATCTTGGTAGTAGCGCAAGAGAGGCTGCAGTTAAACATTTTAATATAAAAGACTATATAAATAAATGGGATTATGTAATATCAAGGGCTTGTCGATGAGGCTTTTATATATTGATAACAGAAAGTATGGCCATAATGCAGATTTGCACGTTGATTTTATAAAATTTTTAAATGATAAAAAATATGATATAATAATTCCTTATGGAAACCACCTAAAATCACGATTTGCTAGAGCAATAAGCATTGATTTTTCAAATATAGGCCCGCAGCTAAATAGTATTGTTAAAAAGCATAGGCCGCATGCAATATTAACATATAACTGTAATGGGTCCAGCTATGAGGTTGGAAGGGATAATGTTGCGCTTTATAGTTGGGTTTCAAATTGGCTATCAAAGACTAGTATACCTAAGTTTCATATAACAACAGATTATTGCCGATCTGGCTTTAGGCAGGATCAGGCTGATTGGTTTAGGCATATCGGATATTCAGCCGCAATATTTAGACACAGAGAGTCTTTAAAGTATCCGTTGTCAATTCCGAAATTTTGGTTACCGTTTTCTGTAGATAAGGACCTGTATCGCAGAAACTCTCAAAAGAATTTGAGTTTAAAATCCAAATCTGTTGGTTTTATAGGAGCCGCCCATGATACTGGGAGTATTTATGCAAATAGAATATCTGCAATAGATTATTTGATTGAAAAAAACATGCTAAAGACAACTAGGGTCATTAATAAAGATAGGTTTAAGAGAGAGATACTATTTGGAAAAAATTATGTTAATTTTTTAACAAAAAATATGTTTAATTTAACATGCGGCGGAACTTGTAACTTTTTTACAGCAAAATATTTACAAATACCAGCATCATACTCAATGCTGGTTTGTTCGGATACAAATGGGGTTGATATATTGCCGAAAGATACATATATAATGTACGATATGGACAATTTAGATGATATGTATGATAAAATACTGTTTCATATGAATAATAAAAATATTTATAATAAAAAAGTGAAAACTCTTTATGATTATGTATTGTCTGAGCATAGCCATAACAAAAGAGCTATTGATCTTAGAAAGATTATAAAAAAATATATATAGCGCTTATACTTATTAATAAGAACTGTTATATTGAGGCTTGGTGCTCTCAATAGCTATCTTGGGTTATTATTATGTCAAAAAAAAAGATTAGTCTGGTCAGCAGGCGCCGTGACATCAATTCTTATAAAAAAAGTTTGGTTATAAATAAAAATCCTGAGCCATCTATCTTGATTGCAACCCCCATTTGGCGCCGACCCGATATCTTTAAAATTTTTGTAAAAAACAATAAAAAATATGGAGATATTCTTGCGGTAGGTAGCGAAGGGGCCAGGTCTAGAGCGCTTGCTGAGAAGTTAGGATGTAAGTATATTGAGAGTCCAAATAAGCCGCTTGGTAAAAAGCTAAACTGTAGATCTAGATATTTTTTAGAAAATAAAAAATATACACATATGATCTTATTGGGTAGTGATGATATAATATCTGAAAATATTTTTAATGCAATAAAATTAAATTGTAATAAATATGATTTAATAAGCTGGAGTGACTTATATTTTTATGATATAAACAAGGACACAGGATACTATTGCTCAGGGTATAAAAATCACAGGAGTGGAGAGCCGATGGCGCCAGGAAGGTGCCTAAGTAGGAGGCTGGTAAAGAAGATGGGTCCAGATTTATGGCCAAACAATCTTGCAATCCATCCCGATGGGCCCCTCTGGAGAAATAAGTTATCAAGAGAGAGTAGGGCTACTGTATTGAGTTGTAAAAAAGTTGGCGGCTATATAGTTGATATAAAATCTGATACAAATATATCTACATTAGACGACATGAAGAGAACAACGAGCCTTGAGGCACTTTCTACAAAAGAGCGTTCTTATATACGTAAAATGATTGGCCTGGACAAGTCCGCTGGTAAGGGAGCCTAATATGTTTGAAAATGATGAGTGGAGAGTGGTTGGCGGAAATCGAATTCATAATACCTGTATAATAAATGATAATGTTATAATGGGTACGGGTAACGTTATATACCCCTATACAGTTATAGGTCTACCAGGATTTATAAGAGATTCAGATCTTGCTTTAAGAAAAATATTTATAGGAAGCAATAACTGGATTGGCACAAATGTTAGCATCATGGTTGGAAGTGAAAAAGATGTAACTATAGGAGATGATAATTTAATAATGAATTATGTAAATATAGGACATGATGTTGAGATTGGCAATAGCAATGAGATTGGAGCGCGCTCTATGATTCCTGGTTTTTGTAAAATAGGTAGCTTTAATAAAATAAAGCTCTCATGCACTATCAGAAACAGGGTCGTTATAGGCGATAGAAATATAATTGGAATGGGCTCTGTTGTAACTAAATCATTTGAGGGCGATGACCTGCTTATCTATGGAAGTCCGGCAGTAATAATTAATAATTCTTAAAAAAGGAGATGGTATGGATATACACCAATCAAGCATAGTTGATGAGGGAGCAGTAATTGGAAAAAATGTTGTTATTGGAAAGTTTTGCATAATAGATGATGGTGTTGTTATTGGTGATAACACTGTAGTTAAAAATTATGTTGAATTAAGAAGTGGAACGATAATTGGTGAGTCATGCTATGTAGACTCTAGAGTTTCAACATCCGGAAACTGCAAGGTTGGGAACAACGTAACACTTAGGTATGACTCTATACTCGCAAGAGGCGTTGAGATTGGGGATAATACCTATATATGCCCAAGGGTAATGACCAATAATTTGAATGAAAAAAAAGATGGCGTTGGTGGGGCAAAAATAGGCGCTAATTGCTTTATAGGCACAAATGTTGTGTTACAACATGGCATAACTGTGGTTGACGAATCAATAGTTGGCTCAATGAGCTTTGTTGGAAAAGATATTGTAGAGTCGGGTGTTTATGTTGGAACCCCCGCAAAAAAAATAAAGTGATTTTGTCATGACCAATGTATCCAAAAAAATAGATGTTTTTGGAATAGGGCTTCCCAGGACGGGGACAACAAGTCTTTCAGAGGCATTGAGTATGCTTGGGTACTCCGGTACTCATAGCTGCTCTATATTTGGAAGTAAAGACGGCGGCACAGGCGCCTCTGGCCTTTACCTTGTTGATAATCAACTATATGCAGACATAAACAGGGTTGTCTTGGAGAATAAAAAATCAAAGTTTATTTTAACAACTCGCGATGATTGTGAATGGAGAGATTCAATTGATAGTTTTAGCCTGTCTGGACTGCCAAGCCCAAGTGAATATGGCGAGTTAGTGTCTGGTTTGTTTGCTGCCAATAAGTTGGAGAATTTACTTATTATTAATTTTCAATTAAATAGTGATATAGATAATTGGAATCAAATATGTTCGTTTTTAAAGAAAAGTGTGCCAAGCGAAAACTTCCCTTGTGTACGGAATTTAAAGAGGCAGGGGTAGGGCGTGTCATCTGGTAAGAAAAAGGGCCGGTTTATTGTAGGTAGTACACAAAAATCATCGGGGCCGAAAAATAAAAATGGCATAAGGATTAGCAAGGCTGGATCCTCCAGGGTTAGAGATAGATTTGGCAGAGGGGCTGGCAAAAGGGTGGCGTCTAGTGGTGGAGCTAGCGGCAAAAATGGTAGTTTGAAGTCAAATAAGAAAAAGAATTCTAATAAAGATAGCTTGCCATCCTGGAATATGGACAGTAGGTGTAGGGCTGATATGACTAATGATGATATATTGAAGGCCTATGACTTTAGCCATAAAAATATAATTGATTTAAAAAATACAGGTTTTAATACGCCCATAGAGATGTCCGTTCTTATACCTATGTTTAGGGCAAGAGATATAGCATGGGTTGCGATGGAGTCACTATGTAGGCAGGAGGGCGTCTATTTTAATTGGGAGCTGATCATAATAGAGGAGGATTTTGATAATCCATTTGGACTCAAAAAGCTTAAGGAGTATTGCGATAGGCTTCAGGCTGCAGGATGCAGGAGAATAAAATATGTATCGTTAAAAAAATGGATACCATTATCAGCAAAGTGGTATTTTTTAATACAGGAGTCTTCTCGCTCATCTAAGTTTGGCGCTATGAGTTCTGCCGACATTTATTGTGGAAAAAATAGACTTGCATATCAACACAGAGCCTTGATTGAGTCAGATAAAAATTGGTATAAGGTAATGGGCAACATTGGATATGACTTGGGTGCAAATAGGCATGTTAAGATAATGGTCTCGAAGGATAGGACTGATTCCTGCATGCAGACCGCATGCATGAGCTTGCTAAGAAGATTACCGTTAGATGGTGTTAAAATAAATGTTGATGGTTGGCGATATAGAACGCTGGAGGCTGGTGGCATAAATCCGTTTATCGAAAAATCTAAAAACCTTATGCTGTCCACAGTAAATATACATGGAATAAATAATTTGTCGAGAGAGGGAAGAGTTGAGGCATGGATGGATAGAGATGAGTGTTGTGGCGACTTAAGTGATCATATTCCAGAAGATGTAGTTAGTATGCTACAAGAAACACGTAAGTGTATGGGTAACCATAAAGATTTAGTAGAGAAGTCCTCTATAGATTTGAAGAAAAATCACAAAACCATAAGGCGTAAGTTGAAATGAATATTATAAGTGTAATTGGAACCAGGCCCCAATATATTAAGCTAAAGCCTGTAGACGCATTTTGTAAAGAAAATGGAATAAAACATATGTCTTTAGACACAAATCAGCATTATAGCGATTCTGTATCCAAAGATATAAAGAGAGATTTGGGGTTAGACATAGATATTAACCTTAGAGATGGAGCTTTTGCCAGAGATGAGATAGAGTTTATATCACAAGTTTGCAGCTCATTTAAGAATGTATTAGAGACAGAGTCCCTAAGGTCTGATGTTTTCTGCTTAATATATGGCGATACAAACTCTTCTTTCGCAGCAGCCTTAGTATGCTATAAGCTTAACATACCGTTTGCACACGTAGAGGCTGGAGCCAGATGCTTTAATAATAGAGTTCCGGAAGAGGTTAATAGAATATTTGTAGATAGCTCGGCTACTATAAATTTTTGTACATCAAAAAATAGCCTCGAAAATATAAAGGGAGGGATTCTTACTGGAGATTTGGAATATGAGTTGCTAAAAAGCATGCAGCTTGAAGGCGGGAGCGGCAATTACTCTGTTATGACAATTCATAGGCAAAGCAACATGGACGCAGAGAGTTTGTCCAACATATTTCAGTTTTGTAAAAAATTAGGAAAGGTTGTTCTCCCAATTCATCATAGGCTTCGCCATAATAAGGTTTTTGCAAATATAGATGTTCCTAAAAATATAGAGATTATAGACCCGCTTCCTTTTTCAGAGATGGCGAAGCTTTTAAGTTCTTGTAAAAACATACTATCAGATTCGGGTGGGCTGCTGAAAACAGCACCTTTCTTTGGAAAAAGACTTTTGTCACTAAGGAGTCATGTCGGCTGGACGGAAGTTTTGGAGGCCGATTACGCAAGGATAGCTACATTCTCTGATGATGATATATCCTGGCTAAACGGGCCTGTTATGCCTGCAGATAAAAATTTCTATACATATGGGCTAAGAGCTTCTCAAGTAATTATAGAGGGGGTTTTAAATGAATGTTGAGTTCTTTAATTATTCTAAGATTCTAAAAGATAGCGAGGAAGATCTCGTGGCGAGCTTGAAGCGGTGCATAGGTCACGGTTCTTTTATATTGGGAGAAGAGGTGCTGGCCTTTGAAGAGGTCTTTTCTAAAAAAGTTGGATCAAAATATTGCATTGGAATGTCAAATGGGACGGATTCATTAACGTCAATTCTCGAATCTCTGAATCTTCCATATGGTAGCGAAGTTATAGTTCCTGCATTTACTTTTATAGCATCAGCTTCAGTTATTTTGAAGGCTGGCTTGAAGCCTGTCTTTGTTGACTTGAAAGCAGGCTCTTTTTCAGCATCCATAGAGTTTATTGAAAATAAACTTACAGATAAAACTTCAGCAGTTATATTTGTACACTTGTTTGGCGAACATAATGATCTATCTGAGCTATCGGACCTTTGCAATGATAGGTCGATTTACCTTATAGAGGACTGTGCCCAATCTTTTGGTGCGCCTAATGGAAATTATGGAATAGCCGGAAGCTTTAGTTTTTTTCCAGCTAAAAACCTAGGATGTCTTGGTGATGGCGGAGCGGTTGTAACCAATAACAAGCAGTTATTTGAAAAGCTCAATATGGTAAGGAAGCACGGAATGTCTAAGCCATACAGCTATGAGCTTCTGGGTGGAAATTATAGATTAGACGCGCTACAGGCTGCATTTCTAATGGTTCTTTTAAAAAAGTCTGATTCGTGGATAAATAGGCGGAGGGATAATGCTAGGTTCTATATGGGTGAGCTTCAAAGCGTTGGTGATATTATTTTGCCAAGATATTCAGATAATCACTCTTTTAATCAATTCACTATAATGACAGACAAGAGGGATGCTCTCAAGAGTTATCTTGCAACAAAAGGGGTTTCGTCTAATATTTATTATCCAGAGCCTCTTTATGATAATAAAATATTTGATAACAATGTTAAGCTTGAAAATACAGAGTTTGTGTGCAAGAGGGTTTTGTCAATACCTATTTATCCAGGGTTAGAGGATTGTGAGAGAGAATATGTTGCAGAGTGCATAAAGGGGTTTTTTAATGAGCTATGATAAAAAAAATCGTATAAATATTCCTCGATTAAATAAGTTTTCTAAATATAAAAAAGATATTTTATATTATGAAAAGCAGCATAACCCTCAGCATCGTACCAACAAAGAGTCTTGGTTTGTATATGGCTATATAGTGGGTGCTAGGAGCGATAGTGTTTTTGAGTTAGGCTGTAATGTTGGTAGGCATCTGTATCAGCTAGATAGGCTTGGACTTGACGTGTTCGGAGTAGATCCAGTTGAGAGGTTTATTTTGGAGGGGAGGAGTAAGTATGGGCTTGGCGACAAGATTGTTTGCGATGATCACAGGTGTTTGAGAGATATGGTGTCTAATTCGTTTGACACATGTATGACGGTTAGTGTTCTAAATCATATACATGATGTAAAGGGTATAGTTGAACAACTAAAGAGGGTGTGTTCGAATAATATAATTATATGTGAGTCTTTTAATAAAAATAAGGGGAAGGCTCCATGGTATATTCACAACTATGAGGAGCTTGGGTTTGAAAAGTTAAGGAATCACAACTCTAATGTGACTTCTGATGCCGAATATGCAGTATATGTTTGGAATAAGCAATGAAGAATTTTGGACTAATTGGTGCAGCTGGGTATATTGCCCCAAGACATATGAAGGCCATAAAAGAAGCCGGCGGTAACCTGCTAGTAGCAATGGATCCTAGTGATTCAGTCGGAATTATAGACTCTTATTTTCCAGAAGCTCTTTTTTTTACTGAAATAGAAAGCTTAGATAGACACATATACAAAGCTTCAAAAACTGATAAAAAGCTAGATTATATATCTGTATGCTCTCCAAATTACCTTCATGATTCACATATAAGACTTGGGCTGAGAAATGATTGTGACGTAATTTGTGAAAAACCACTTGTTATAAATCCAGATAATATAAAATACTTATCTGAACTGGAAATTGAAACGGGTAGGCGCGTAAACACTGTTTTGCAGCTAAGGTATCATGATAAAATAGTGGCTATAAAAGATTTTTATAAAAACAAAAGCGCTAGAAGCTCTATTGATTTAAGATACATAACTTCTCGTGGAAGTTGGTACTCACAGTCTTGGAAAGCTCAGCAGAGCAAGTCTGGAGGTTTGGCTGCAAATATTGGAATACATTTTTTTGATATGCTGATATGGATATTCGGAGACCCAAAAGAGAGTTTGGTGACGAAAATGAGTGATAAGACCATAATGGGGGAGCTTGTTCTTGATAGAGCTGATGTAAAATGGACCTTAAGCACGGATGAGAAGATGCTTCCGGCAGATACGATAAAGGCAGGCTTTCGGGCATATCGATCTCTTATCATTGATGGTAAAGAAATAGATTTCAGCACGGGATTTTCAGATCTTCACACGGTAACATACAATAATATATTAAATGGCAATGGCTTTGGACTGAATGATGCGCTCGCCTCATTAGTCTTGTGTAGAGATATTATGTTGGGTCCGAAGAGCATTAAGTATTAGCTTAGGGAGGCGTATTGTGAACATTGGACAGATAGGGTTTGGCTTCGTAGGCGGGGCGCTCCATCGATCCTTAGAAAAGAAGGGCGTGGTAACAACCGTATATGATAAGTTTCAAGAAATAGGCTCGCCTGAAGCGCTTTTGGATACTGATGTAATATTTTTATGCCTACCCACACCCTATGTTGAGGGCCATGGGTTTGATCTTTTTGCAATTATTGAAAATTTGAAATTTTTACACAAAAGCAATTATGATGGCCTAATTGCTTTAAAGAGTACGGTTGAGCCCGGAACAACAGAGAGGTTAGGAAGTCAGTTTTCTGGGCTAAAGCTATGTCACAATCCAGAGTTTTTGACAGCAAGAACCGCCGATGAAGACTTTCATAACCAAAAACATATAGTTATTGGCTATAATGAGGACTGTAGCGCCTCTAAAGATAAGGTTTCGAATCTTTCTGATTTTTTTAAAGAAAACTACTCATCAGCAAGGATTTCTGTTTGCACATCAAAAGAATCAGAGTCAATGAAGCTATTTTGTAATAATTTTTATGCAATGAAAGTTCAGATATTTAATGAATTTTATCTTCTGTGTCAAAAAATTGGAATTGATTATGATAACGTAAAAGATCTTATGATTTCTAATGAGTGGATCAACCCAATGCACACGAATGTGCCAGGCCCAGACGGTCAGATTAGTTATGGTGGAGCATGTTTTCCAAAAGATACAAATGCTTTGAATCATTTTATGAAAACTATTGGATCTCCAAACAAAGTACTCGATGCTTGTGTTATAGAGAGAGATCTAATGAGAGAGTTTAAGCTCAAATAGGGGCGCGCGGTATGTTTTCCAGAGCAGTAGTTACGGGTTCTGAAGGGTTTATTGGTGGCCACCTGGTTGACCGCCTTCTTGATATGAAAATAAGTGTTCTTGGCATTGATGATATGACATCAGGTTTAAAAAGTACTTATAATAGTCATATTAAAAGTGATAATTATATTGGAAAGCAGATTTCAATAAATGACAATAGAATTAGCCAAATTTTTAAAGACTTCAGGCCAGATGTTGTTTTTCATTTGGCTGCAAAATCAGGCGTGACAAGGTCTGTGCTCAATCCAACCTTTTCTGATTTAACAAATATAAACGGATCTGTAAATCTTTTGGAAGCTTCACGCTCATCTGGTGTAAAAAGATTTATATTCTCGTCGTCCTCTTCCGTGTATGGAGGTGCGTCTGAGTTTCCAACAAAAGAGCTTTCAGATTTAAACCCCAAGTCTCCATATGCTTTGCAAAAGCTATGTGTTGAAAAATACTGCAAGCTTTTTTTTAATGAATATGGATTAGAAAGCTTGTCTCTTAGGTACTTTAATGTTTTTGGCCCAAGGCAGCGCTCTGATCTTCAATATTCTGCTGTAATTGCCGCATTTGTTAACTCTATAAAGACCGGAAAGAGTCCCGCTATATATGGTAGCGGAGAGCAGTTTAGAGACTTCACATACGTTGGCAATGTAGTTGATGCAAACTTGTTGGCGGCAAGTTCGGTCGGTACGTTGCGTGGTCAGGCGGTAAATATAGGATGTGGACACAAAACATCTATAAATGAATTATGTAGAATTATATGCGATAAGCCTGCTGAATATTTTGATGCTAGGCCCGGTGATGTATTTGGCTCTCTTGCAGATATATCAAGAGCGAACTCTTTGATTGGGTATAATCCAAGAGTCAGCTTAAGTGATGGTATCGAAAAAACTATAGACTGGTATCTTTCAAGCACATAGTTTTTTTAAATTCTATTTTAGGAGTTTTTTATGCCTATAGCAGTAATAACTGGTGTTGCCGGCCAAGACGGCA
>MDSZ01132582.1_pt1 | contig 39024 bp, 34 predicted proteins | sample 811201 | NCBI WGS metagenome assembly MDSZ01 (sample SAMN05326647, study PRJNA326480) | marine metagenome | isolation source: seawater | place: Indian Ocean: North | collected 2010
AATTCCAATAATTGTTTTTACATCAGTAATCTCTCCTTTCCAAACCATCTCAACTGCTTCTTCTAGTTTGGTTGGGAATAGATATAAGAATTCATCAGCATCTAGACTTTGTTTTGTTTTAACAAGGTCCTCAGCAAGATAAAGCCACATTTTCTCATCCGTAAAACCTATTGCTGGATGAATATTAGCAAGAAGAGTTAATTTATTGGACTGGTAGCCGATTTCTTCCTCAAGTTCTCGTAAAGCACATTTCTCTGGGATTTCATTTTGATCTAATTTCCCAGCAGGAATTTCAATCATTTGTTCTTTTACTGCATATCGATATTGTTTTATCAAACCAATCTTCCCATCTGGTAAAATTGGTATGCAGCAAACTGCACCAGGATGTTTAATCCATTCTCTGGTACTAGTATTCCCGTTCGGGAGCAAGACTTCATCACTATTTAAGGTTAAATAGCTACCTTTGTAAACAGTTTTAGTTTTAATTGTTTTTTCTTTTAAATCAGTCATTTTATATTTTAAATAAAACTTGATGAAGTTAAATTTATATATATTATAAAAGTTCATTAAATAAGAGTTTTACATAAAACTTGTAATGATACTATATTGAACATAATTTCTATTCTAGATTTTTAATTTACGTCACAGGATAATAGAGGTACAAATATGACTAAAGGATACTTAATTAAGATGGTTGTCTCATTAGCAATGATGCTAACAGCTGTATCAGCACAAGAAAATGTAGATGCTATTGAAAAGGCTCGCCAAGCAAAGGAAGCTGCTGACAAGGCTGCTGCAGAGGCTGCTGCTGCCACATCAGCCGCAATCGAAGCTGCTGCAGCTAAAGCTGCTAAAGAAGCGCGGGAAGAGGCAAAACGTAAGAAAGAAGAAGAAGAAGCAAGAAAAATTGCTGAGGCTAAAGCTGCTGAAGAAGCAGAATTAGATGCTGCTGCTGCTGCAGCTGCTGAAGAAGCAAAGAGGAAAATGGCTGCAGAACTAGGTTTAGAAGTAGATGACCCTGAAGTAGAAGAAGCTGTTGCTGAAAGCGCTACCTCTGTTGAAGATGTCGTAGAAGAAGCTGAAGATGTTGTAGCAAAAGAAGCCTCCGGATTTAATATTGGAGTTTCTGGTAGCGTCGGATTTATTCAAGGGGGATTCTTTTCAAATGTACCAACAGGTGGTAGTTTGGTTATAACCACTCCTTATGGATTTGATGTTAGTGGATTAAGATTTGGCCTTAGTGCAACTGTAGGTGCTTACCCTGCTGAACACAAATCTGGTGAAACTTTTACACCACTAGCTCTAGGACTTGGTGGAAATTTAACTCTTGCCAAAATGGTTTTTGTAGAAGGCCACCTTGGACTTGTTGGTGATTCTATGGGAGCAAGGGGATTTGCGGGTGTATCTTTAGAAAGATTAATGAAAAATGTTAAACTTCCCTTTAACGTTCTTGTAGGTGCAGAAGGATTTATGAGTACATTAATGAAAGAGGGCATTGGCAAAACAGAATCTGACGGAACTGGTGGTAGCGCTTCTTACTGGGGAGGGCTAGCGTTTAGAATAGATTTTTAATCTATAATAAGAATATCAGAAATTAAATATAAAAAAAGCGACTCCATGATAGTCGCTTTTTTTATGTCAAAAATTCTCTAATGCATTACTGTATAATTATTCCTGTATATAATGAGATAGATACAGTTTTACCTTTACTAGAAGAGTTAGAACACTATGCAAAACAAGATAATGAGATAGTTTTAGTAGATGACGGAAGTGATGATGGGACTGAAAAAGTATTAGAAAATTGCGAATTCATTTATCATTTAAGACTTAATCGGAACCAGGGTAAGGGCTTAGCAATACAAGCCGCATTAAACTATACTAAATATAAAAAGGTTATCATTTTTGATGGAGATTTAGAAGTCCACCCTAGAGATATAAAAAGGTTTATGTCTCTAGATAAAAAGGGTATTAGATGTATTATAGGAGCTCGAAATCAACTAAATACATATTCTTTTTCAATATTAACAATTGCTAACTTTTTTGTTACTTTAATTTTCAATATTTTTCATTATTCAAATCAAAGAGATGTCTTATGTTGTGCAAAAGCATTTTTCATAGAGGATATCAATATTAAGAACATCAAAGAGAAAGGCTTTGGTATTGATATAGAATTATTAATGACCCTCATTCAAAATGTAGAGAATATTCAAAGGATTCATATAAACTATAAAAGAAGATCATACAAACAGGGAAAAAAGATAAGGCTAATGGATAGCTTTGATATATTAAGAACAGCTATTAGGTTTATTTAAATAGTTATTTACTTCTTGCGCCCTTAATTATTATGTTATTAAAAGCTTTGAAAAAATATATCAAGTCAGTACCATACTTATTATTCAATTTCTTTGAAAGGTATTTTCTTTCACTATCAAGTAATTGTTCAAAAGTTTGTGGCATATCAGCATAAAACGGAGGTACAAGACCTGGTTTAAATTTCATCCTCAAATTTTTTAAATCATCTGGGTATAATTCGAGTTTTGCCTTACTTAGTGCTCTAACACCCACTAAAGCAAGATCTCCTTGGATCCAATTATAAATTTGAGGTAATTCATCAATCCATAATTTCCGCAAAATTGATCCCCACGATGTGACACGGTAATCATTTATAATTTTATCTCCATCGATATTTAGACCCTCATTTTTGTATAGATCAGACTGCAAGAATTCACTGTAGGGATGCATAGTTCTTATTTTATAAATATTAATAATTTCGTTATTGTATCCAACGCGTTTTAATTTGACAAAAGGACCAAACGTAGGATTTTCTTCAGTAGATATAGCTTTAATAAACCTTGCCAGAAAATATATTTTATGATTAACCAAAATTGAATCAATTATTTGGTATCCACAAAAAGATAATCTTCCAAAGACTTCAGCTTTAGAAATAAATCTACCACGTCCCTTAGTAACAATTTCATAGAAATGACCAATTATTGGGATTTTTGGAAAAACACGATATATTGCAAAATGGAAAGGATATAAAAGAGTAAAAAGAAACCTTGGCATTCTATCACGCAAATACATATAGTCCTCCTCTAAAGGTGAAAACGAGCCAAAATAATATCCCCCGGGCTTCAAATTCATGTATAAAAACATATTGTTTATATATCTAAAATTGTTGACAAGCTCGAAATTGACTATACAATTCTGACTTGCATCCTGCATCATGAAATTATTTGGATTTGAAGTCTCAACAACAGTAAGGGAATTCTTACTCAAATTGATATTATAATTAGTAATACAATCAAGAACAAAGCGACTAACCTGTTTATTCTTTATAATCTTCAATTTCTCGAGAAGATATTCATTGGGTAACCTTCTTCTTTCTGATTTCGAAATTTTAAGCAGTGATTGCTCAAAGGATTTATATTCGTTTACCTTTGTGATCTGTGTTTCTTTTCTGGAAAACAAAATAATGAAGAAAAATGTCTCAAAGATTGAGAATAATCCAGCAGCAACAAACAATAGCTGGCGGCTAAGGTAATCAAATCTAAACCAGAATAATAAAATTGAAATACTTATGATAAATAAGGATTGAGATTTAATAAAGGGTGTAATCTTATAAAACAGATTTTGAGTATTCCTTAAATAAAACTTTTTTGTAATTAATGATGTCAACCACCAAATCCCAATAAAAATTAACGCATACTGCTCAATCCATTGATATTCAACTGAAAATCCAAACTTATAATTGTATGAAATAATCATTGAAATAAATAAGATAGCAAAACTAATGAATGCTCTCTTTTTTGAAAATTTATTCTGCTGTGCCTTTTTTGGCACTTCAGGAATATTTCTTTGAAAATAAAATCCGATTAGCCAACGAAAAAAAGAGTTAGCGAATACAACTTGGAGTAAAAATAATCGAGAAATATCGATTAAACTTGTAAGAGAAACAATTAGACTTAATATAAATAGAATGAATAAAAATTCTAGAATAGATTCTTTAGACCTTCTACGGAATGAATAATTTTTTGGTTCATAATAAAAAGAAATAAATGAAGAAATAATTAAAAAGTAAATAAAAAGAATTGTATAGATATAATTAAAACTAAATGATCCTGTTTTTAGATAATAAAATAGTACATAAATAAAAGCTGAAGTGATGATATTAAAAATATAGAAATACATTATTCCCTTATAAATATGTCTTTAGATAAATAATAATTAAGTTTTAATTGTGCAAGATAATTAACTTTTTTATGCTCAGGTTCATAAAGATAGTTTTCAAAACTTTGGGCCTTTAAGTGAAATATAATTGATCCATTCAAATTTTTCACTAAACTAATATCTAAAAAACAACCAACTGACTTTTGTGCAGGATTCAAGGGGAAACTAGTATTTTTTTCATCAACAAAATGTGAATCAAGATCTTGATTTCTTTTTATATTTGAAAAAATTCCTAACGAGAAAACATAATCTTCCATTGAAAAAAAATCGAATGTGATATCAAAGCTTTTATAACCATTAAATGGGAACCCGATACTTTTACCAAAAAATGTATAATTCCCATTTGTATAATAGGAATTGTAAGTATAGTTACTTAGGGTGGTATAGCCGAAAGACAGCATTGACCCTTTTATTAAGTCAAGCACAATTATTTTTCCTAAATAGCCCAAACGATCAGGATATCTTCGTCGCAATTCACGTGTGAACTCTGTGTCATCAATTAAAAACTGAGAAAAGAAAATCAAGTTTTTTCGAGGTTTGAAAAGAAAGTCTATTGCCAATAAAATATTAGCATCTCTTTCTTGGATACCTTTACGTTCAACCATTTTTGATATAAAGAAAAAGTTCATAGGGTTCGAATAGTTTGCAAGCATGTTTTGATTTGTTCCGGTGTATAATACACTTTCACTCAATCCCAATTTGAGATTTTCAGAAAATGAAATATCTAACCGATGGAAAGAAAAGTATCTCTTATTCCAATTAATTTGTCTTGGATCATCTCTAACATCATATCCCTCTTTGTCATCCAGTCTAGTAAATAAAGAAAAGAAGTGGAAAAGGCTATTTTTTAAGGTTAGAGAAAAGTGATCATAGGAAAAGGGATTATTTGATAGGATCAAGCTTTTTGAATTAATTAATCCAAAGTTTCTATTTACTCTACCTGCAAATAGGATCAAATTTCTTTTTGAATATTTTAGATAGGACCGTGAAGATCTGCCTAAAACCTCATGACCAAATTTACCTATTGAACCAAAGTAATTTTTATCTTTTTGATAATCTTTATCCAATACGTAAGTATATCCAGCTGTAAAGCTCTTGAATTTGTAATTAGTTGAAAAATCAAATCGATAATTGAATGTGTCTATTTTACTTGAACTAAATGAGCTCAATATATTTGTATTTAAATATGAAGTGTCTCGCATATTATCAACAAAATGATAGCATTTTTGTCTCATGTAGCTATTAATGCTACCCGTTGAATCTGATTTTAATATTTTTATTATTTTTTCATCAGTATTCAGCTCTGACAGTGGATGCTGGACTAGATTATTTTTGATGTATGATAGATATTCAATGTACTTTTTTTCACTGTTCTCTAATGAAAAGAAGGTTTGTGCTTCCATAGAAGACACTACCATAAATAGAATAGCTAAAATATTTTTTTTCAAAATATTTTTCTAATTTTATTTATCTGTTTAATAGTGTGACTAAAATCTAGACCAAGTATTTCTAGGTACCATTTAATTGAATTAAATCTAGGTCTGTTTTCCTCATAGATTAAGTTAATTGCTTCCTCTCTAGTTATCATGCCCTCACGTATTTGGTTGCTACGAAAAGTATCATTCTCACTAAACCCCGCAACTAAGACATATATATAATTATAAAAGCTTGCTGTACCATCGCCAATTCTCCAAGTACTATTTGTATCAACACAGGTCTCCCATCCGTACTTTTCAATAATTGTATTATTAATTTTTTCTTCATCCCACTTGGTGTAATCAAATAAGTGGTAATAGTGTTTTTTTGGGGTGAAATATCTTGAACCAATTGAACCAATTGAGTCAAAAATTGACTGATTAAGATAGCTAGGTGTTTGGATTACATTTTTACCAACAAATAAAAATAACTTAGTAAGTTCAAAAATAGACATTGAAAATATTCGTTTTTTATCAAACCTAGGTGGGATGCCTGAAAAACCAACTTTGAAGTCAGTATTTTCAAGTTTATTGAATCCCCACAACTCCAAATCTATTCCCAACTCTTTTTTTATTTTATAAGAGTAATAAAAAAAGAATTTGTCGCCAGCCATAAAAAGCGGAATCATACCTAATTCTGGATTTTTTAACCAAGCAACAATATTTTTTCTAATATTTTCTCTTTTCCAATGCATATCAGCTGCAACAATGATATTTTCAATACCAAGCTCACCACAAATTCTAGCAATATTTCTTCTTGCTAAATCAGTGACCATTCCCCAATCATAAGTCAAAGTAATTGGATTTAATCCAAGTTTCTTCTTTGCTACATGGACAACATAGGTACTATCCCTACCACCACTTAATGGTAAGAGTACATCGTTACTATTATTATTACTTTTATATGGTGAAACAATTCTCTCTAGTTCATCAAGTGAACTTATCTGATTTTGTTTGATGTAATTATTACAATAATTACAAACGCCATTACTATCAAATTCTATAAATGGAAATGTTTCAGGCAGAACACAATTATTGCAACGAGCTAGACATTTAATTTCCTCTTCTGGGTATTTTAGGAGATCAACTTCCGAGTCATAATTTTTCCCCAGATGAATGGAGTTCAAATCAATCACAGTATTTAATTGGTTCTTCGGAGACTTAACATTGATTTCATTTAAAGGATAGGCTACTCTGTGGTTTTTCTGACTACTTTTAAGTAGTTTTGACTTTTCTGAAAATTTCTTAATTGTAAAAATATCTAAATCAATTGTTAATCCTTCATATGGTTTAACAACATTAATTTTGAAATTATTATTGCGGAAAAGTGAAATTTTATTTTTTAGTTTTGATAACATTATTTTTTCGGAGGCAAAGAGTAATATATCTTTATTATTGGTGATTACATATAGAGAACCATTATTTGTAGCGAGAACGAATTTATTTAACCTTTTGAATAATAAACCTGTTGCCACAGTACCTTCAGTTAGCTTAAATATGTCAAAAATAGATTTTTCTAGTGGAATAGATATATTTAAACTATTGTTTAAAAGTGCAAGTAATATTTCAGTATCGATTTCATATTCTCTAGCAAAGGCTTCATTATTAGCCCAAAGTTCATCTGCATTAACTATGATCCCATTATGCACTCCAATAATTTCATCTTTAACTACTGGTTGATTGTTTTTATCATCTAATTGCGATCCATTGGTTACCAACCTAGAATGCCCAAAAGCATAATTTACTTTTCGATTTTTCAAAAAGGATGATTTTAAAATTAATTTTGTATTTGTTTGTTTTAATAAAAATCTAATTGGAACCGGCCCTTTAATTAGTTCAATCTGATCTCTTTTTTGATTAAATGTGCAAATACCGGAAGAATCTTTTCCTCTAGTTTCCGATAGTTTTGCGATGGTGGTGAAAGAATGTAAAAGCTCTTTCTCCGTATAGGGAGAATCTTGTTTTGAGATTAATCCAAAAATGCCGCACATATCTTATTGGAATCTATTTTGGTAAATTGGGTCACTAAGAAGAATATCTTTACTTTCTGGATAATTTTTTATAAGCCAAATAAGAAACTCTGTTGGGTCAATTGTATTTTTCAACATTTTATTTTTTTGAGATTCATATATTGAACTGGGGCTATTGTATATAATTTTCATTCTTCTTTTTATTTGATCAACCTCATTTAAATGGTATAATAATTTATTTTTTTTAACCTCTTTAAGATATCCCATAAGCGGCAGACTATTTATGTATATTGAAGGTGTACCAATCATTGCACATTCTGATGCAGTTGTACCTCCCTCACCTACGTAAAGACTTGAAAAGAATAGTATATCATGCAAAGACTCTGCAGGCAAGTTCAATTCGTACGGTTTTAGCTTTTTAGGCAGGTTTCCCTCCGATGAAATGAATACTTTTCCATACTTTTTTGCTTCAAGAACAATTTCTATTTTTTCAGATTGATTTAATCCCTTTTGACCAATGTCATGAAATGCTTCCCAAGAAACAAACCTAAATAGAGTGTATGGTTCATTTTTATCTAATCCGATAAGATCAAGTGCTTTTGAATTTGGAGTAAATCTATTCTTGTGTAAATAAAAGAGCTCCATATATCCATTAAAGCGACAATGGTGATCTCCTAGGTCCTCATAAAAAGAAGCCGGTGAAATAATCAATGGTGTAAATGCCGAATAAATTAATCTATTAAGCTTGGCGTGTTCAGTATCATCAAAAGAAATATGTGGAACACGAAACATCCAAGAAACAATAGCTAAAGGAGAAGAACTAAAACTAATAGTTATGGATGGCATTTTTTTAATAAAGAGAAAGAAAAATTTGAAGGTAGCATAAATTAAATATAAAATTTTTCCTAGGGCACCACCTCCATATGTTCCTTTGCCAAAATCTATATGCTTCAAGCCGTATGCGTTTAACAATTCAAAAGAAACATCTTTATTGCGGCTCGTAATTATCACAGAATTACCTTCATTTATCATTTCGAAGATAAAATTTTTAAAATAGTGTACATTGGCTGGGTGAATTATGTCGACAAGTATTTTAATAGTTCAACCCTTAAAAAGTCTGTAAGCAGGTAAAAGGTGAAACCTTAAAAGCATTTTGCCATATGAGAATTCGGAATTATCCCTTTCCCATATGTTTAAGTTTTTCCCATAGTTTTGCATTTTGTTTTTAATTCCAAAAAATCTCCAATTATCTTTCTGGGTGGAAAAAAATTTCTGCTCAAAAGCATTATCTGCTCTTATTCCAAAGGGATAGGAGAAGTGGTTAATTTTGCAATTAATGATTTCTGATAATTTGTCAGATGAATTTATTATCTCTTTTTTAAATTGGTCGTAATCTAATTTGCTAAATAGGGGGTGAGACATAGAATGCGAACCAACCTCAAATTTATCATTTACAAGTTCTTTAATTTCTTTTACTGAACAATATGGTTTATTTTGATTTAAATATTCTGAAATACTCATAGGCATGATCTGGGACCATAAATTATTGACGATTGGCTCCTTAATATCCATAGGCCATGTTTTAAAACTCCAATCCATTAGGTTTTGTTTATATTGAATTTTAGGTATATTAAATTCAGAACTAACATTATTGACAATGGAATTAAAGTTTTCCCCTTTATATTTATCAATTAGTATCAATTTATTTCTCCACATCATGTCCATATTATCAATGCAATTTGAGATAATGAAAAATGTCGCTGTTAATTTTTCATCAAGCAGTATTGGAGCAATAACTGAATGATTTTCTCTAAAGCCGTCATCAAATGTAATCACAAGTTTACGGTTTAAAGATTCGCCCTGTTCCCACGACGATATTGCATCTTTAAGGCTAATAACATCAAATTTGTCTTTGTAAAATTTTAAATGTCTTTTAAAAGTTTTTATACCAATAGACTTCCCTTTAAAATAATACTCTGGGCTATTTTCAGCTATCATATGGTAATAAACGATACGAAGGCTTTCTTTTTTATTTATGATAAGATGCATTGTATCAAACATTTTTATGCATTGCCATTTAATTAATCCTGGAATTTTGAATGAAAAAGTAGTTGATTCAATGCTAAGAACATCCAACCTTGATTCCATCTCATATAATTCATCTTGTTAGTAATCAATGGCCATTTTTGATAGTAAAAAGCACCATTTACTTTGCTTTGCATATTATTTATTGTCCATAATGCAATCTTTTCAGCAAAATCCAAATAGCCTTGATTATAATCTTTAAACATGGAAAAGGTTATTATACCTTGACTTTGATTGTGTATATCAATGGGCCACTTTTTAGGAAATCTCCATAGAGATATACCATCATCTGAAAATTGCTTTTTTCTATAAAAGTTTAATCCCCTCGTTATACAATTTTCGAATTCATTTATATCTATTAATGAGAAATCAGTTATCCTTTTTAATGTCTCTAAGATATAACCTTGATGAAAATCAATCTGTTTGTCTGGCTTACCGGTTTTAGGATCTATAGCATAATACCATGAACCATTTTCATTTTGATAACTCATAACAAAACTAATGGCTTTTTCGATCAAGTGTTGGTTATCACTTTTATTCATAACGAAGTCAGAATATGCAAGGATTTCGGCTGCTTTTAAGCTTGCATTTAGAGTAAAATCCCTTTCTAGTGGAGTATAGGAAAAACAAATCCCTCTATCAGTTTCTGAAATAATTATATCATTGAGTATAAACTTTTCAGCACCTTTTATCAATTCAATACACATCTTTTCTTTTGAGTGCAGAAAATATTGAAAGATTGCTCGAATATTAAATGCTGTAACTACAGAACTAGGTGTATATGGAGGTATCAATAAGCCATTCGTCTTAGGCCAAGGGTAGTTATATCCCCAACAATACCCCGAGTAATTATCTTTGCTAGAATTTTCTACCAGCCACCTAAAAAAGTGTTTTGTCTTTTCATCTGGGTTAGATACTTCTATAGGATTGCCTAGAATATCATTTAACAAGTATGAATACAAAAATAATCCCATACCCTTTGGATTGATACCCTTTTTGATTCTAAGAATTTTTCTAAAATTGATTGGTGATCTTTTATTTATTTGGTTGACATAAAATGATAGCCTCGGCCCAAGCCTATGAAATGGAATTGGTGAATTATGAGAATCATATAGACTAACACCTTTATATTCACTATCAGAGCATAATTTGTGAAGTTTTTGGACCCCTTGAAATATTTTTTTATTCATCGATTAATAGCTTCTGAATTTTTTCAGCAGTTCTAATTGCAAATCCAGGTTCTAATCTTTTCTTGGTAGCTTGAACACCTTTGAGCAGAGTTTTATAGTTATTCATCTCCAAAACATATTTTAACTTTTTTGCTAAATCATTAATATTTTTCTTTTCAAAGAACACGCCATTTTTTTTATCAGATATGATATCTAACTCTGAACCAGCATTTGTTATTACTGGAACTATTTCCATTCCAATTGCTTCAACTAATGATAAAGAAAGGCCTTCTCTAACTGAGGCTTGAATAAATATATCAGAACCAATGTAGACGTCATTCAAATCATCAACAAAACCTAAAAAGTCAATGTAATTAGAAAGGTTGTTTTCCTTTACGTATTCCCTCAATGATTCTTCTAATGGCCCTATTCCCACAATTGACAATTTTACTCTAATACCTTGATCTTTAAGTAACTTAATAGCCTTTATTATATCTATGGTCCTTTTATCCTTCATTAAATAAGCAACCGTTATTAGATTTTTTATATTTAGATTTTTATCACTACGGTTATATAACTTATCATGTGGAATACAATGAGGAAATATTATGATATTTTCTGTAGTACCAAGGATTTCATTAAACCCATTTTTCATTTCATTACCTGTAACAGTAATAATATCAGTTCGTATAAGAATTTGTTTATATATCAGCGTCAGTAAGGTATTTTTTTTCAAATTGTTATAATCAGAACCAATGAAGCCAATCACAATTTTCTTGTTATAAAACTTTGCCAGTATCCAAGCGATTAGCCCCCAAGGTTCAAAACTATAAGAAACAACTAAATCAATATTCTTTGTCCCGAGTTCATTTCTACTTGTTATAAAATAGTTCCATAATTCACTGAAAAGTGATGTTTTATTAAAGTACTTAAAAGTTAATTTGCTATCATTAATCATCCTTTCTATTTTGTTTTGTCTAACAACACAAATTCTTTTTGTTAATCTAGATTTAACATATGGATAAATAAAATACCATGCGTGAGGCTTACCTGTTTTTCCCGTCCACAATAAATTCATTTTAAAAGCATTCTATATATTATTACTTTTTATATTAAGTTTTAAATTATCCTTAATTACTTTTCAAAAACAGTTAATAAATATCACGCGCTTAACTTTAAACAAATATTTATATCCATAGAAAAAATGAAATTTTTATTACTTGGAGGAAATGGTTTTATAGGTAGACATCTGTACAAGTTTATTACCAAAATATATCACAAAGATGATATCTATATTCTGGATAGAAATTTCAACAATAATATTGATGCGGATAATCAATTTCTTGGAGACACAACAGATAGTGGACTCATAGAAAAAGCGATAAAAAAATCAAACCCAGATTTTATATTTTACATGATTTCAAATTTCAAATTAAATATAGAAGAAGGTTTGGAAGGAATTAAATCAAACACCAAAAATAATATTAATATCCTAAGTAAGTTTATCAATTCCAAAACTAGAATTATTTTCTTGGGTAGTTCAGCACAATATGGATTCGTAGAGAAAAATCAACAGCCGGTAAAAGAGATTACAGAACTTAGTCCTGTTTCAAATTATGGTTTACTTAAAGTTTATGAAGAGAGTGTTTTTAGAAGGTTTTCCGATAAATTGGGTTTAGATATAGTATATTGTAGAGTTTTTAACGTAACAGGCCCGATGGAACCATCTCGGATGATAGGCGGTACAATAGTCTCTCAACTAATGAAATCAAATTATTTAGAAATTGGAAACCTATTCCCAAAAAGAGACTTTCTAGATGTGAGAGATATAGCTTCAGCACTAGTACTTGTAGGTGAGAAAGGTATTTCTAGCGAGGCATACAATATTTGCTCTGGTCAATCAATATCCATAGATAATTATTTAAAAAAGATTATAAAACTGATGAAATTGAATCCTAAAATAGTTAGTTCTGAAAGTAGAAAAAGTAAAAATGATATTTTAGATTTAGTGGGTGATAATACAAAAATAAAGAGATTAGGTTGGGTCAAAAAATTTTCAATAAACAAATCGATAAATGATCTGATTCTGTCATACAAAGGTGGATATTTTGACTAAATTTTGGAAATCAAAGTCTGTTCTAATAACTGGAGCTGGTGGATTTATTGGCTCTCACTTAGCAGATGAATTATTAAAAAGAGGATGCAAATTAACTGCGTTGATTCATTACAATTCAAGAAATAGTTGGGGAAATCTTAAAAAACAAGAAGGTCTGAATTACGATAAGCTAAAGGTTGTCCTTGGTGATATAAATGATCAGTTTTTAATGAGAAGCCTAACCAAGGATATTGATTATGTTTTTCACTTGGCTGCACTAATAGGTATTCCATATAGTTATAACGCACCTAATCATTACATAAATACAAATATTTCAGGATCTGCAGTATTATTTCAAAGTTGTCTTGAAAATGGGGTAAAAAAAGTTATTCACACCTCAACAAGCGAAGTATATGGGACTGCAAAGTACATCCCCATAGATGAGGATCATCCGTTGCAGGCTCAAAGTCCATATTCAGCTAGTAAAATTTCAGCTGACATGACTGCAATGAGTTACGCAAATTCTTTTGATTTACCGCTTGCAATTCTAAGACCATTCAACACTTATGGGCCAAAACAATCTGCACGAGCAATTATCCCCTCAGTAATTTCCCAGGCAATTAATAATAAGGTGATTGAGATCGGTGATCCAACTCCATTAAGAGATTTTAATTATGTACTTGATACTGTTAATGGATTTATTTGTCTTGCTGAAAGCAATAACATTAATGGTGAAGTCTACAATTTATCAAGCGGAAAACAAATTTCAATTATGGAACTTGTTGAACTCATTAGAGATAAAATTAATAAAAACATAATAATAAAATCCAAAAAACAGAGGATGAGGCCTCCAGAAAGTGAGGTTATGTCTCTTTTAGGTAATTCTGAAAAGTTGAAAAGGGATACTAACTGGTTACCTAAATTTTCTTTTGATGAAGGATTAGAACACACAATAAAATATATACGGGAAAATATAGATAAATACAAAACAGATCGGTATGTAGTATGAAACAAGCGATAATTATGGCAGGCGGAAAGGGAACTCGGTTGCGACCTTACACTAATATTTTACCCAAACCACTTCTCCCAATAGGTTTGAAATCAATTATTGATGTAAATATCAAACAATTAGCCTCAAACGGTTTTAACGAGATTGTTATAGCTGTTGGCTATTTGGGAGAGATTATAGAAAGTGTTATAGGGAATGGTGATAAATATAATGTTAAAATCTCTTATTATTATGAGGAAAAACCAATGGGTACTGTGGGTGCGCTATCATTGATACAAGGTCTGCAGGATTGTTTTATTGTAATGAATGGTGATATCCTTCATAACTTAGATTTCAATTCGCTTTATAAATACCATACAAATAATCACCAAAGAGTTACGATAGGAACATTCAACCATATATACCAAGTTCCACTAGGTGTTTTAGACATAGAAGATGGAGTACTTCAAAATTATATTGAAAAACCCAAGACAAAATATAAAATTAGTATGGGCATGTATGTTTTTGACAGGTTAATTGTGGAGAACTATATAAATGATAAAAAATTTCTTGATTTCCCAACTCTTATAAACACACTTATTAATGATAGGATTGTAGTTGATTCATATAATCATCATGGATTATGGATAGATCTTGGAACACCTGAGCAATATTTAAATTTAATTAATGGTATAGATGATATATTAAAAAAATATCCTGAAGTGCCAATTACAATTTGATAACGAATTTTAAGTAAAAGTAAAATTTAAATTTTATCATTGTACCTAATTAATCTTCAAAAGTTGCCTACAGGAGATGCATTACAAGGAACAGAGTCAAACACTACAACCCTTATCCCTAATATGACCCTACTGGGGTTATTCCACTGATAATCACTTCAATTGTATATATCAAATGACTGTACTTGCTTTTTTATAATCTTTTTCACTGTTATCGTTTAAATGACAACATAATATGAATAATATAAATATATATAGCTGATTCTGAGGTAGATCCGTATATATTTTTAAACTATGAAATAAGAGATACATAATTGATAAACCAAAAACAGCATATTCGCTCTTTGAAAAGAAGAGTTTTAAAGAATAATATACAGTTATAGAAAAGTGCATTAAAAAAGCCAACATGGGTAAATAACCTATATCAGCATTCAAAAACCACCAGTTTCCTTGAATAGAAGGAAACATCCCTGATCCAAATAATGATTTAGGAGAAAACAACCAAAATAATCTAATTAATGCTTTCCCGCCTGATGATGACTTATCACTAACTTCGCCGAATCTCTCTAATGCATAGATGACAACTTCCCTATTAACATAGATTCCAATTAGTAATATTATAAAAGCAATTAAAAAAATCTTTAAATGAAACTTGCTTATCGTTAGACCTGAATTGATAATTCTTTTGATAAAAAAAAGACTCAAAAGAAGGGGAATAATTATAAAACTCGTGGCTGATCCAGCAGCTAAGGTCATTATAAAGAAAGTGATGTTTACTAAAACAACTTTTCTGTACTCATGTTTATAAAATACAGATGTTAAAAAAAAGGTTGGAGCCATAAATGCCAAAGCTATATGAGGTTCAAAACTTAAGCCAATTACTTGTCCACCTATGCCCTGTATACCTTGGTAGTTCAGCAGAGATTCTGAGCTAAGTGCAGTATATATTATTGTTGAAAATAGAGGGAATTTATATGTCCCACCATAATGTGCGTGGACCGCATCACGGCTGACCATTCCAGATGACAACCAGGAGGGGATGCTCCAAGATGAAATATCAATAAGCCCAACCTTTATTAGGGCCAGATTGAAAACTGCCATTATTGATATTCCTAAACACAACATAAAATAAGGTTTTAAAAAAATCTTATATAACTTTTCAATATTATCAATATTGAACAAATATGAAAATTGGATAACAGCTAATAAAAGGACTATGATAAATATTAAATTTTTAATATGCTCGTTTACTTGTGAATAATCATTAGTAAAAAATATTCTCATAAACTCTATAACATACATCATAAAGAAACTTGAGAATAAAATAATTGAATTTTTATTTAGGATATAAATATTGTTTTTTTTGTATTTCCTAATCCTTGTATAGTTCAGAAAAAAATATGCGAGATAAAAAGTGGTTAAAAGAATAATTAAAACCACCATTGTATTATACCTAATTAATGTATCGGTTATTATTGTATAATAGTAAAAAACCCCTAGAAAGATAATGGTACCATAGATTGAAAAATTTTTACCAGTATATTTTCTGATAAAAAGGTAAAAAAGTAAAAAAAGTAAAGTATTAATTATATAGATCATTTAAAATTAAACTCAGATATAAAATTGGAAGTTTCTTTAACATCATCAAAAGTAGAACGGAAAATTTTACATCTGCCTAAATGACCATATTCCTTACTACTGAATCCATCGATAATATTAAAATGTTTTGTAGAGTTATGCTTCAAACCATCATCAGATTTAATATCTAAAGAGAACTTGAAATCTTTGGATTCACCATATAGCATGGAGGATTTCAGTTTTAATTTTATCGAGCTACTAAAAACAAAATTAATAACCACACAGTCTTTATTTATATTTTTAAGAGAATCATTTACGATTACTTTGTTGCGGTCTATCTCAATCAATCTATTCCAAGTGATCCATCCTCCATTAGTACGAAACCCTTTATTGTAAAAGTTTAGAATATTTTCATTTAATATCGCTTCGGGTTCTTTAACAAATTGATCTAAATCATATAATAAAGATAGTTTAGAAGGCCTACAACCTACGTCATTGATTGATATTGTATTGTGACTGCCTAATAGTGCTTGTTGGATAGAGATTTTGCTTTTCCAAACATAGCTATTTTGTCCAGGGTCAGTAAGAACGGGTTTATCATTAAAATATAAACAAAAACTTCCATCATCTTGGTGAGTATGAGATCTGATATTATTAGGTCTGCAACAAGTAAAAATCTTGAAAGGTTTTAATTCATACTTTATCCAGTGCCCATATTGATTTTTAGAATTGATTTTTCGCAAATCATAGTGATAAGATTTTGATTTTTTAGTTGTATATAAATCACCCCATATTTTTGCCCAAGGAGAAAGATCGCTTTCCTCTGAATAGTTCATTGTAAAAGGGTAGCCAAATAACCATTGAGGAGGATAATCTGGAGAGATATCCGACCATCTTGGTATAATATTTTGTTTATTGCCAAGGTTTAAAAAGCGGCATACTCTAACCATTGACTCTGTTTGATTGGTTACCCATTTCTCAAAATCCTTGTCCCCATTTTCACTTGCAAACCATCCAATTTCTATCATTGATCTTGTAAGTAATAATTGGTAGTGAGTAGATCCCTCATTGAGTACACCACTTGAAAAGTGTTTTCCCCACTCATTTTTAATTATCAATCTTCCCATATCCTTAAATTCTTTGTATTTGAAAATTATTCCACCGATATATAAAGCTCGTGCATTATTGATAATATGGTTATTTGTTTTTGATCCAATGAATTCGAGATTGTTTTTTAAATAGTTAAGGTGGAAGTAGATTGCATTATCGAGCAATTTTTGAATTTTGGGTGTGAAATTATAATAGGGTTTTATGGCACAAAAAAATATTGTCCAATTTACGATACGCTCTGAAACAGTATAACTTTGCCATGCTATACTCTCTCGACTAGACTTTTTTAACGCAATAGTTTGTTTTGTTGTTTTGTTGTTTCTCCACCAGTCTACTATACAATCAACACCCTCGTCAATTAATATTTGTCTACCATTTTCAACTACTAATCTTATCAACCAATCAAAACGATGTAAAGACATCGTATCTTCTTTATCTCTATATATATTATCCCATTGAATATCAGTTAAATGACTTACATTAAATTTCTGACTAGCTAAATTTATTAAGAATTTTTTTTGTTCGGGACCTTTGCTTGGTTTTGGAACCCATCCCGTTTCTTTTAGACAATCCTCCCATTCCGATCTAGAATAGTTTACATTATCACTAATAGGATCAAAATATTTCAGTAGATATTCTGCATTCTGTTTCAGACTTCTAAAATAAATTTTATTTCTTAAATAATTAGGCTGTAAAATTCTTCTACTAAATGGGCTAATTACTTTAAAAAATATAATTTTTACTATTTTGTTTAATACAACCCTAAATAAAAGGAAATTTGTTAAAGGGGAAAGTAAAAATGACTTTAAATGCGCATAAAGGTCATTGTCGCTTCTTATTAGGTTAGTTGAATTAAGTTTCAAAATAGGTTGTTGCGTTATTTATTTGGTAGCAAGAAATGGCTTTATAAATTAATTAAATCTCTCACGCCTCTTTTTGTTACCTCTCTAAAATATTCACCTAAGAGGTTATTGCCTATACTTTTTTCTTGATTTTTTAATGAGCTATAAAAAAATCTATTTATTGAAGTTTTTAATTCTCTCGCTGTATAGCAAATCTCCCATAAGTCATTAGGTACTGAATTTGGTATTGGATTTTCTGTAAGCCCTCTTTTACTACCAATGATGATAGCAGGAATACCGAAAGTTAGTGCTTCGAGGCAGGTGCTTGATGAGTTACCTATGAAAATATCTGCATTTAAAATTTCTTTTTCAAATGAATCATTTGAAAAAGTGTATAGGTTTTCATCAATTTTTATTTTTTTTAAATTTTTAATTTTTAGACTAGGATGTGGCTTGATGTTCCAAAAGAAATTATGGTTATTAGGCAATTCATTATACAAGTTAATTATGCTTATGATATCATTACTTGCTCTAATTCCAATTGGTAATCCAACAAGTATTTGTCTAAAGCCCGTTTTAAATCTCTTTTGCTTTTTAGTATTAGTATGTAAATAACTAAATCTGAAGGCTGGAGCTACAAATACATCCAAATCTCCATAAAATGATTTTAACTCATTAACAAAACCAGCACCAATTACTGCTATTCTTTTAGGCACCTGCTCTGTTCTTACTTCTAGCTCAGTAGGTATTGTATACGTATTGATATCTCTTGGTATCACAAAACCTTGATAACCTATTGACTGAATACCTTTATAGAACTGATTAAAACCTTTATTCATCCCCTTATCAATTATTTGATTTTCAAACCAGTTGATAAACAGCTTAATCTTAATTGACTTTTTCCTTAATCTATAAAAAAACCGATAGTTTAGTAAGGCTATAAAGGAATTATTATTTGAGATATTTTTGAAGAAATCTGAAGAGATAATATGAGAAATATCTATGTCTTGGAAACGAAAATCAAAATTTATATTTTTAATTCTAAAGGGTAAAAACAATGCATAAAAGTAGTCGGAAATTTTAAAAAAATCAGCTTTATAGATAAAGTTTTCATCAGCGTTTTCTGCTACCGATATTATATCTTTAGTGTTCTTATATACTTGGATATTCGGTAAAAAGTAAACTCTATCTTTCAGGCTTTGTGGAATAAAATCCAAGATATTGGTGTAATACCGATCATTGTAAATATTATTTTTAAACATTGAAGGTATAAAAAACATATCTAGTAGTATTATACTTTTCTGAAAATTATATCGTGATTTCCTCTTTTTATCAGAAATTGTGATTAGAAAGATTATTGTTTTTATATTTCTCAAAAAATCATACAAGGGACGTGCGTAATATTTAAGCCTATCAATTGTGGTTTGTTTTGCTACTACAGAAATACTTTTCCCTATTGAAATAAAATAATTATCTAGCACCTTTTTTTGGCAATATTTTTGACATATTACTTTGCTAATGTTCGAGGTTTGTTCTAACTGTATTACAAGTAGTATCAAACAAAGATCATCATAAATATGGCTATTATTTTTATTTCTACTGAAAATATTATTTACAGTCCAATCTATACTCTTGTCTGTTTGATAATAAACTTCTTCAAGAAACTTATTAAAATCATGAACAGTTTCTTTATTTATTTGATTTAACAATTTTACATGATCAATCGTTAGATTATTAAAATCCAAAACTGACATGAACTTAGTCTTTATTGTATACTTTTTTCATTAGAGCTACTATCAGGTTTTGTACTTTAAATACCAAGGGTCTTTTATCATTGCTCCTCTTACATATTCTAAATCAGAACTAGTATCAACGCTTATTGCATCACTTTCAACCTCTTTAGCCTTAATCTTATAACCACGCTCAAGAATTCTTAGATACTCATTAAATTCAATTTTTTCTAAGTAGCTTTTTTCCCATTTTGAATATTTTATTAAAAATTCTTTTCTGAAAGGCACAATGTGATATGCCTTTAATTTTGGAAAATCTTTTTTCCTGGAGTCTGATGGTATATCATTCCTTGATAAATAAAGAACATTATTATCATTATCTAACACTGCCTTTATATCTGAATGAATACCCTTCTTGTAATATTTATTTACTAGAAGACCTACATTAACTTTTTCATCATCTAACAAAATTTTAACAGCCTGATCGATGTGATTTGGATTCACAAGTGCTTCGTCTCCCTGTATGTTTACTACAATTTCTGCATCTATTTTTTCAGCAGCCTCCGCTATCCTTTCAGTTCCATTATTATGATGCTGCCCAGTCATTATAACCTTTCCATTATTTTCTTGTACTATATCACTAATTTCATTGCTATCGGTTGCAACATAAACATCATCAAGTAATTTTGAAAAGGATGTTCTCTTAAGTACGTGGACAATCATTGGTAAGCCACAAATATCTAATAAAGCTTTTCTAGGTAAACGGGAAGATTCTAGCCTTGTGGGAATTATGCCAACAGTTTTCAAGATTAGAAAACTCCATTTTTTGACTTTGGGTTATATAATTTTATGTGAATAATTAACATTATTTTAGAAAAAAAAGTATCAATCATTTAAGTATTTATCGAACTGATCTACTATTTTGTTCAACCTGCTATTTATAATGTGAGAATCAACATCAAAGGTTATAAAATTAATTCCAATGCTGGATAATAATTTAATTTCTTCAAAACTTTGAGGAACAAACCCACCTGCATATTTATTTGCATCTAATACTTTTTTTACTGCTGGTTTAACAATGGAAAGTAGTTTTTTATTATAGACATCTCCTACTATTCCTAAGTCTTGAGATAAATCGTAAGCTCCAAAATAAATTATATCAACGTAAGGGTTTTCCAGAATTGAATCAATGTTATTTACCCCCTCTACATTCTCAATTATTATTATAGATAAAAAAGAATTATTTGCATTTTCTTTATAGTTTAAATCACGATTCGAAAATTTCCCTGATTTAGTATATGGCGAAAAACCTCTTCTACCTATTGGAGCATATTTAATTTTATCTATGAAAGTATCAACAGTTTTTAAATCCTTTACACCAGGAATTACAATTCCATGTGCACCTTGATCTAGAACTTGTAATGACATCCAATCTGAATTTTTTGGTATACGAATAATTGGTGAGCAGCCGTAGGCAGTGCACGCATTCACATAATCACTAGTTCTTCCAATTTCAAAGGGGCCATGCTCATAGTCAATTATCACAAAGTCAAGTCCAGAACTGGCTAAAGTTTCAACTAATATAGTAGAATTAATAGTGCTCCAGGTTCCAATAATAGGCCTGTCACTTTTCATTTTTTCTTTTAAAAAGTTAATTTTATTATGCTTTCCCACAAGTATCCACCAGATTTTTAGCAGTATAAACAGCATTATTTAATACAATTTTATCAGGAAATTTTGGATTATTTATATATTCATAAACTAAATGCCTAGCATATGTTCCGATTGATACTCCTGCATACGGCACACTGCATTTTTGCGATAATTCAATACTTAAACTATTCGTTCCACCAGAAAGTAAAATGAAAACTGGAAATGAAAATTTATCCACAATGTCAGCACATGCAACAGCCTGTAAAGTAGTTCTATAATCATCCTCTCCACCTGCCATGGGTATTCCATCTGCTTGTACGATCATTCTGTCAGGACAAATTTCAAGCATCTTTTTTATTCTTGTTTTTAAACCGTGATTCGATAAATAACCTCTGTCTAAACAAACACTATTAAACCCTGATGGATTAATTTCATTTATAATTTCCCACTCTTTTAGAACTGGGCCATCATCTAAAACTGCAGCATGAAGCTCAATATTTTCAATACCCAAGCTAACACAATCTTTTAAAACTGATTCAATTTCTATTTCTTTATGATTGTATCCAATAGCATCATCTTGACATGCAACTCCACAAGCTCCACAGCCGATACATCTACTTTCAATTATTTTGAGAATATCTGGAATAGCATCTGTGGGGCAAACAGGTATGCAAGCATCACATTCAGTACAGTTATCATCTAATATTTTTGCTTTCCTAACATGATGGTCACCTGGCATTCCAATTGAGACTGTCAGATATGGTCTTGTATAGCTTTCTAACTCATAATCTTTTAATAAAGTCTCTGCATCATTTACACCTTGTATTGCGGCTTTTACAACTTCAATATTAGCAGACATATCTATAGCATTTGCTCCAGCCAAGGTATATACAAGGCATAGCTTATATACTTCCTCTGCATCTTCATTCCCAGCTCCACAAATTAATTTGAATAATCGGCCATTCCGCATTATTGCTTTCTGCTCTTCGAATCTTTCAGATCTGCTACCAATATGATTCATAAACAATATTTCCTTTTTTAAATCTTGTTGTTATTTCATATGATTTATTTTTAAATAAATTAACTAAACCGTAATCAGGATATACATATTCCCAACCACCTTTTTTGATTGGTGCACCAATCATCATTGGATCTCCGCACAACATAATTAATGTTTTGTCATTCATTTTAAACCCAAGTTTTTTTTCACTAGTACCGTCATCAAATAAAACTTTATCTATAAAGTTTAATAGCCCTTTATAGTTTTCAGATTGGTCAAAAAATTGAATGAATTTATAATTTTTAAATAATTTTTGTAAAAGTTCATGTTCTCTCTGATAAATTGATTGCCAATTGTTACCAACATTAATATTACAAATTTTAATTTTACTCTCCGATTTAATTAAATAATTAACAATTGAGTTGTTTGGAGATTCGCCAGTGTGAGTACTTATGAGTAATATATTTTCCCAATCAAGATTTTTTGGAATGGTATAGTGACCTATTATTTTCTCTCCACAGAAAATTCTATCTCCATCCTTTAGATTAAATATTTTAGGCGTAATTTGTTCCCTCTTTGGCTTCTCTAGATCCACTCTGTTAATATAAAATTCTAAGTATTCATTTTCATTTGGTTCTGCTAAAATTCCTGTCTTCACATCTATCATTGAACAAGCAATGGAATATGCTCTTTTAACTAACTTCTTACCTTTATCACTTATTAATCCCAAGCTTCCATATTGCCCAGGTAAATATTTCATAATTGGAGCATCTGGATAAATCCTTAAAACCACTGAATTTTCATTAGAATTATGTATTCTAACGTTTGCATTTAAAAGATTGCTCATTTTAAATAGTCTGAAAATTCGGCCAAATTTTTGAATACCAAATTACCAACCTCTGATAATTTTTTCTTACTATCTAGACCCGTTGAAACACCAACTTGAAATGGTAGACCAGCACTCTTAGCCATTTTTAAGTCACTAGCTGTATCTGATATATATGCTGTATTTGTAGTATTTATTTCTAAAGCTTTACAGATTTTAAGAATACCTTCTGGATGAGGTTTTGGATTTTTTACACTATCGCCTCCTAGTACACAGTCGAAATAAGAATCGAGATGTAATTTAGAAAGTAAAATATCTGTATTTTTTTTTCTGTCGGAAGTAAAAATGGACATAGAAAATTTATTGCTAGAATAAGAAAGGAATTCAGATACCCCATTTAATAAATTGATTTCAAAGTCATCATTTTTCTGTTGATATTCATCTACACTAAGAAAATTCTTTTCCAGTCTAGATGCATTTATTTCTATTTCTAATTCTATTAGTTTTAGCCTAACTGCCTCAATAATTTTAAATCTTGGTTCGTAACCAATTGGTCCTTTAACTTTTATTTTCCCGCTATTAAGATCAATTCCCATTGCATCAATTAACTGGTTTTTTTGTTCAGAATTCAAAGATAATTGATTTGATAAATAATCCGCTCTTATTTCAGTTGTATGCTTCCAATAGGCATGAACATCAATTAAAACTCCATCTTTATCAAAACAAAGGTGTTTTATTTTGCTTTTCATTATTTATTACTCTGGAGCAAAAAGTGAGGTGTGTTTGATATTATAAGTAGATGGGGTTAGAGTAACTATCTCTAATTTTTTCTTTATAGATAAATACATATTGAAGACTTCATTCATTTCTTCTTGTCGTAAATCGTCAGCGCTATAACCATCAAAGCCTACTAAGCTAATTTTTTTCGCACCTGATTGTGTGACTACTGCAAATGCATAAGCCGCAGCTAACGACCATTCAAGAACGCAACCATTTGGATTAATGATAAAATTATTTTCTTTTAATGTGAGTCCATAATCAAGTATCTCTAATCCTTTTTTCTTATCCTTAAGTAAAGAACCTAAACGTGCCTTTGGCATGATTATGGGGTGTGATAAATTTTCATAGTAATTTGAATCGAAAAGTGCACGAGTTTCATGTGATACGACTGTTGCTGTTGCAATAGAGCTTGGAAGATTTTGATTTATGTTTAAAAATATTACAGCAGGATTAAATCTTTCAACATAATTTAAAATACCCTTGCTGTATTGCTGAACTGATGGACCTGCTCCGACAATAAGTACCTCTCTTCCTTTTAGCCAAGATGTTGCATCCCAAGTTCCAGAAGAATCATTAATATTACCGTACACGGACTGGTGTAGAGTTTCAATGCTAAAAGATGTAGTTTTGCGATCAGATAGGAATTCTAATGCATTAATGACCTGTTTATTATCATATCTTTGGTTACTTAAAAGGTTTTGAACAAAAGTAGGATGAATATTATGGTTAGCAGCATAGTGGTAATGAAGATTAGGACCCCACTTAAAGTCATCTTTTAATAAAGTGAATATTTCAACAATCTCATGTATAGATTTTATACCTCCATAAGAATGACCAAGTTTTTTCATTTCTAATAAAAGACTTTCAGTAGTAACGTTACCAGCTCCTCTACCCATTCCTGTCATGGTACTATCACACCAGTTTATACCATTGCTGATTGCGGTTAAAGAATTAATTAGTGCAAGATTTTTATTGTTGTGGGTATGTATTCCGATATCACCATGCCATCCAATTTTCAATTGTTTATTAATTCTAATTACATCTTCTGGATGCATATTCCCCAATGAATCTGCAAAGTATAGAACATCAACTTTTGTATCCCAAGAATCAATATGCTTGGCGAGTTCAATATAATCACTATCACTTTTTCCATTTGCCTGCATTAGGTTTATACCAACTAGATACCCAAGTTGTTTTAATCTCATTGCTATTTTTTTTGTTTTCAAAGCATCATCAAAATTAATAGCAATGCGAACAAGAGTAATCTTAGACTCTTCTTCTTGCAAAAATAATTTATTTAATTGATATAGGCCCCCATCCTCATAATTAATAAAATCTTTGCCATTTAACATCACTCCATATACGGGACCTTTTGGCAAATCAATATCATTTAAGAATTTTTCCGTTGTGTATGCAAACGCACCTCGAAAAGTTTCAGATGGGATAAAGCGAAATCCAAGTTCAACAAATTGAATGCCAGACTCAGCCATACTATTTAAATATCTTTTTACGGTTTCGCTATCAAAATCCCAATTATTATAATACCCTCCATCTCTAAGAGTGCAATCTAGAATGTTAATCTTCATATTTTTTTTTCGCCATAAAATTTAAATTACATTATGTTAAGATATGAGTTTTTCGATAAGATTTCTTACATATTCATATGATGGTACACCACTATTCATCAAGTATGAAAAATATTCTTTATTGTTATTATGGAACTCAATAGATGATTCGTTCCTTAAATTATTAATTCTTTCTTTGAATTTTTTATAATTATTATCTTTGTGAGTGATAACATCAGAATACACACTGTGGTGTAAATCATTATTTGTATAATCAATGTAGATTACTTTTTTTTGCAAAGCAAGTGCCTCAATTATCAATGTTGAAGCAGTACTTATAACTAGATCACTTTGAATCATATTGAAATAAGAAGATAAATTTTTATGGTTATAATCAACCATTTCAATATTATTATTATCTCCGAATATATTAAAAAAGTATTCCTCTTCGCTGATTACCCCAACGGGTTTGTATGATTGTCCCATTTTTGAGTTCATTGCGATACAAAGTCTCAGATCATATTCTTCAATATATCTTTTTATGTGTTCATTCATTTTGTCAAAAGAGTACCACAAATCTGAAATATTATCCTTGAAATCTGGTGATTCTTTATACATCATTGATCTCCAAATCGAGACTAGACAAATATCAAATTTTTGCTCAACTTTTTTGGGCTCAATATTTTTTAAAACTATGCTACATTTTAATGATCCAGCTGGATGAAAATTTTCAACTTTATGTCCCCATTTATTATATAAATCAATTTCATTTTTCCCGTAGCAGATAAAGTGGTCATGGAAAAAAATTTTTTCTGGATTTAATCTTGATGTCAACCTTGCTCCGCATTGCATTGCAATAAAAGAAATGTTTTTATTGTTAATAAAATATCTGGACAGCATATTGTAAGAATCAAGATTGTCAATATATGTAATAACTATTTTGGGGTTCATATATAAAATTATGTTCACCCTGTAATAAAAGATTATTTTTGAAAAAAAACTTTTAAAATGAATTATTTTTTTAAAATGAAATATATTTTTAATAAAAGATAAAATGATTTTTAATCCAAAGTAGATGATCTCAGGATTTTTCTGGTAGATAGTAAATTTTTTATCGAATAATATATAATCAATAATAAAGTTACTATTCCTCTGGTCGTAGATAAGAATATCTGATTTTTTTGGTGAAAAAAAGTTAACCGAAAACCTACTTTTTTTAAAAAAATTAAACATTGATAATGATTATAAAATTTGAGACAATAAATATAAATTAACTAACTATATGAATTATTATTAAGTAATTATATTAGTATTCTATAATCTGATAAATAGGTTTTTCCTGGCTTAATAATTTTTTTCCATTAAGGCCAGATAATACTATCAAAAAAGCGTAGCTGACAATTTTCCCACCCAATTTTTCAACTAAAGACCCTGTAGCTTTAGCAGTTCCACCAGTAGCAAGTAAATCATCAACAATTAGGACTTTATCATTAGGTCCTATAGCATCTTGATGAATTTCTATAGCATCTTTACCATATTCTAATTCATATTCTTCTGAAATTGTTTTACTGGGTAATTTCCCAGGCTTACGCGCTAAAACAAATTGGCAACCTAATTTTATAGCTAAAGGTGCTGCAAAAATAAACCCCCTACTTTCAATGCCAACAATTATATCTACTTTTTTATCCTTAAAGGCGTTATAAAATAATTCTATTGTATTTTTGAAAGAATCCTGGTCTTGAAGTAAGGTTGTTATATCTTTGAATTGAATTCCCGGTTTTGGAAAATCAGGCACATTCCGAATACTTTCTCTAATCTTATCAATATCCATTTAATTTTCTTTTTGATTATTGTTTACAGATTAGCGGAATAACTCGCTTAATTAACTTTTTTACATTATTTACGTTTTTTTCCATAACAGCATAAATCATTTCCATAGTGACTTCCTCTTCGCTTTCATGCCAGCAATCATAATCTGTGCTCATCGCTATGGTTTGATATTCTAAATTTAACTCTCTTGCTAGAACAATCTCAGGGACAGTTGACATATTAATAATATCACAGCCCCATGAACGAAACATCAAACTTTCAGCTTTTGTACTGAACCTAGGTCCTTCAATCGTAACAATTGTACCATTATTGTGATGTTTAAAACCAAGAGAATTACAGGCTTCTACGAGACACTTACGCATCCAAGAACTAAAGGGTTCTCCCATAGGAACATGTCGCACATCTTTACTATCAAAAAAGGTGGAAAAACGCTTCGTAGTGCGATCAATAAATTGATCTGGAAAAACAAAATTTCCTGGAGCAATGCGCTGTCTAAGTGATCCACAAGCAGTAACAGCAAGAATATGAGTACAGCCTTCCTCCTTTAGTGCAGAAATATTTGCACGATAATTAACATTCGTAGGGTTAATCGAATGATTAGGGCCGTGCCGAGAAATTGCGATGACTGGAATATTTTCTATCGATCCCGATATTAATTGAGAACTAGGATTGCCATAGGATGTTGACACCTCCTTCAAATGGGAGCTAGAGAAAAAATCTGGATTTTCCATTCCAGAACCACCAATGACGCCTATTTTAAAATTAGTTTTCATTACGTTGCTCTTTGAGAGAATCTTTGTATGGATATTTAGCCACTCCCTTTTCCGTAATTATTCCATGTATAAGTTCCGCAGGAGTTATATCAAATGCTGGTGTTGTAACATCAATATCTTCGATAGTGAATTGCACACCTTGTATCCGTGTTACTTCATCGGGAGATCTTTCCTCCAAAGGGATATCTATACCTGATTCAATATCGTAATCCACTGTAGATAATGGTGCGGCGACATAGAATGGGACGCTATGATATTTAGCCAGTACTGCTAAGCTGTAGGTGCCAATTTTATTAGCAGTATCTCCGTTGGATGCGATACGGTCTGCTCCAACAAAAACCCCATCTATTTTAAGTTTTTTCATAGCCTGAGCTGCCATACTATCCGTCATTAGCTTAAAAGATGTTTTAGTTCGTTTTAATTCCCAAGTATTCAATCTGGAACCCTGAAGCAGCGGCCGAGTTTCACAAATATAAACTGTTAGGTCTTTCCCTTGTGCATGAGCGTATTGTATCACCCCTAAAGCAGTACCTATCCCACTGGTAGCTAGTCCTCCTGTATTGCAAATTGTCATTACATTGGAATGATCATCAATAAGTTTAGCACCATGCAAGCCTAAATTATGACATCGATTAATATCATCATTTCTTATTTTATTGGCTAAATCAAGTAGAGAGGATTTTAAGTCTTTAACATCTCCAGAAAAGCTATTTGCTCCTTCTTTCATTTGTTTTACCGCCCATTTCAGATTAACTGCCGTAGGACGGGTAGCCGCAATTTCATCTGCTTTAATAAAGAATTCTCTGAGAAAAACATCTACATTATAATTTTCAATCTTATTAGCAACCAATACACATGCATAGGCGCCTGCTACACCAATAGCTGGGGCACCACGAATTGACAAACGATAAATAGCATCACATAAAACCTTATAGTCATCTGTTTCAATATAGACTTCTTCCATAGGTAGTTTAGTTTGGTCAATTAACCTCACTTTTCCATTCTTCCATTCTATTGTAGGAATAGGTGCAATTAGAGTTTTCATATTATCCTATCGTTCCCACCATCAACCGGTATCTGTGCTCCCGTAGTTTTACTACTTTTCGTGCTTGCTAAAAAGGTTACTAACTCTGCTACATCCATAGATGACACATCTACTTTTAATAAATTGCGTCGCTTGTATTCATTAACCGATAAACCATAATGTTTTGCACGTTCTTTTAGAATATTATGGGACCAGACACCAGTATCATAAACACAATCCGGATGAACAATATTCACTCGAATATTATATTTTGATAGTTCAATTGCAGCTAGCCTTGACATTTGTGTCAATCCTGATTTTGCAATTGTATAGGTTCCTGCTCCAGAACCAGGGGCACATGCATTTCTAGATCCCATAAATATAACTGCAGGATCAATCCCTAATTTAAGATAGGGTATGCATTCTCGTAGTATTCTGTGATGAGTTGCTAGATTGATATCTAAGTCCTGTTGCCATTTTTTATCATCAATCCTGTGCAAATATTCCGATGATGAAAAAACACCGGCATTGCTGATAAGAATATCAATACCTCCAAATTCTTTAACGGATGTTGATACAACTTTTTTTACATCAGTAGTCTTCGTTAAATCACAGTATAGTCCTTTATAAGCATCAAACTCACTGAATAATTCTAAAACCTCTTTGTTTTTATCTAATCCAATTACTGCACAGCCATTATCTAATAACTTTTTAGAACACTGATAACCAATCCCGCTTGCGGCACCTGTTATTACGGCTACTTTGCCTTGGAATTCTAGAGTTTGATTATCATTTTTTAGTTTTGCTTGTTCAAGCTCCCAGTATTCCATATCAAAAAGATCAGAAAATGATATTGGTTTCCAATCATCCAAATTAGAGGACGTTTGCATTGCCCTTATTGTATGCTTGTTTATATCTCTAACAATTTGAACTTGTTTTTTTGATGTTCCAAAACTAACAGTCCCATTCCCGGGCCAGAGTGCCCACTTTGGACCGCTATCCAACTTTGTTATATCTTTTGACTTATTCTTTTGAAAGTATGCTTCATATCTTTTTATAAAATCTTGAGCAGATATATCAAGATCATCATTTATTATCCAGGCAAAGGGCTTTGTTCTTATGACGTGGTCAGGGGTTAGAGTGCCTTTGAGACATAGTTTTTGTACACCTTTTATTTTAGAAAATCCAACAGCCTCAGGGGAATTATTTAAACCTGCAAGACAGGCTTTACCTGTCATCTCAGATGCTTTTTTTCGAATCCTAGCCAGGGTTAATAAATCTAATTTTGAAGTTGATTTATTGTACTTTCTCCACACTTCCTTATTTTTCAAATACTGCTCTGCTTTCGAAACAATATTAATCATCCTGTCATAACTCGTTTTTGCATCAATGCCAAAACTAAATACTCCATGATTAAGTAAAATCATTCCATTTAGTGTGCTCCAATCAATATTTTTTGTTAGTTCAGCTATTTTTTTTGCCAAAATAAAACCAGGCATTACATACGGGACGATTAATATATCTTCACCATAGATTTCATTTATTTTTTTTCTTCCGCTGGGCGTATTTGAGATTGCTAAGACAGCATCTGCATGTGTGTGATCTACGTATTTATATGGAATCAATGCATGAAGAATTGCCTCCACGGAAGGGTTTGGAGCAGATGGCCTTAATGTAGCTATCTTTTGTTGCATTACCATCTGAGAATCAGTTAGTTGATGCAAATTTGCTAATCGAATTAATTGATTTAAATCAACTGGAGCAAACCCATCCTCTTCAATAGAAATTAGATCCCAGCCACTACCTTTTATAAATAGCGTTTCTATTTTTTCACCAAAGATATTTTTGTAATAACCCTTAACAGAAGTATTACCACCTCCATGAAGAACTAGTTCTGGGTTTTTACCAAGTAATCTTGATGAGTATACACGAAGACCAAGGTTAGTTCCGGAAAATTTTTTTGCTTCTTTATCCTGCCAAATATTCTTCATTAATCAAAGTGATTCATAAAAATCATTGAAGAGTAAATTCATTTTCATTCTGTATTAGATTCAAAATGTAATTTTCTAAGTAGTAGATACTAGTTGCTCTGGACTGTTTAAAATTAAGATGATTATTAGAAATCCTTACCTACCCAATCTAAGCAATAACGATTCATCTTGGTCTACAACCTTGACTGTTTTTCTTAATGATAAGTTTGAAAAGTTGAGTTTCCGAAACACATTCAAACTCCAAACAAAATGATCAAATAATAGCTTAAAAAAGTGAAGTAAACCATAGCATCTTTTCATTGCAATAAAAATTACAATTATAGGATAGGTCAATTTATTCCATGGAATTAATAAAAAGATGGAATTTTTAATTGTTAATTCTTTTTCATGCTTTGAATTTTCCCTTGAAGGTAAATGACTATTTTCTTTCAGTTTTATTCTACTCTTAAACAGCTGTTTAATTTTATTTTTCAAAATTAGGTTTATCACTTTGATACCTAATGGTAAACCTAAATTATTTTTTGCATGGTGTCTGTATAAAACCCAATTTATCCAATATTTCCAACTGATAACTTTTAACATCGGTTGTTGGGTATAATTTATAAAGTGATCAGTACTTGAAGCATCGATGTTACTAATTTTGAATAAGTATTGTTCTTCAGATTCAAGTGTCTTTTTAATATAACCATTTTCTCGCAAATACTCATATAAGGGTGTTCCTGGTAGAGCCTGAGCATAATAAATAGATGATTCGAGATTAGATTTTTTTCTAAAAACATCAGCATAATATGGCATACTTTTTATGCAAAAATCTATTGTTTCTTGTATGGTGTTATCATCTTCACCTGGCATGCCAATGACAAGTTTAATCCAATTAACCGTAATACCTGCCTCATATGCCCATTTAATTCCATTATAGTTTTGTTCAGCAGATATTCCTTTTTGCATGACACTCAGCATCTTGGGGCTACCAGATTCAATACCATAACTAACTCGTACACATCCATTTTCTTTCCAGAATTTCAATGTATCTAAAGTAATGGTTCGACTACGAACGCCTCCTACACGCCACACCAATCCCATCTCACCTAGGGCTTTTACAAGATCATTAGTAACCTTTTTATTTGAACCAAAATTTTCATCTTGAAAATCAATAATCCCGATGTTGTGATCATCTTTTAGATGCCTTATGTGGTTTATGACTATATCAGATGGACGCGCTTTATATCCTTTTTCAAGCCTGTGACAAAAAGTACATTTGGCAACGCAGCCGCGCGAGGAGATGACGCTTGCTGATTTCATCTTTTTTATATCTTCTACACTTGTTTCACCGCTAAAGGGGAAATTTGAATTTGGGTCATTTTGCCTGTATGACAAATCTAACCAGCTATTATCTTTGGGAAAATAATAGTCCAAGCAACCAATTTTTTCTAAAATAGAAAAATCAGTAGACCTTATTTCGCCAGCATCAGGTGCTTGACCCCAACCCGTGAATCTGAATTCCCCATTGGAGTCAATGAATGAAATTCCTTTTATATTTAACAGTGTATCATCATCAAGTTTTTGTTCTAGTATTGCATCGAATAGGTTTTTTATTATTATTTCACCATCTCCAACAACGCAGAAGTCTGCATCAGTTTTATTTAAGATGACTTTGGCACTAGCAACAATATGCCCACCAATAATTATTACCGTATCTGGGTTAGAACTCCTTATAATTTGAGCTAATTTCTTCATCTCACAATAAGAAGTTGAGACTATGGAGCTGATTCCAACTATATCGTACTTATTCTCCTTAAAGTGCATGATTATCTCATCATCTGAAGGACGAAAGTAATCCATATGAAAAAATTCTGGATCTTCACCAAAATCCTGAAATGCCTGTATAATTGCCATAGCAGAAAATGGAGGACATGTAGATGGGTAATCTCTAATGGGAGTAGTACATATACAAATTTTAGCCATAATAAGGCCTAATTGGAGGTTCGATCACATTCATAAAAGTAAAATTATAATTAAAGTAATATGATTGCAAATGGTAAAAGATATTGACACTCCAAAGGCGTTAATTAAATATTATATTGATTGAGAGATTTTGAGCTGGGAAACTCTGATTTATATAAACTGCAATAAATGAAAACTTATTATTCTCCAGTAAGTACCAGGTAATCTCCGAAAAAAAATCGTATTCTTTATATTCATATATATTGTCTATATCATTTACCTGGAATTTTAACTCAGGGCATGATTTTTTTGATGCCATGGGTCTTCAAATTGTTGATAAATTTTTTCGAACTCACCAATAAACTTACCCTCTTTTATAACAAAATCTTGATACTTCATCTAATTAATAATTAATCAAAATAAATTACTTATGTAGGATTAATTTGGTGGTTCCATTTTATCATACTTTACTAAATCTGTTCTTGCTATTTCTAGTGTTTCAATGGGAGTATGTAAGATTCTTGAAAGTTTTAATACGCTTGATGGCACTATTAGATCGCCTTTATACCTTATTTCATGAATAATTAAAATTTTCTTTCCTACTGCAACTTTTACGGAACCATCATCCTTCTTCCCTATTATTCTACCAGAATAATACGGATGAAAATTATATGGGGAGTTTCTGATACTTGATTTCAGTATCGAGACTTTTTCTTTTCCATAGAAAGTAAAGGCTCCAGGAAATGGAGGACCAAAGGCCCTTATAAATCTTTCAATTTCATTTGCGGTCCAAGACCAATCTATTGCACCGTTTACTTCAGTATATAATTGTGGTAGATAAATACTTTGTTCATCATCCTGTTTCGTTCCAATAAATAGATCTTCTTTCCCACTTACTAGGTCTTCCAATAATTGCTTAAACAGTTTTTTAGCTATCTTATTTTCATATTCATTAAATGAGTGAACAGTAGGATATTTGGCTTTAACCTCTAAATTATCTTTATATATGATAGGACCTTGATCAATAGCTGGAGTGATTACGTGAATAGTAGCAGATGCCATATTATTACCATTTAATATTTTTCTTGATACTATGGCCCCACCTCTTTCTTGTGGCAAATCACCTAAGTGAATATTGATAATCTTACCCTTGAAAGATTTAATGAAATGTTTTGAAAAAATCCATCTTGAGCATATTGAAAACACAATATCAATACCCTCTTTGTCTAGCACATCAAGAAACTTGGATTTATTTGGGTTTTCAACCTCAAGTAGAGGGATATCATAATTATCACAGACTTTGAAAATATCTTCATAAAAGGGACTATCCTTTAATAACATTCTATCCCTTGAATGCAGATGACCTTTCCATGTCATTATTAATGGTTTTACAAAATTATAATTAACTAACTCATGTATAAATAAGCAAGGTAAACCACCTCCGCCAATGATGCAAAACCTACTATCTTTGCCTTTTGGTGTCATTAAACTTTGTTTTTTAATTTATCCAATCCACTCTCGAAAATATCGATGATTCTATCTATTTGGGATAAAGTAAGATGAGTGGAACTTGGTAAGTGCATAGAAGATTCAGATAGGAGAATACTGTTTGGGAAATTAGCACTATTATAAAACTTTTTAAAATGCTCCGCTTTGTGAACAGGATTGATCATCTGCCTAGCGTCAACATCATTCTTTTTCATATAATCGATCATTAAATCTCTATCAAAATATTCATCTAATGTGATTGTTATCAACCAATGTACTGGATCACACCATGATTTAAAATCTCTTATGGAAACACCCTCAATATGGCATAATCTTTCATTATAATAATTCATCTGCTTATTACGAGTATTTAAGATATGATCAAGTTTCTCCATTTGAGCTAATCCAATACTTGCTTGCATATTTGTCATCCGATAATTGTAGCCTAAGTCAATATGATGATACTTTTTTTTATGGCTCATACCATGATCCCTAAGCTCTCTAGCTCTGGTAGCAATATCTGGATTATTCGTTAATAACGCGCCTCCCTCTCCGGTCGTTATAATTTTATTCCCAAAGAAGCTGTATGTAGATATATCACCAAATGTTCCTAAAAGCTGTCCTTTATACTTTGCACCAATAGATTCTGCATTATCCTCAATTATATATAGATTATATTTTTTTGCAATTTCCATAATTTCATTCATATGTGCGGCATGGCCAAATTGATGCACAACGATTATTGCTTTGGTATTTTTTGTGATAGATTTCTCAATCTGCGTTGGATCAATAGTCAAGGTGATTGGATCTATATCTACTAATACCGGTTTTGCGCCAGATAGTGCAATCATATTTGCTGGAGCAATAAAAGTTAGATCTGGACAAAGAACCTCATCATCTATTCCTATATTTAAAGACTTTAATGCTAAATGAAGTGCCGTTGTACAATTTGAGGTCACAATTGCTTCATTCATTTTATGATATTCAAAGAGAGATTTCTCAAATTTTTGAATATATTCACCTTGGCTTGAAATCCATGTTGTATCTATGCAATCTTTTAGATACTTTTTTTCATTACCAGAAAAATAGGGCTCAAATATGGGTATCATAAAAATAGTTTTTCAAAAACTGCTTCAGCAATATTCCAATCATCTTTATCATCAATATCAAAGTTATGTTTTTTTGATAATCGGATTGGTATTATTCCATTTTTTATAATATCATTTTTATAGACATTATAATTTTCTAGGCTCGATGGAAGCCCCCATCGCATATTATTTATTGTCGTAAATGTTGGCTTATATGCTTGTCTGTTGATACCAGATTTTTCCATTTCATCAGGAAAGTGGAATTTCAGGTATCCATTTTTTTCATATAGTTGCCTGAAGTAAAGATAATCACCTCCAACATGAACAGTATCTAGTGCAATAATTTTAAAATTTTCCTTTTTTGCTAATCGAAATCCCTCTTTGAGCAATTTTGAATCAATAAATGGATTATTTGTCAAAATACAGACAGCATTTTCATCATCATTTATATTTAATTGGTCAAAAATATATTTGTGAGTATCAAATACATCTGCATTATCTGTTGCCAAAAAATCCGGACGAAGTCCTGGGACAGTTACTCCTAGGGCAATTCCAACTTTAGCAATTTTATCTGAGTCAGTTGAAAGAATTATTTCATCAAAAATATCTGCCTTGGTTGCATTATTTATTGTCCATTCTAACAAGGGCTTTCCACAAAAGTTTTTTATATTTTTATTAGGTATTCCTTTAGACCCACCACGACAACATATTAAGCAAATAGTTTTCATTCTTTTATTATTTTTGCCCAACACCAATTATTTGCAACTCATTTGAAAACCTAACCAGTTTCCATATTCTACTTGTAAAGTTATCAATGTATGGATATGGCAATAAGTTTCTAATCATCCAACATATTATTCTTAGGAATGGAAACCTCCAAGTAAATGCCAAATAGTAAAAGTTTTCAACCTCAATATTTTTAAAACCATAGGTTTGAAGAATGAGTTTTAAACTATGTTTCATCCAAGGAACACCATAACCATGAGTATGGTCAATATAATGCATCCTATATGTATACCACCAATCAAGAGTGAGTATTATTATTTTACCTCCTGGTTTTGTTATCCGATGCATTTCAGATATTAAATGATCTGGATTTACATGCTCAATTCCGGACTTACAGAATGTGACATCAAATGTATCATCATCATATGGATAAATATCTACTCCTGAATCGCAAATTTTTAATTTTTCACCCTTTTCTTCAAAAACAAAGGCAGCCTCTTCACTAATATCTAAACAGTATGCATCAAGGTTATTATTTTTAAAAGCCTGTGCATGTTCCCCGCGTCCACACATCACATCTAAAACTTTTCCGCTCAGTTCATACTTTTCAACTAGATGTTTTATTAGTTTATCAGGAAAACTAGTAAGTGGTTTTTCTTCTGTATTATATTCATGTTTTAAAACTTCATTAATCTTTAACAAATTTTTATTTTCACTTTTCATAGTAATAATTCACTCTCCTCCAGAAAATTTTGCGCGATCATCGAGCACCTGCACAAGTTCAACAATGCACTCATCCATTAAAATTGCATAAGCTACTTTTACAAAACCATCCTTACTAACTAATGGTCTAGAAATAAAACTGACATCATAATTTTTTCTCGAATTATATAAAATATCTAAGTTATCTACTGATATAGCAAAATGTGAGCATCCTATATCATTTGACAAAACAGGACTCCTCTTCTTTCCAGGATGAGATAAATATTCTAGTAATTCAATGCGATTATTATCAAATGTTTTTAGAATTGTAACATTCATTTTTACATTTTTTAATCCTACTAGTTTATCTTGGTAATTCCCAGCCAGTCCTTTATATGAAGAAACAACTTCACAACCTAAAAAATCCCTATAAATTGCTAACGCTTTTTCAAGATTCGATACAACTATTCCAATATGTCTAAGTGCTAATGACATCTAAAAGCTATTTTTAATCTGGAAAACCTTTAGAGGTCCATCCACCATCAACATAAAGATCTTGTCCAGTTATATATCTTGAAGCATCAGAAGACAAAAATAAACAGGCATTCCCAATATCCTTTGCAGTATTCCATTTTTTTATCATCATCATACTTTCTCGTTGATATTTAATTTTTTTATCTTTGATACTTTTTCCTGTCATGCCCTGTCCGACATATCCAGGACCAATACAATTAACCCTAATACCGAATTGAGCATACTCTGATGCTAATGATTTTGATAACGCCATCAAACCACCTTTTGATGCACCATAAGCAGGATTATTTGGGAAGCCTAATTTTGCAGCTATGCTTGTTATATTTATGATTGAACTTGTCTTTTCTTTTTTTAAAAACTCTTTAGTGATCTGGGAACAAAAAAATGGCGTTGTTAAATTAATTTTTATTGTCGTTTCCCAATCTTCTTTTGAATAGTTCTGAGAAAGACCTGCCGGAATTGTTAATCCAGCATTGTTGATTAAACCATTAATCTTCCCTTCAGTTTTATGTATTTCCTCACAATAATTTTGAAATGAGTCATAATCAGATATATCACAATCTATATGGTGAAAATTTTCATTTCTCAATTCACCTGTTCTTTTAATATCAAAACCGTAAACAATTGCATTTGAATTAATGAGAATTTGTGTGATATGCTTGCCAAGAGCTCCGGATGACCCAGTTATCAAAATAACATAATGATTTAGGTCAAATTCATTTTTCCATTTCATACATGCACTCTTTATATACATCAATAGATTCTTTTAATGCATCTTCTGAAATAGTCAATGGAGGGCCTAGTTTCAAAGTTCCGCAGCCTGTGCGTATTGAATAAACTCCTTTTTGCATAGCTTTTTCTACAAGTTGATCTGTATAATTTGCATCCAACAGGTTGGAACCTTTTTTAGATATAAAAACTGCCCAAACCATACCATTACCTAAAATTTTATTAATTCTACTGGGATATTGATTCTTCCAATCTATTAACCATTTATGTAATTTTTCCCCTAATTCACGCGACCTGTTAACCAGATCCATTTTTTCAAAAGATTCAATATTACCTAATGATGCAGTGCATGAAATTGG
>MDSZ01165581.1_pt1 | contig 39001 bp, 44 predicted proteins | sample 811201 | NCBI WGS metagenome assembly MDSZ01 (sample SAMN05326647, study PRJNA326480) | marine metagenome | isolation source: seawater | place: Indian Ocean: North | collected 2010
CCGTTATCGCCACTTTCAGCGCCTACGACCAAATTGTCAGCCTTACTGTTGTAGCTGCCCGGCGAGGATGTCCCGATGCCGACCGAGCCATCCCCACGCACAAGGAGAAGACTGCTGCCACCGTCATAGGTCGTGGTGTTGGTTCGGACGTGCAAAACTTCCACATCACTGCCGTCATTAACGGTTGATATGACAGTGCCGTCATACTCGCTGACATTGCCAGAATTGTGCAGCCACGCCACGGGAGTGTTAGCTGCGCCGGGGTTTGCAGTAAGTGTGAGCGGGTGGGCTGGCGAGCTGTTGGAAATGCCGACATTGCCGCCGTTGAAATAGCTGTTGCCACTTGCCTGTAGGCTTATTTTGGCTCCCGCACCGGCGGTATAAAGCAGGAACGAACCGTGTCCCGCCGCGTCCTCCAAATTTGACACAATACCCGAACTGGTGCGGGTAATCATCATTGAGCTGTTGGTCGTGCCAGTGATGTCGAGTTTTGAGCTGGCAGAGGTCGCTCCGATTGCGAGGTCACCGTTCGTTGTGAGCCTCATGCGCTCACTGTCGTTGGTATAGAACAGCATATTATTACCAGTGTGGTAATAGCTGATTCTACCCGGTGCTGCTGCCACACCATCCATAAAATATAGGTGCCCTCCCCCATCTGAATTAGTGGCTATAGAAATTCCCTGATGAGCGTCTGCCCCCGTTCCCACCACCAGCGCATTGGCATTACTGAAGTAGTCACCCGGCGAGGAATTCAATATGCCGACTCCCGTCGATTCGATTCTCATTCGCTCGGTGAACGAAGCACCAGTCGTGAAAATCAACCCATCGCTTGTGTCAACATTGATAGAGCCGCGCACTGCGCTGGCGTCTTTGAGCTGGAGGTAGGCGCCGCCGCCCTTTTGAAGAATCAGATTGCCGCCAGTGTCGATGGTTGCGCGAGTGATGTTGTTGGTCTTGAAATACAGGTTGTGATTGCTCAGAGGCCCAACGTATGCGCCTGTGTTGTCAGCCTGTAAATGATTGACACAACCACTTGTCGAAGTGGCGGCAATTCGCGCATTGGCAGCTGTCACATCCAGCTCATACGTGGGCGAGCCCCCTATTCCTACAAACCCAGTTGCACCGTCAATGAGCATCGACTGAGTGTCCAGCGCACTGGCTACACTCGTTCGGAACACGATGTCGCCACCGACATTGTAGGCATCGATGTAGTAGCTACCGTTCTCAGAGCGGAGAAAATTGCTGGCGTAGGTGGTTTTGTTGCCACCGAACTCCACGACCACATTCTCGTCAAAATTACCACCGAGCGTTGAGGCTGTAATTTTACGAGTGCCTGACGTTGCGCCATCGATGGCAATGTAGTCGTCTGCGTTTGTAGTCGACGTCGTAGTCGAAATATCTTTGATGCGTGTGTTGGCCATGGTGCTTAATTGTCGGAGTGATCAGCAATTGTTAAGTAGTCCCCGTCTTCAGTCAGGAAATTGTCGTTGTCGCTTTCGATTAAAAAATATTCACTGACGACAACGTCACTGTTGGTTGTGGGTGCGAACCCGAACCCTGTTCCTAGACCTGCATTGCTCATGCGTCGTAGGCAGTAATCGCTCCAGTGCTAACCACAATCTGGGTCGCAGAACAGCAACGCCAGGTGCTACCTGCTTGAAGAGATATGTTTGTTAAGGTGCCAGTCAGGTTGGGGCTAGTAACGCTGGTTAGAACGGTGCTGGTATGTGCAAAAATATAGCTGAAATTACCGTTCAGGGTTCCTGCTCCACTCTGGTAGGTTCCTTTGCTGGACCCAAAATGACCGTCGTCTCCGACTCTGACTGTTCTATAAACGTCGTTATTATCGACTCCTGTAATTAGTGATGGCATGAGATGTAGGTGTTAGTCACCTGGAGCAAATTAATAAGTCGAAACTTGCAGCCTGGTGGTTTGCCCCTGTTGGGTGTGTAGTTTTAAAAGTTCGTGGTCCAGGGCCCCTCTTGCGTCCGACTCTGCTACCCTGGCCCTGTCGAGTTCCCCGTTGTGTCGCAGGTAGTCTGCGTAGGCACCTCTGATAAGGTAGTCTGAGAATAAGTATGGAACGGAAACCAAAGACCAATAAGTTGGTTGGGTCTTTGGACTATTGTCTGCCCCTGAGGCTACGTCCTGGAGGGCTATATAAAAGTTGCCGTGACTGTTGTCATAGACATGGTCGCCTGTGACGTAGGCTTTGCTTTGGCTGTAAAGTTCACCAGCAAACTCTGGTGCCACTTTGCGAAATTGAATGTAGACCTGAGAGTTGCTGGATGAAATCTGAACTCCGTTTTCACTCAGGTAGTGAGACAGGCTCTGGACGTCTGTGTTTGCCTTGGGTGACTTGTTCCAGACTGCGAAGACCTCAGACATCTCGGTCTGACCTGCCTGGTCAAGTGCTATAAAGTTGCCTTCATCACCTCCGCTTTGGGTGACGGTGCGTTGTTCAGTTACACAGACTTCAGGCCACTTGGCGGCCTCCCAACCAAACCTAATACGTCGACTGACCAAGTCTCTTATGAGTCGCCACTCGGTTGTGGGTAGCGTGTCATGGTCAATGCCTGCCAGGTTGCAAACCTGCTTGAGGACTGTTCTGTAGTTGAGTGGCCTATGAGCCATAACCAACCTGAGTCTTTCCAGTGCCTCCGCTCTTCACACGCAGCTCGGGGTTGTTGCGAGCCATGTATTTTCTGAAGTCGGGGTCCTTCCAAATCTCTTTGCCCTCTCGCTTGGTCCACTCCTGGTAGACCTTGTTGTCCACTTCCATGACTGGTCGGCCCATTCCATTGATAGAACGACGGTCCTGGTTGTGTTTAGCAATCTCACGTTGTCGCTGAATGGCTTCAGCGTGACGCCGCTCATGGGAGTCGATGTGAGCTTGGGCGAGTTTGTCTCTAACTTCTTGTGTGATGTCTGACATAAATCTGTCCCCGTAAGGAGGGAGAGAGTTTCCCCTCTCCCCCCCAGGAGGTGTGTTGCGTGACCAGGTGACCCACACCTGGAATTGTTCAGAGTTGTTGCAACAACTCTTAGAGAGCAGGGCTGAACTGTCCGAGACCCTTAGGGTTGCGGACCTGAAGCGTTGCTCGGCCTTCAATCATGATGCGTTCGCCACCACCACGGTCTTCAAAAGTTTCGACCGTTGGCGATTTCTCCAACCGGACATCCACTTTGTCCATATCGAGCAAGTAGCCTCGGCCAGCTTCTTGGGCGAAGGTAACTCCTGGGCGATTTGCTCCGATGAAGTTGTCGGCAATGACCTCAACTTGACCAAAGTCACCTTCAAAGATGGTGGTCGTGTTGGTGATTTTGGTTCCGTCACCGTCGTAGTTCAGGTTGCGTTGGCTGTAACCAGCGGTTGCAATCGTGCGGGTGAAGTCAGTGAATGCTCGGCGAAGAGTTGCATCGCAGAACAGTTTGTAGTCACCAATCATTCCAGTGTTCGTCCAGATGGTCTGAAGCATGGTTTGAATGTCGGACTCAGTAAGGTCGGCGGTTGCGTCTCCGTTGATTTGACCGTCAGCAGGACGGAAGGCGGCGGGAACCTCGAAGCCAGAAGCCTGACCAGCCAGGGAACCGAAACCTGCCGTGTTGATTGTGCTATCGCCACGAACCCAAACACCCATTGCACGAAGCAAGTAAGGGTTGGTTCCGTCGTCTGTGTCGAACTCCTGGTCAGAGAGCATGGTTGTTTCCATGTCTCGGAGAAGTTCAACGCCTTTGACTGCAACTGCGTTTGCCTTTTCGTCGGCTACACCAGCGATGACAGAAACGTCACCAGCCAGACGTGAAATCATGGCTGCACGTCTGAAGGTCTGGAGGTAGTTGAACAGGAGGGCTCGGGAACCTGCTGGGTTCTCGTAGTCGCCACCACCGGTCTCGGTGATGTCCTTACCGTCAACAATTCCACCCAGGCTAGGAGATGCATAAGCGTCTACAGGCCAGTCCATGCGGGTGTTCTGAGGGGTGGTTCCCTTGTTCACAAGGGACATGAAAGGGGTCGCCTTCTCGTCAACCCGTGTCAACAGGTCGAGTAAGTCTTCACGTTTTGCGACCTGACTGCGTTCTAATAATGATGCCATATCTAGTTGTCCTTAGTTGATAAATGCCGCTTTGATGAAGTCTCTAAGACCATCCTTCGAGCCGGTTTTCATCACACGTTTCTTGGCACTGGCAATAGCTTCTTCCGATGCACTCAGGGTTGCCTTCTGTGCAGCAGGCTTCCCAGGTTGAGGCGTGGGGTCAGGTGTTGTGTTTGCTACTTTTGCCTTGTTGGCCTGTTCTTGCTCTACGTAGAAGCCAACTAAGGCTCTAGCAAGATACAGGTCCACTTCAGGCAGTTGCTTAATAGCAGGGTTCGCCTGCTTAACCTGATCGACCCATGCCCGTGCAGGGTTTTGAGGGTCCTTCAGCCATGGGTATTTTTCGGATGCGAACTCAAAAGACCGGGTTTGCTCGAGAATCTGTTTCCTTCGCTTGGGTATGTCGCTCTCCCTGGAGAACTCAGCATTGATGCTAAGGTCTTCTAACCAGGCTTCGACATCGTCGGGCAGTTCTTGCCCAGTGCGATTCTTGATTTCTCCTTCTACCGATTCTGGGTCGCGCCGATAGCGTGAGAGGGCTTTCTTTGCCCACCTTTCCGCTTCCAGGGCTTGGTCCTCAAGCCTCTCCAGGTCGTCAAAGCTTGACGCCTCCTGGATGAGGTCTGAAATGCCAGTTTGCGACTGCTCTGCTGGTTGGCGTTGCTGCTTTTGAAGCTCAAACTGTTTCTCACGCAGGTCTTCGATCTCACGTTGGAGTTCGTTCTTCTGCCATGTCAGTTTGTCAACACGCTTGCGCCAGGAGTAGTCGTTGTTCGTGTCAGAGTCCGTCTCTGCCTTTGGCTCTTCCGGTTGCGGCAATTCGCCTTCCGTAGCCTCGGGCACAGGTGGTGTTTCTGCGTTTTGTTCGGAGGGTTCAGAGTCGCCAAGGCTTTGCTTGATCGCCGCTCTTACTGCGTCCATTGCACCAGAATCAGGTAGGTCTTCCACTGTAGGCTGGTGTTCTACAGTCGTAGTTTTATCGTCGGACATGCTGTTCAATCGGGTCGCAAGTTACCCTTCACACAGGTCTTGGTGGCGCCTGAGGGGCCAAGGTGTTAGTCACCTAAAGCGAAAAGTAAGAGAAACAGTTTTGGCGTCAAGGGGGTCTACTCAGTTTCTTTCGGTTTGTTAGCGTCCTTGAACAGGTTCTCAAAACCGAAATACATGTCCTGCATCATGGACAGACGCCCAGCCTGGTAGTGTCTTTGGCCGTCGTTGGCATCTGGGGCAGCAGTTGCCAGGGCTTCACCCTTCATTGATTCGTTGAGAATATAGAGCAGGCCCTGGCGAACAGGGTGGTCCTCGCTCATGGCAAATGCCTGCAACAACTCGGGCGGGTAGCCCTGGAATTCATAATCATCCATTCGGGTTCACTCCTATTCGTCCGATCTGTTTGTTTTGCTGCTGCATCATAGACATATTCAAGTTCTGCGAGAACGACTGGACAAGTTGTTGGAACTGTTCGTCTCCCTGGAGCAGTTCCTGGTATTTAGGGTTGGAGGCAATGATTTGCTGCATGAACTGCAACTTGATGCCTGCGCTCGGGTCGTTCTCAACGAAGTTAGGTTGGTTACCCAAGGCCATCAGGGCTACCTGGTTGTTGACGTCGTCAAACATCTTCTTAGTAGCTTCAGCCTCTTCTGTGACCAGTTCTGTTGCCAGGGTTGGGTCGATAACTTGGAGCTTCTTCCTGATAAGCTTAGTCCTGTCGACGATGCCCATGGTGTCTTCTGGCAAGACAAATTGTGAGATGGCCTGAAGTTTTTTCTGCACAAACTCGTTGTCTAGTTCGCGAATGTCAAAGTGCAGGCTCAGGTTGTATTTATTAGGGTCTCGAGGGATGCCCATGTTGGTGCCTGTCACCTGGGCAAAACGTTCATCAGAGTCAAACTTCTGAGTGAGTTCCCACATTCTGCCGACCACTGAAGACATGTGACGCAACCAGCGATGCACGTAGGCCTGCTGGTTGAGCTGGGTTTCTACGGGTGGTATGGCTGCGTTGGGCCGACCGAAATACCTGTCTGTCCGAACGGTAATATCGTTGATGAGCTGGAATGCCAGTTCAGAACCTCGACGAGGTGGTTCCATCCAGGAGATGTCGTTGGGCCTTTGCTCGGCCACCTGGACACCTGGGCCCACTTTAATTCTTTGACCGTAGCGCAAGGGCACCTTGAGTGGTGGAAGTATCTCGAAGCTTGATCGGTCGGTCAGACTGTCAGACTGGACCTTGATTTCGTTCTGCCAGGTCTTAACAATCTCAGCCACTCCCCTGCTTTCAATAGGGCTGCGACGGGTCTTCTCCCTAGTAAAACATTCAAACGGGTAAGTGTCGCCTGCTTCAGTTACCAGTCGGTGTTCACCAAAGACCTCCTCTCCTCGAGGGTCTCTCTCCAGGTAAGGAGAGAACACTGTCAGGTAGATGCCAGGCATACCACTGTCAGTGGTTCTTCGAGAATAGGCATGAACAACCTCTACCAGGTTGCTCTTGTCGTCCATGGTCTCGCTGGTGCCTACCACTGGGCTGACACCGTATTCAAACGTAGACGTGTTGTTGCCAGCAGTCTTCTTGATGGCTTCGCAGAAGTCTTTGTCCCACTCGCCAGAGGCTGCCTTTTCTTCTATCTCAGCGACCGTGTAAAAGTCCCTCCTGAAGATGGCCCTGGCACGTTGCCAGTCGGTGGTTTCAGGCGGGAACAGGACTTCGTGGTAAGGACGGAGTGCAACAATAGATGGCTGGTTCTTAGTCATCTCGGGCACCTCAAAGGTGGTCTTACCAGTGTTTACAATCTCCCTGATGTGCTTGAGAGCCTTTGTCCTGGTCAGGCCTTTGTTGCCTGCGACCAGGAGGTCAGCCAGGTATTCCTGCTCGTTTTGCAGGGCAGCGGTTAGAGCGTCAACACTCGGCGGGTTGTCGGCCCCTAAGTAGCCGGTGAGTGTTTGGAGGTTTATTTCGCGGGGCACCTGGGCATAACAGCGCTCCCAGGTTACATGAAGGACGCTCCAACCATATTGCGCCGCATATTCGGAGTGCAGTTCCAGCTCTTCTTCCCAGTCTGGCTGCATCAAATTCGATAGCATCCAACGTAGGTATAACCCCACTGCACCAGATGCCTTGCAATCACTTGACTCAACCCCATCAACATTCAGGGCTGCCTTGGAAACGGCAGAAGTCCCCAGGTTTACCATGAAGTTGCAGACCTCGTCTGCTAATCGAATGCGGGTGTCACTGGCACCTTCCCAGGGAAATGGTTGTTGGCCAATGTCGGCTGCGTGTTTCTTACCGTCACTGCTTTGACCGTTCCAGAATGCAAACCGTGTGTTGTCTGCTTCCTGGACACGGTTGGTCATTCGCCGGTCGGTGTGAGCCCTGCGGAAGTCTCTCCGCAATTCAGAAATGTTTGGTTCGGTTGTCGAAACCAATTTGTCGGTGTTCATTAGTAGCTACCTATGCTGGTGGAATATTCCTGGTCTCTTGGAACGTAGATGGGGTCCATGAGTATGCCGTATCTTAGACAGTCAACAGGGTCTTTGCTGGCCCCTTTGTCACCGTCGGCATTTGTCCAGGTTCTAAGAGAATAAATTAAATTCTTACACGCCTCCGAAACATAGAGTTTGGGTTCATTAAGAACAGACACCTCCTCCGAGAGGTTATAGGAAAACAAATTGTTGACAAGGGCACAGCTCTCGTCGATGTGGGTCATAGGTGCCGGGGTAAACAACAAACCGTCCTTGGTGACCTCACCTCCTGCGCCTCTCTCTGGTTGAGAAAGCAAATCAATCAAACTCTGATTGTGTTCTCGCTGACTTAGAACTGCTGTTCTACCTGCCCTGGGGTCAATAAACCTCTCCTGGATGCCACCATCAGTCCTCTCAAGCTCTCTGATCAGGTTTCTATATTGTTGTAAATTCCGGCCGCAATCTGCCGTTTGCGCTGGGCCCTTCTTCCCGTCCATCTTCGCAGATGGTAGAGCCCACTCACCGTAGTTATCAAAATCAGGCCACTCACGATAAACAAACACGCGACCAAGGTCGTCAACACGCAGCCAAAGCATAAACCAATTGCGGTCCCCAGGCGTTGGGTCCACCACCAGATAGTTTGTCCCATCTCTTGGAACCTGGTCGGCCTTGACAATATTCCTGTCTGTAAATCGCGGGAACTTACCAACAATAGGGTTGGAAACATACCCATACGCACGTATCTCAATTTCTTCCCTGGTCCGACCCTTGAGGGTTTTCTCCATGGCATCAAACGGTGAGTAAGGGTTAAACTCGCTGAAGAACCAAAATATCTGTCCATTGCCTTGTCTTGTCCTTGCTTTGTATGGCATGTGCCCCTTGGGCACTCCTGGTATGGTTGAAGGTGCCTTGGGGTCTAACAGCTTCCCAGGCCTTGTCTCCTCGATAATGGCACCCTCACAGGCGTCTTTTACGGTTGGTGTATAACCTTCTATCGGAGTGAAAGTTATGACCATTTTGCCCCTACGTGAGACCAACCTATATTTCAGGGTCTGAACCCAGGCCAAAGGAACAAGTTCGTCCATCCAAATCAGGTCCAGCTCAGTCCCTTCCAGGTTGGACAGGTCCATCGTGTAATTCTTAAACCAAGCCTGGCTATGATTGACACCGACAAAGGTCCTGTTGGAAAAGCCATTCTTCTGACTGAAGGCAATGTTCTGGACAGACCTCACATTCTTCCTCTGAGCCTTCCACTGTTGCGGTAGGTAGGCATGGAGGTAGGGTTGCTGAACCTGGATGCTGGAGTCATTTGAGCTATGACAACACCACACTGCATATTTGGGGTTGTTCACCATGGCTCTAATCACCCTGGAAGCCATGTATCTGGACTTGCCTGCCCTGTTACCACCGAAGATGTAGATGATGTCGATGGATGGGTCTTCCATCGCTTTGTCCACGTCCTTCCAGTGGTCAAAAATACCCTCAGTGTTGTGGTGGTCAGCCCCATACAGGTAAGGGTCAGCCTCCTCTAACCTGATAAGCTCTTCTCTCTTGGTGTAATACTCCTCCAGGGTGCCCTGGGTTGCCAGGGCCTTGACCTCAGACTGAGTCGGTATCGAGTAAACAGGGTGTGGTGTCCATTTCATTACGTCTTAAAACCGGCTCAACTGTCTGGGCCTTCCCTTGCAATACATCCTCTTGCCCCCAGGTTCGCACCAGACAGGCACCTGGAGCCCTCTTTGGAACCACCGGGCATCACTTACATGGACCAGCCCCAAGTCGGTCTCTATGAGCCTGCTGTTGAGCGGGTGACCAATGACCTTGCCCACTTTACTCTCCCTGCCTGCCTTCCAGCGGAGGTCAGGTGACTCCAACATGGTTCGTCGTTTGCCCGGTTTGCCTCGGGTGCGCTTCTTAGGTTGGTCTTCCATGGTCAGTCTGTTTTTGACATTTAGCGTCCCCTCTTAAATGTCAAAGAGAGGGGCCCTTTTGTCATTTGCTGTGTCTGGGGAGATGCGTTTCAATATCGCTACCCCTGGCAAGTTAGTGACCCCCCCGCCCCCTTGTTTGGTGCGGTGTTAGTCACTCTTTCGCACAATACTTCTTATGTATAATTAAGTGGTTTACCTATGATTGTTGTCCTGTAAGGACTTAGGTTCAACGACCTCTGCATCTATGACATTTGAGTCCTTAGTTGCCCCTTTAATCAGCTCCTGGAGGCCCTTCCCATCAATGGAGACAGATGTATGTGCCACAATGGCACTGGGTAAGCCCTGAACCTGGACCTCTTTGTCAGTCAAGATGCCGATGGCGACGGGTAACTTATCAGCCTTCACCTCATCTGCCTGGACGGCCTCCTTGAACTTGGTTAGGCACAGGTCCCTTGTCTGCCTAAGGTTGTGAATCAGAGCTTCTTGAGAGTGTGCAGGTAGGTTCTCCTTACTGCTGATACCAGAGACGGTCTGCTGACCTATTCCGAATATCTTGGCTATGCTCTCATGCCCTATACCCTCTCTGATAGCTCTGACTATGCAGTCGTATCGTTTGGGGTCCTTAGCCTTTATCTGGGTGCCGTCGTAGTTCCTGAGGCCCTGGTCGGGCATTCTCTGGTTGAACTGAGTGAGTGACCCTTTAGGCATGGTGGTAAAATGGAAGGAGACGGTTAGAAGCTATCTTCTTCCAACCGCCCTCCCAATTATCTGTGTCTGACATCCAACTGTCAAGGGTGTCTAACACCCAATCTAGTCTTGTTCCCTCTAACGTGTTCATGATGCCTTCTTTGTAAGACTTTCTTGGGAACCTTGCAAGAGGGCTGCCTATAACCCCAACCACCGCATGCAGGGCACTGGTCGGGCTCTGGTGTCAGGACGTAGCCCTTGCCATGGCAGATGGGGCAGAGCATCAGTCAAACCCTATCATGGGGCCCTGGAAGATGCTCTTGAGAGCTGCCATGCCGTTGTAGTCACCGTTGAGGCAAATCAGCACCAGCTCTGCCTGCTCCAGGACGTAGGCTCTCTGGCGTTCGTAGCCTGGTATGATTTCTGGCTTCCAGGTAGATGGGTCGTTTTCGTCTTCCTTGGAAACTCCTGACCATGGTCCTGCCACCTGGCTTAGGGCATGCTTGCCTCGGTCACCTACCGGGCTGTAGATGGCCATCATCATTTGGTTATTGGGTTCGTCATACCATTGGGCAGTGACTCCTCCTTCATGTTTTAGTAGCACTGTCGGTTTCAGTAACATTCGTATGTCCTTTCGTTCTTAGTTTGTTGTTCTCGTTCCAGGCATGGGAGGTTGGCATACCTCGCTTCCTGAAGAATTCATCGCAGGCCTCATCAAGCCGGGTGAAGAACCCCAGCTCAAAGTAGTGACCAGCGTCCTCTGCATCTATCTGTTCAGGGCTCTCGTCGTTTGTCATAAATCTATCAATTCCTCTCTCGCCACCTTGTAGACCAGGCGACCGTGCATTGGTTCCAGGTTCCGGTCCTGCTGCACCTGCTCGGTCGGAATGAAACCGATGATGTGGAAGTCATACCCGTCTGCCTCCACCAACACCATCAGGTCAGTTTTATGAGGCTTGTGGTTGGCTATTAGGTTGCCTCCTTTCACTGGGGTTGTCTTAACGTCCACCGTCCTGCCATCACGTAGGCAAGCGTCTGCCGTGCATGGCCCTGAACTGTCCAGGTCAGGCCATAGGTTGTAGGCCTTGCAGAAAGCAAGCTCTCCAGCCACGCCTGCAACATCTGCCTTTTCTCGGGCACCTGGTTGGTCGTCCAGGTGCCCCATCTGATCGTTGGTCCTAGTGGGGCCGGTCACTCTGATACGCTCGACTGCCAAGTGTTGAGCCAAGGCCGCTTCCGATGGGGTCAGTTGTATTGTTTTCATCTCTCAGCCTGGCAACGGTGTTAGTCACCTCTGCCAGTAATTGTTCAACACCTCCAGTGTTAAGCACTGTTGCATCCGCAATGACCTGGTCTACTGAGGTCTCTGAGACATGGTAGTCATCCACCCAATCGTTGGATGGCCTGGTAACTCGAATTACCCTACCTCCATGGTCTCTTACCCAGTCAGCCTCGAAGGGGAATCTGAGGTCATCCACGATGACCAAGCCTGGGTCAGGCCCGACTCTCTCCTCGAGCTGGTCAATGAATACGTATTTGCCAAACTTGAGCTTGAGAGACTCTCCCAGGGCCTGCATGACAGGCCTTACCATCTCCTTGGGCGTCTCTTCCAGGGGCCCGAATATACGCTCAACGTGCTGCTTGATCGGGGTCGCGAAGCTTTCCCTCCTGGCTTGCAAGACGTTGCAGATATGCCTGGCTGCCGTGGTCTTGCCTGATCGTTTCTTTCCTACAAACGCAATTAATTCCATGCTCGCTTTCCCGGCTCAGGTTGCTCCTCTTCTTCCCCTTCCTGACCGGCTTCGAAGTCGGCGTCTTCTGTCGCCACCATGGGCAGCGTGAATAGTAGTTTACCCAGTTGTTCTGGGGTTCTGGCTTCATAGGCAATGGTTACCTCGAAGCCCTCAATTGAGTTGTATTGTAGAGTGATGTCCATGGTTAGAATATAGGTTTGTCGACTGTTACTTCCTTCTCCAGGGGCTCAAAGACCCCATTGTATTTGGTCCATTGCAGACCTGCCTTACCTTCGGGCCCATGACGGTTCTTGCGAACAATTAAGTTTGTAAAATCGGGGGCACCCTCAACATCAGGCTGGTGCATGAACGCTACCATGTCCGAGTCCTGCTCAATCGAGCCAGACTCACGTAGGTCAGCCAACCTGGGCTCTGCGTCTGGTCCCCTGGTTTCTATCTGACGGTTCAACTGTGAGAGAACCAGGAACGGTTTCTCAGTCTCCATGGCAGCACACTTTAGTTGCCTTGAGATGAACCCAACCTCATTGACCCGGCTATCGTATCTCTTGCCTGAGTGAATGAGTTGAATGTAGTCGACAATGAAGAAGTCGATGTCCTTCTCCTTGACCAGTCTCCTGGCCTGGGCCCTGATAGCTGACACGGTCAGGCCTACATTGTCCTCGATGGTAATGGGCAGGGCCATGGCTGCCTTGGTTGCTTCCACCATCTTCTCAATGCCTCCTGGAACATCTCCTGTCTCGAGGTATCGCCTGACGTCCAGCCCACTGCTGGCCGAGATGACCTTGGCAGCAATTTGGTTGAACGGCATTTCAAAAGACCAATAGACCACTTTTTTGCCCCTGAGAGCCGCCTGAACGGCCAGGTAGATGGCAAAGGACGTCTTACCCCTGCCAGGCCTTGCGGCGAGCGTATTCATGCTCCCAGGCTCCATCTGGAGCAATCTGTCAATTGATGGCATACCAGTGGGAATGCCTTTGTTCGGCTTCCCATTTGGCCAGGCTTCTCCCATGTCATCCAGGACCTCCGACCAACCCTCTTTCTGAGACCTGAGAGTGCTGGCATTGGTGGTGACATCGAAAAAGTGCTTCTCCATTTCTGCCAGGATGTCTGGTGTAGGAATGGTATCGTCGTTCACTTTGGTGATACCGTCGTAATACCTGAGGAACACTCGCCTCCTGACCTCCATGTCCTTGAGCTTGGGCATCCAATATTTGTAGTTCTCAGAAGTGGGTGCCTGTTCAATAGCACTCATGAGCCACATAAGGCCTCCACCAACCTCCTGGGCTACGTTGACCTCGTTGATGGCCAAAGATGCGTCAGAAAGCTTCTCAAGGGCCTTCCAGGCCTTCCTGGTTAACTCATGGTGGAACAGGTCAATGGAACCACCCTCGTCAAGAACTTGCTCATAGGCACCCAAGACACAACAACCAATGAGAGCCTGCTCTGCCTTCTCATCTGCTGGTATTTCAACAGGGAGGGCCATGATGGTGTGCTCGTTCTTCCGCTTCTGCTCGAGCCACTCCTGCTTCTTGGCATCGATGATTTCAGCCATTGCAAACCTCCCTCCACTGACGGTCTTCCAAAGTAGGCCCAGAACCTCTCATTGCCTGACCTGCTTTGTGAACCAGAACAAACACCTCTTCCCTATGGTTAGTTCCCTTGATTAGTTCTTTATTAGTTCTTTGATTAGTTAGTGTCCCCGAAATGAGACACCTGGTGTCCCTAGAATGAGACACTTCGTGTCCCTGAGATGCGACACTACGTGTCCCTGAAATGAGACACTTTCGCTGAATTGGTTTGCCTGAGTCAGTCACTTTGAGGGTGGTTTTTCTGCCCTTTGAAGACCGGGTCACCCAGCCTGATTTGATGAGCTGGTTGAGGTGCCGGTAGAAGCTGTCCTTGGACATGCCCAGGGCCTGGGCGATGGCCCTCTTAGACTCCCAGCAGGCACCTCTCATGGCAATGTAACAGTAGATTGAAAACTCTTGAGAGTTGAAGCCCTGGTCAAATAGCCAGGACGGAATAAATGGGGTTTTCACTTACGCAACACTTTCTTCTTAATTGTTTCACTAAGTTGTTGGCCAGGGGCACCGCATGACCTGAGACCTTGCTGGAAGCTTCTGAGCTTCCCTGGGTCTCTCTCGCCTGCGTCTAGTTGGGTCTTGACGTAGTCGACGTAGCGAGTGGCTTCAGCGGCATCGTGAACCTCCTGGATGGGGCATGTGGGAGGCAGGGTGTAGCCCTCCTGGGGAAACCAGATTTTCGTGGCATAGAGATGCTTCGCCAAAACCTGAATGAAACCAGGCAGCTTGCACCATGCCTCCCTTACCAGAACTCGTTTCAAACCGAGTCGTAGATGTTTAGGGTTAATGGCTCGGTCGGCGTGTAGCCGGGCCATGCGTTGAGGTCCAGGCAGGACTTCAGCTTTGAGTAAGCCTCGTCAAGCTCGGTGTTAGCCATCAGCAGGTCGTGCTTCGAGAACCGATACACCGATGCGGTGTAAGGTGGTTCTGTTTCCACGACTGCCCACAACCAATCACTGATCGGGTAGCCTGCCTTGTGGGCAATGCGTCGGTAGTTGGCCTCCTGCCAGTGATACTTCAGTCGCCTCGAGGTCATCTTGAACTCCCTGGGAGAGCTTCCACCCTTCCTGGTAGTCTTGATGTCCACGACCGTTCGTTCTCTGCCAATCGAGTAAAGGCAGTCAATGCGACACTTCGCATCGACACCCTTGACGATGTTCTTGGCGAACACGCTCACCTCGGTCTCTCCCTCCTCGAGGCACTCACCGACCATTGGTTGGTCCATCAGGTTTTTGTGCATCGCCTGAATGGCCTCGAGGTCTTCCTCCTTGATAATGGTCACTCCCTTGTTGGCCTGCTTTGCCCACCATTCTTTCGATGCCTTCTTGCGTTTGTCAGAGAACTCGTCAGGGCAGGTCGCCACTTCAGCAGTCCACCTGTCAGGCTCGAGGGCATACATGTGGTAGAGCCTCCCAGTCCTCATTGAAGTGGTATCGAATGAAGAATACTTCCCGGCCATTTTCTGCTGGAACTCATACGGGTTACCGATGCCTTTAAGGTCACTGGTGGAGAGGGCTGAGTCGGCCCGGTAGACCGACTCAGCTACGCCATTAAATAGACCTTCCTGAAACTCAGAACGGAACGTCATCGACAATGGTCTCCTCCTGGTTTGTTGGTTCGGTGTTAGTCACCTGTGCCTGATAGGTATCAGAGGCCAGGATGTCTTCCCGTGCCCATGCTGGAACTTTGTCCCAGTTCTTAGGGTGGTCTTCGATGTTGTAAGACCAAGGGGTGACACTCGGTTCTGGACACTCAAGGCCCTTAGGCAGTGAAGACAGTCCAGTGATTTTGTCCGTCGTCTTGCCTGAGTCATTGGTGACATGCTGGACCGATGCCAGGCATGGCTGACCCAGGACGTTCACCAGATCGAACTTCACCAGTTCCTCTGCCGTAAAGGCGCGACCTCTCCATGACTGGAGATGGTTCCTCAGGGTAGCCTTCTGGGAGAGGCTTGCCGTGTAGGTCACGCTCCTGCCAAGTGGCTGGGGCCCGTCCTCCTCTTTGAACACTGCCGTGTGTTCGGGGAACTCAAATGTCAGCAACACTCGAGTTCGTTTCTTAACCGTGCCCTGCCACTCCGAGTCAGCAGTGCCCAAGTCGATGATGCTGATGCATCGAGCCACATGGTTACCCTCTGGCACCATGGTGCGTTTCTTGGCGGTTTCGTTCATTCCTATTGTTAGTCCCATTTAGTTGTTCCTTTCTGTTTTGTTGTTGTTGTTTTCTGAGTGTGGGTCACTCGGTTTCTCGGTCACCTCGACCGAAAGTTTCTTGGCACCCTGGAGCCAACCCCTGGCAATGCGTCTTTGCATTCTCGCCTTCCTCGCACGTCTGATTTCCTCATGCGACACGTAAGGAATGGGGTCTGTTTTAATGGGTTCCATTGGCTTGGGTTTAATGACGTCCTCCTGGTCGACGTAAGCATTGGCTTTATCGAGTCCTCGGTAGGAGATGTATTGATATGCGTCCATGGTGTTAGTCACCTCATTGCAGAATTTGGTAGTCGACGGTGATAAGACCTGCCTCCTTCTGAGCCAGTTCCTCGAAGGCTGCCCTGGCCAAGTCCAGCTCACGTCCCTCAATGAAGGGGCCCCTGTCGTTGACTCGGACGATGACTTTGTTGGGCCCATTCTTGACCAGAAGCCTAGTTCCGAATGGCAAGGTCTTATGAGCTGCCGTGTATTCATCAGGGCTAAACACTTCGCCATTGGCCGTGAGACGTCCCCGGTATTTCTCTCCATACCAGGAAGCCACGCACTTGTGCGTCTTAGGTTGTTGTTTCACAACGATGATGTCCTTGGACACTTTGACTTGTTGTGGTTCCACGCAGCCCACCAGGACTGCAACGATGATTGTTAGTAGTAGTTGTTTCATGTTGTTGTTTGTAGTTTGTTGGTGGTTAGAATTTGCTGGCTGACAAAGACATCTTCAGTGAATGCTCAAGGGTTCCTTGGCGGGTCTTTTTACCCAGCAGGTATTCCTTGGTGATACCCAGGTTTCTCATGGTGCGCTCGGCGTCTAGGACCAGGTGCCCATGCGGACCACGCTTGGTGGCAGCCTTGGGGTCTGCTGAGAAATCGTATCGAGTCCTCCTGGCTCTTCTGCGTCGCTTTTTCTCCGACAGAAATGACGATTGAATCATGGTTGCTCCACCGGTTGACGGTGCTGGTTTAGCCTGCGCTTTGGGCTCGGTAACTACCTCAACATTGACGATGTCAATTCCTTCGACCATGCCCAGGGCAGTGTATGCGTCTGAGGCTTTTGTCAGGTCGACGTTCAGGGTCATGCTTAGTTTCACACTTTTCATTTTGTTTTCATGTGTTGTTGTTTTCTCGTTGTTGCAACAACTCCTCGAGTTGCTGTAAATCGCAGCACTGAAATAGCAGTAGTAAATCGTCGGACTTCAGAAAGGAGACCCAGGGCTGGTGGTTTGCCTTCCAGGAGACCACTGGCAACTCATAGACTTTGGAGTCACCTATTGCCTGGGCGAGCCAGTCCCTTATCAGGGCCCGTTCGCAGTTCTTCACCTCCCAATGAATCGGCAGTGCGTCACAGGTCACGTCAGGGCTATCGCAGCCCTGCTGGCTCTGGTGGAACCCGGTGCGCTTGGACTCATACCCAAACTCAGCCAGCTTCTTTACCCAGGCTCTTTCGCCCCTAGCCCCTTTCTGCCGTGCGTTGGTCATAGCAGGACCTTGGCCCCTTTCGATTCGATGACGTGGGGCTCTGACCGACTGATGCAGCATTGCCCGTCAATCTCGGCTACGTAGTTTCTCAACCCTAACGCACTGGCTGAGTTCATGCGCTTGGCCTCGAGCTGGCACCAGGCAACATGACTTATCGTGCCGTATTGGGTGGGCATCATCGTGTCCTTGCTACCCCAGTGGGTAACCTGCTTTGGTAGTATTTTTGGTTGTGCTTTGTATTTCATAAGAAACTCAAGTCTGGTGTTAGTCACCTCTATCAAAAAAGTTCAAAAAATTTGTCAGGCTGATTTCTGTTGCAAGTCCGGCGAAAGGGTGTCAAACACCTAATATGCCAAGTCAACGCGCACCGGGTAAAAAGTGTCTTGCAGCCTGGTTGCCAGATAAGCTGCTCACTCGATGGAAACGTCACTGCCTCCTAAAGGGGGAGACTCAGACTGATCGTCTAACTCGGCTTCTCGAGAAAGACCTGAAGTCTTCGCCCAGTCGGCGGCCATCTCGAGGTTAGATTTTAGCAAGTCATTCAACATGTCTTTCACTTCCATCTCAAGCAATGCTGCTGCCCTCGATGCCATCGCAGTTTGTTCAAAAGTGAGTTCCATAATTGGGTGTTTGTCACCTACTATACGACAGAAGTCTTAAAAGGGTGACAAATATTTTCTAAGGCACCTGATTTTTTTTCGGCCATTACAATTTTCGACTTATTTTATACCACCCCATGGACAAATACTGACCAACCCCAATAACCCAGGAGGAAGAATTGCACCACAATGGCATTGTGGGGGTCAGGGGTTCGACTCCCCTCGGCTCCACCAAATTTAACTCAGTAGAACCAGACCTAATTCTCTCTACCCAGGACCGTGAAGTTGTCCAGGCAATGTGGGAGAACGGAGTCTCGCTTGCCCAGGTTTGGTCCGAATGGCGTCGTTTGTATCTCGCTTCGCCCCAGCAAGTCAACACTTGTTTCAAATTATTTTTGAAGCACATCAAAGACTCGGGCAGGTCCCCCCAATACTGCAAAGAGTTCGGCTGGGTGCTTAACAAACTCGGTCTCTACATGGACACCGAGCTTCCCCTCTGCCAGGTCACCACAAAAAGTTGGTGGCGCTCTCTCGATGCAATGAGGGCTGGAAACACTGTTCGAAGGAAGGTCTCGGTGTTTCTGAACTGGTGCCTCAAGCAAGGGTTCATCAAGGAACCCATCCACATTCCAGGCAAGCCATCCTATCCTGAAGGAGACATCGAGGTCCTGACCAACGACGAGGTGTCCTCGTTAATCAAAAGCTGTCCATCAGATTTACTAGGTCACCTCTGGCTCTGTTTGTGCATGGGTTTGCGAGTTGCTGAAGCGTCCAGGGTGGAGCATCTGAAAGTGACTGCGACCCACCTGGTGGTCGGTGCCCAGGCTGCCAAGACAAAAACCAGACGTGTCCTGGACATCCCTGAACACCATGGACACTACACCCAGTTGATCAGGCCTCAGATAAACCTCAGGAAACGCATGGAGGCTCTCAGGCTCAAGGCTGGTCTCAGCCGATGGCCCAGGAACTGCATGAGGCATACGGCAGCCTCACATTGGTTGAACCGATTGCAGTCAGCCGAGTCCGCTGCCCTTCACCTGGGCAACTCCCCCGTCATGCTTCACCGACATTACAAGGCTCTGGTTACCCGGCAGGAGTCTACCGAATTTTTTGACCTCTGGGTTGCAGTCTAAAAAACTTTTTTTAACTTACTTATTTAATTGTTTGACATTTAAATACCGATAGTGTTTATTACTTGTGTCGGGCGGGAATGAACCCACTGGCAACAACAAGAAAGAACAACAATGAAAATATCAGACAGTCAAATTAAAGACCCCGTTGTTGAAAAAGTTGAAGACATATTTACATACCTTATTTGGAAATATGACATCAAATACATGGATGAAAGCGTGTATTCAGGAGTTCACAGTTACCGATACAAAGAAAACGGCAGCTTGCTTCAAGTGGTGTTTGAGGACGAAAACATACAGCCACTTCTTTTGGGGTATGGGTCTAGCAAAGTTCAGGAAGAACTGTCCAACCAGTTACGCATCCAAGGCTGGAAAGTTAATTCAAGCTACGGCCCTGTTCTGTTGTTAGAACGCAATTCAAGCCTACTGTGACTAACACTTCAGAAAGACAAAGCGATGACCAAGACCCAGACAGAGAAATTCAAATTAGGGAAGCAGGCCCAGGAAGCTTGGGACAAGCTTCAGGAAACCCTCGATGGCAAAAGGGGCGGGAGGGAGCAGAAGACAGAGCTTGCTCTCAAGGCCATGGCTCAAGCGTTTGACCGGAACGAGGTCTACAAGAGGCACTACAGGACAACTAAGACCAACCTCAAAGGCATCGTCTACAGGGCCCTTCCCTACGTGCGTCCCAGGGGAGAGAAGGCAATGACCCCTCGGCAGTTGCGCTTGAATGTTAGAGGTATGGTGACTCAGTATCTGCAAGACAACACTGAATACACCGACCGATACATCATTGAGACTATGTCCAGGGTGTTTAGAGAAATCGACTTGGTTGAAAACCCAGAGCTGGTTCTCAGCAGAAAGCCATCTCCCAAGGAGAACAAGGCAGCCAAGAGCCTGCTTGCCACTGTTCGCAAAACTTACAAAGGAATGAGCCTGGAAGAGCTTGCCAAGCTACTGAGAGCAACCTCCACCCTGGCAGCCAAGACGGCCAAGGAAGAAGAGGCCCTGAAGCAAAGCAAAGTTGTTGCAACAACTAAGAAAGCAGCATGAAGAAACGAGGTAGAGGTGCCCCCAAGGGCTCGCAAAACGCAATCAAACTACCCGGCAAGCCTGCTACCTGTTCGGTGGCAGTGCGGTGCCGTCCAGAACAGAAGGAGCAGTGGATGAAGAAAGCCAGAGCCAAAGGCATGACGCTCTCCTCCTGGGTGTGTGAGTCGCTGGACAGGTGTTAGCCACCTGTCTAAAGTTGATTGATGAAAGATGGACTCTACTGTTCAGCAGGCATGGACATGTTCTCAATCGGCAGCGAGGGAGACGTCCACCGATGCAACACCCTGGTGCTTCAGAAGGAACATAGCCTGGGGAACATTTTTGATAGTAACGTCCACGCAAACCAAGCCTACTCCTGGTGCCCTGTCCAGAAGTGCGAGCAGATATGCGACCGTCACTGGTCGTCTAAGAAAGTCATCTCAGATGGGGCTGAGAGCGACAACCAGGGCATCCAGGACCGCAATGCTTACAACGGGCTGAAGAAGCCTTGTAGCATCATCTGGGCCCCTTCCTGGAAGTGTAACTACAACTGTCACTACTGCGGTCTGCCCAAGGACACCAGGAAGACCACTGCCGATCAGTGGGTCCAAGCATTTGAACGGTTCATTGCCTGCAATGAATTTGATGGAGGCCTGCTGCACACCAATGGTGGAGAGCCATTGTTCTACGATGGCATTGAGAAAATATTTTCCTTCATGGCATCGAAGGGTTTTGAAATTTGCCTGACCACCAACCTGTCCTCAGACGTTTGGAAGAAGGTGGTTCATGCTGCCCCTCCAGAGAAGTGGAGAAGCATTAACTGTTCTCTGCATCCAACAGAACCCAAGTTCTCCTGGGAGGTTTACTCGGGCCGAATTCTTGCCCTCAAAGCCCTGGGCTACCCAGTAGCCATGAATCTGGTTGGTCACCCGTCACAAATCATGCTGGCACCTCAGTATGCAAAGTTCTGCAAAGATGCTGGCATCGTGTTCTCACTAATACCGATGATCGGTAAGTTCGATGGGTTTGACTTCCCCACGGTCGCAGACTACCCCAAGGCCATGAGGAGAATTATTGAAAGCCTCTGCCCTGAGACGTTGGACGATAGCAACAAGTTTTACGAAGGTGCCAGGGCTACAAGCTGAACAGGAAGTCTTGCCACTTCTTCCTGATGACATCCGCACCAAACGTCTTCCTGGCAGTTTCCACTTGGTGTTCTGATATTGGCTTGAGCCAGTCGATGTCTTTGTTGATTGCTTCCTCGAGCTTGTTACCAAGTTCCTCGGAGTCCTTGCAAAGTTGATAGGGCTTCAGCAGTCCTGGTAGCGCAGTCTCCCACCCAGGGTTACCAACCGAGAATATCGGAACGCCTGTGAACATCGCTTCCATCAGTCCCAGGGTGTATGGTGCCGGGTTGGTGCCCCCATACCAGTAGGCCCGGTGATCGGCCAATGCCTCGAGCAACTGAGGGTATGGTGGACAACCTGCGTTGCCGTCGATGCCTGAGTTGCCCTTGCCGTAGAGTCGCCTGCTGACCTTCCTGGTTGCGATGTCCCAGCACTTCTTCCTGCACCCTTTGGCCCTGGTTCTGAAGTTGTTTGCGATGGCTGCCACTTTGAGCAAGCTACCGTTCCAGGGCTGAAAGTCTTCCTGGTATTTGCCGAATGGAATGATGGCATCATGTCCCTGGTAGTGTTCCCTTGCCTGGAAGCCTGACCAGTAGCGGACAAGCTTCACCCCAGCTTCCTTCATGCGTTTGAGGTGCCTGAGTTCGTCAGTGGGAGGTGCCTGCCCGATGTCTCTCCAGATGACATGCTTGCCCTTGAACACGTCCAGGTTGTTGTCGATGAACTTGTATTGGTGCATGACCACTATCACATCGAAGGGCTCAACAGCTTTCTTAGAGATGTGACACTTGTGGTCCTTGCCAGCAGGCACTGGCATGTTGTTCCACCTCGAGGCCCACTTCCTGGGAACGTCCAGTCCAAGACCTGGTCTTAGCTTACAGCCTTTGCCAGGCTTCCAGTATGCCCCAGGGGACATCACTCTGACTCCAGGGATGTCCGAGAAAAGTCTCAGCTCATCAAACTCCAGGGACTGGTGACAAGGCAGGTAGAGCAAATTCAGCATATGCACATTTTGCTGTTGACTGGTGACTAACACCAGTCATAAAGTTACCTCGCTTGTCCGGTAACCTGTTGTTATCGGGGTAGCAAGCTGGGTTTGCGAAAACGCAGCACTGTCTTGACTTGGCAGACGACAAATACGTTTGATTCATAGCGACAAAACCCTCTCCCCATGCTGTTGGATGCAAAGTGGGGGGAGGGTTTTTGTTTGGATGTGGTTCGCTCACCCAGTTGCCGATTTCTTCTCGCGACACCGCATTGGCAGTCGTCGGCTGTGTGGGCGCACCGTTTATTTGAGCGGAACCATTAATTGTTTCTGAGTTTGTCCAGGTGGTCCTGGGCTTTCTCTACTGAGTTGAAGACAGGGCCCACTCGCCTGCCCTTGTCAGAGTAAATTCTTACCCCTGCTCTGCTGGATGTCTGAACTGCCCTGAAGCCGTAACCGTCCCGGTAGATGGCTCCACCTCGGTTGTTTAGTTGTCGGACTGGGGAGAACCTTGCTGACGTTCCTCCTCTATCATTCGGAACGCTTCCTCTATTACTGCGTCGGTTTCCGAGTCCCGCATCTGCTGCGACATCAGGCGGGATGCTTTCAACAGCATCTCTGCGTCCGTTCTGTTTGATGTAAGCTTGGACACCTGTGAGCTTTCTGGCTTTGTCATAGTCTCTTACGTCTTTTTTAAGTTTGTCAATTTCCCCTTGAGCCAAGTGCGTCTTGATTAATCGTTCTTTCTGCAAGAATGAAATAATATTCTCGGCATGAGACAACTGACGTGCTGGTCTTCCAGCAGGGAAGTAAACATCGAAAGCCTCATCAAAGGAAGCCTTAAAGGCACCTATGTTTCCGGTCCAACCGTTTTCGTCCCACACATGTTTCTCACCAAACCACACGATGGCCTGGAGGTCATCTGGGTTTAGCCCCAGCTTGCTTGCTGTGTGTCGAAAAACTACTTGGGAAACTGCAAAGTCCTGGTTGGTTACTGCCCCTTCACTTTTTGGCTGAATTCTCCACTTCTCACTGAAGGGCTCATGAGTAAGTCGGCGCATGAGCCTGGCCGCCCAAACGTCAATGGTTGCTTCAAGAGACGCCCCTCCTAAGTTCATTGCAAACTGAGGTGTCTTGGGAGTGACCTTGTCGACCAGCCATTTCTCAGCCATGGCCTTCAATGCTGGAAGACTGTTCTGACCATATTGCTTACCGTTAGCCCTGACCGGTGTCAGGTTGTAATGCTCTATCCAACGCTTGGTCATGGCAGCAGGCGTCATTTTGGCAGCCTCACTTCTGGAAATTATTTTTCTCCTAACCATGGTCTCATAAAGTTTGCCGTCTTGCAGAAAACGATACATCTCGTTGTAGCTCTTAATCTGCCTTTTGAAGTCACCCTTCTGATACCTCTTCATCAACTCTGCTGCGTAGATGAAGTTATTCTCGACTGGTGTCTTTGCGCTGGTCGCCCCAAGAAGGTGAGTAAACATCTCCGCACCTTTACCAAAGACTTTCTTAATTGCCTTGTTCATGCGGGAATACCACCCCATACCGTCTGTGACTCCTGGGTATTGAATCAGCCGATTGTATTCTTCAATAAACAAGTTGGAGAGACCTTCAATCGCCCCATTGTCAATCAGTTCCTTGATGCGCCTCTTCGCTTTCTGAGTGACGTCGTAGTGGACGTTGTCCAGGTCGTAGTCCTGGACGTTTCCTCTGGGGCCTCCCTCCCATTGCTGGAAGAACGGTGAATCAAGAATGCCGTAGTCAATGGCTTGATGAATGGGCTTATCTTTTTTACCTTCTTCGACTTTCTTGTAGCCGGTAATTTCTATTTCGAGTGCCCTTGGGTCGTCAGACTTTTGGAAACCCAGGGGCCTGCCCTGGTCGTCAGTTCTACTCGGAGAGAACCTCCTACCTGGAACGCTCTTGGTAAGCACCCTGCCCTTGGGCTTGTCCAGGACAGTGTTGGTCTCATAGGGCTCTTGGTAAATTACAGGGTCCTCCATGGGGTAGCCCCACTTGCCCCCCGGGCCAAAGGCAAACTCTGAATTGTCCTGCACCAGGTGCTTGTCTATGTCAGCGTCAAACTCGGCCTTGGTCTTGTAGAATTTAGGTTCGCCAACGGTGACCTCCCCTTTGACTTTCCCTGAACCCTTACCTGTAGTCTCTATAAGCTTCACTCTGCGCCCTACGAGGCTGTTTAAGGTAGGTTTAGCCCTTGTCTCTATGGTTTTACGTCCGCTGAGAATGAGGTCCGCAAAGGGCATGTCAGGCTCACTCTTCACGTTGAAGCCTGGCAGGTTGTCGGCATCTGCTTTCTTGGGCTTAGTTGCTACCAGGAGGTTCCCTCGCTGGGTGACGTTGCCAAAGTATCGGCTTATCTCTTTGACGTAGGACTTGGCATTCAGGTTGTTTTGGTAGCCTGCTTTTGTGGGGCCGCCCTTCCCACTCCTGTTGCCTTCGTAAATTAAGAAGTATGCTTCTCCATCAAGCTTGATGGCGTCGGCTGCCTGGGCAATGACTTTGTGCCTGTTGCCGGGTTCCTTGATGACGTTGAGAACATTGTTGACCGTAGCAGTATCGGCTCCACCGTCCGCAATGGTGTTAGTCACCTGGTCGTTGTGTTCCTGGCTTCTGTTGAATGGGTCAAAGATGTAATTTTTGACGCCTTTCTTGGCCAAGAAGTTGGTAGCGTTATCAAACCTACCACCACCAATGTCTGCGTTGATAGTTCCCCTCTCCCACTTGACCCTGCCAAACGTGGCTGGTGTCTTGGTGCGGTTAATGGAGGTCTCAGCAGAGGTGTATTCTTGGCTCTTTGGTGTCTTCCAGAGGTCTCCTCGTTTGACGCTATACCTGGGGACACCTTGCCCTGATACCTTCGAGTTAATGTCCTCGTTGAGTGCCACGTAGTTGGCCCTGAGGTCTCCCTGGAGAGTCTTTTGCTGAACCTGTAACGGTTTACCCTTGGAGTCCTTGGTCTGCTTCCAGAGCTTCAATCTGGGGAGCATCTCATCGTAGAACCCTCTCATGCCCTTACCACCTAGACGGAGGTCGTCTCCCTCCAGGAGGGCAGACCTCATTCCTTCTTCACCCTCCATATTGTCGAGGGCACGTTTGGTCATCTCTTTCCCAATGTGGTCCTGCAACTTTTCTTTGGTCATCCCGTTGTCAACTCCCCTGAAGACGTCTTCCCCAGGAACTCGAACCATTAATTCATAGGTGCCATCATCGTATTCAATGACCTCCATTCCATTTATCTTGTTACCCAGGTCATACCTGGCGTTCTGCGTTTCACCAGTTGTCCAAGCGATAGCATCGTAGCCCTCGTCAGCAGCAAGCTTGAGCATTCGCTTCATCGAGAACTCAGGCCAGGACTTCTTGAAGGGGGCGTTGGGGGTTCTGCCAGCACTTCCTTCTATTACCTGAACTTCCTGGCCAAGCCTCTCTACGTTTGCAGCGTATCGCTCTGCCTCCAGCCTGGTGTCAAACGATGGCCCGAAATTTCCAGTCCTGGTGTTTCTGGTTTTAAACGATGGCCTAGTGTAACCACTCTCTCTCCCCTCCTGATGCCAGTCAGACTGAATTTCCTCCAGGAACAGAATCTTCTCACCGTCTGGTCCTATTCGGTCGTTGTGGCGAACGTGAGCGATGATGTTTTCTTGGTCGAAGTGGGAAGAGGTGTAAGGGCCAAAGCGAGAGTCAAATTCTTCAGTGGCAAGCCTCCTTTCAAGCTCAGTGTATTCGGCACTTTCTTCTGAGGTGGGGTTCCTCCTGTTAAATATTTCTGTCAGCTCATCGTATCGAGCTTGAAGCTTGCTCTCAGGGTCTGGAAGCGTCAGCAACCTCTCGGTGTATGTCCCTGGCTCTGCCCCCGGTTCTGTGTATTCAGAAAATTTGGTGGCAGACCCTTCAGGGTCGGCTTCGTGACTAATTGCAAATCTACTCTTGAACTCCTTCGACAACATATCAACCAGAGCATCTCGCGCCCCCTGCTCGGTAGTGAAGTCGTTATACCCTGGGGCATAAGGAAGAACCAACTCATCTGGTTCATCAACTTTCGTGATTACAAAGCTACCTTCTTTTATACCGTAACCCTCAAGAGTTTCTGGAGGCAGGTCGGCAGCCGATAAAATCTGATAGCCATCTTCATCGCGCATCACCAAGTCGAATTGTTGGTTTAGCGCAGTTTCCGCTTCTTCAAAGGTGGGGTAAACAGTGTCATCAAACATGTTCCCTCCTTGGCTGTCTGTAATTGTGTAACCAGATTTGGGTGACACCTCCGTCACCTCCACCATCTCAATCTGGTTAGCCTTGATGAAGTTCAAGACATCTTCTTTGGTGGTGGTTGGGTTGTCTTTCAGGAATGTGTCCAGGCCAATGTCCTCGAGTTCCTCCTTCTTGACCCCAGCCTTGTCCATGGCTTTCAGGAACTGTTGAGCGGTGCCCTTCTTCTGCTGCATTCCCTCGATGGCCTCCTGGGCCTTGGAGAACATGCCCAGGTCATCAAGCTGTCTTTCTGGTGCCTCTGGTGCCCTGGTAGGGCTGAACATCTGCTTGGCCTTGAGGTGGTCAAATGGGCCCATGCCAAACGGTGTCCCGTTGGCACTGGTGTCTCTCAGGGAGGCTATGCGCTCAATGCGGAGGTTCTTGTAAATTCGGTTCCCACTGTTCTTGTCCCAGGCAGAGTAGAGTGGGTTGATAGTTTTGTTGTTCGCCTGGAACAGAGCATTGATGATGTTGTGCTGCTTTGTTGTCAGCCCTTTTTCACCTGAGATGTTGTTGCGGTGATTGTCTAGGTATTTCTTGGCGTCTTCCAGGAAGGCATCAACGTCGTTGTTCCAGGGCTCCAGCTTCTTGGTGTCTCTCCAGGCATTGACCCTGCCTCTAACGTAGTTTAGGTCGATGACTCTAACATTGACGTTCCCGTTGTTAGTGATGAACCACTCATGAGGAATGTAGTCGACCTCGGTTGCAGGAATGTCCCCACTGTTTCTGGTTAGAGAATTCATCCAGGTGTCATCTCCTAAAGACCTGGTTCCAATGCCAAAGTAGTAGGAACGAATTGGTCTGCCGTCAGCAATGGCCTGGTTGACCTCGTCAATGGTGCCCCTGAAGTTCTCCATCATTGGGGCATCAGAATACTTAGACTGAAGAAACTTGCCTCGGTATTCGTTCAAGCCTTTCTTGATGTTTCCTGCGTCGTCGTATTTGGGCTTTAGAGTAACCTCTGAAACAGATGACTCGGTCAACTCTGGCTCCAGAGCCTGCTTAACTTCTTTCCTCCTTTGCCGGGCCCTCTTCTTCAGTTCCTTCTTGTTTTTGGCTTTCTTCCTGGTGCCCTTCTTGCCTCCACCCTTTGAGCCACTGTCGGAGTCTTGAGGTCCCTTGCCCTTGCTTGGGGGAGTGTCGGGGACATCATCAAAATACTCTTTGCCAACACCGTCCCAGTTGACTCCGTCATCAGTGGAGTCTTTGTTGAGCTTGGTGGTTTTCTCTTTTCCCTGCTCAAGTGCCTGGTATTGGCGGTTTAGGTTTTGAGCATACTTTTTATAGGACTTCGACAGATCAGACTTAGGGTCAATGTCGATGTTGAAAATGTTGTCGGCACCATCTTTGGGTTTTTTAAGAAAGCCAAGACCGTCCATGCCCTCGCCACCCTTCATGACGTCCAGCATTGAAAGGGCAGTCCCTTTGGCTTCAGTCCAGGCTTGAGTCAAACCTGTGCCAACGGTTTGTCCTAACGGTGCTGCTGCCCTCTGAACGGCAACCTTGAGTTTGCCTAGCTTAGAGTTGTTCCTGACGTAATTGTGAAGGCCCTGGCCAGTAGAGACCGACATGAAGTTCTCAGCAAACATTTCCCTGACAACCCAGTCCTGGTCTCCGTCATTTAGAAACTGTCTATCGAGTTCTCTAACTCGCTGAGTTATCTCATCGTCGGTCGGCTTTCCTCGCTTCTCGGCTTTGAGCATCTGCTCTGCGTATGACTTCTTCAGCTCATCGAGGTTGTATTCCCTAGCAACCTGGTTGCGAACAGTCCTGGTGTCTACCAGGCCACTGTCCCACATGGCTTCACCGACCTCATGCAGAACGGTGTCCCCAGGGTTCTTGGAGTCTGCATTGACTACTATCTCTTTGCTTTGAGAGTCGTAAAAACCGTCAACACCTCTGCCCTTTGTTATCTTGGCAAACTCTTCGCCCGACAAGACCTTGATGTCCACCCTGCCTCGAAGCATCTCAGATGCAGTAGCCAGGTTCTCTAGGGCTTTCCTGGACGAGGCTCGGAGGTTGCCAGAGGCTTTGTCGACCACCTCCAGGTTGGACATGTCAACAAGCATGGCCAGGGCTTCTTGGTCGCCTTGGTGCCTGCTAACAAAGTCATTGATGCTGCCCTGCATTTTGGCTGCATCTCGTTGGCCTGTGATGGTGTCTATAGCACGTCCACCAAGGCCGCCCAGCCCACCTGTGAGGCCTGCGGCCAGGGCTCCAGCCTTAGCACCCTCGGTGCCTTCTGCAAAGCCTCCCAGGGCTGCGCCAGCAGCAGAACCGTAGGCCGCACTGCGACCAACGTCTTTGGCTAAACTAAGTGCCGCATCGCCCCCCATTCGGCTTGCTCTGCCTGCTGCTTTTCTTACGCCTTCAGGCAGGGCCATGTTCTTGGAGTTTCTCTCCAGGGGGCCCATGTTGGTTGGGAACTCTGGCAGTTCGTCGATGGACTTGGTAAGAACTGACCCGGCAGGGCCAATTCTTTCGGCAGCTTCTAATGCAATTCTGCCACCCACTGAACCAGGAATGTTCCTGGAGGCTCCAGCAATGGTGGCTACATTTTTGAGTTGCCTATACTGGTCAGCAGCATTGGGAAACCGTTCTGCGAGGTTGTCTGCAATTGAGTCAAACCTTCTTCCAAAGACTTCACCAGCTTTGCCAACCATCTTGCCAGCACCCCTAAGGGCTTTGCCCTCCAGTCGGGCTATCTGCTTGCCAACACCTTTCCTGACTAAGCCAGAGGTAGCACCACCGACCACTGTTCCAATGTCGGTAACGTAGCTGGCACCCTCGGCCAGGGCTGGGTCAACATCAACGTCGTCAGTTTGTAGGCCTTCTAAGACTCCGTAGCCTGCCAGGTGGTCAATCAGGTCTTCTTCACCCAGGCGAGCTTTCTCCCGCATGGCTTCCAGTTTCCTGATTTCTCTCCAACCCCTGAAACGCTCTCGGGTCATGGCTTCGTCCCTGGTAAGCCTGTCTACACCTTTCTGATAAAGAATACCCAAGTCTGCCGTGCCTCTGAGGGCACCTTCTCCAATGGAATTAACTATCTTCTGAAACTCTCCTTCAGCCAGGTTGGCGGCAAATGCTTTGCCTCCGTCGTAGAGTTCCCCAAACATGGTCTTGCCAATTTCGATAGCATCGTCCATGCCGAAGCTTTGCTTCTCCTGGGTCTCTAACCATTCCTTCCATTGCTCATAGGCCTGATCGGTGTCACCAGGGACAAACGTCAGGTCATCTAGCCTGGAGGCTGAGTCGCTAGCTACAAAGTCCAAGCCAGAGTAATCAGAGGCTTGAGCTTCGCTCGGGTCAGTGGGAATAAAATCAAAGTCCCCAAGGTCTTTCTGAGGACTTTGCTCTGCGCTTGTTGGAATGAAGTCTAACTCCTGACTTGCCATGTCATCAATTTGGTTTGCCTAACCTATACTCCTTGAGCTTGCCATTCGTCATGATGCGAACCGTTTGATCTGGCTTCACTTCCCCTTTATCTCTCGCCTCTCTTGCTTCCTGTAATGAAGTAAAGACGCTAGTTGCTTGGAGGGAAAACTCAGGGCCGCCTGAATACTTATCAGGAAGCCCAAACCCTTTACCGTATTCAACGGTCCTTGACCTCTCCATGTTGGCCGAGTCAACGTATGACTTTGCTGCCTCCCTTGCTGTCTGGAGTAATTTGAACCTAGTGTCATCAGTTAAGAACTCACCCGTAATCGCTTTGTTTGCCTGGTTAACGAAAGCCTGCATGAGCCCACCTGCTCCTGCTGCCGCTTTGAACTCACCCTCCCTAACAACTGACTGAGGGTCGAGAGACTTCATGAACGTAAACACAGCAGCAATATCACCAGCACCTTCAAGCTTGTCAGAATTAAAGACTACGTTCTCCAGGTTGCTATATTGAGACTGAAGTTGCTTGAAAGTCTTAACCGGCTCAGAAGCGTTTAAGCTTTTGAACAGGTCCATGGACTGCTTGGCCTGCTCTTCAGTTAAACCTCCCCTTTGTGCTGCTGCCTGAACTTCAAGTTGGTGCTTGTTGGTTAATGCTTTTGACTGAGCGTCCAGGTATTCCATGTTCTTTTTCCTGTAAGCGTCCATGCTCTCATAGCTGGACTGAGCCAAGGCATCTTTTTGCTCATTCCTCTTCGCTTCAACGATAGCTTGCATGGTTGCCATGTCTGCCCCAGCAGGGAAGTCTCGGTCAACACCCTGGGCAAATGCAGTGGCTTGCTTCCTGTCCATAGCAACTTTGGCCGCACCTGGGGGGACTGCGTTGGTTGATTGAAATGCATTGAGTGCTGCTTGATGGGCTGGTTGTCCGCTTAATAAATTGACGTCAAAAGCATCTTGAGCAATGCCCTGACTTATACCTCTTTGGGTGACCTGATTCCCCAGTTCTGCCTGCTTGATTTTGGCGTCATACAACTGAAGCGACTTCTTAAACAACAGGTTCTCGGACATTCCCTCAAGCTCTGGGAGCCCCATGTCGTCAAGGCTGCTGGTGAATTGTTTTACCCACTCACCGTCTGTCCCTTCAAAGTTGTCTGGCTTGTAATCTTCAGCAAACTCCTTTAACTGAGACCTAAGCTTCTTGCTCCTGCCTCGGGCCTTAATTGCTCTGCCTATGCCTTCGCCAAACTTCTCGATGCCCCTGGCGAGGTTTTCGCCAGATCGGTCGACCATGTAAGGCTGAACGATGCCTTGTCCTGTGTAGCTTTGTTGTGAAAATGACATTTTATGCTGACTGGAGAGAGTTAATCTTGCTGTCCATGAACTTCCTGATGGCTGGCTTCAACCACTCATTCTTGGAGAGCCATTGGGCAAACCGTTCGCCATGCTTCATGTAAAGCTTCTTGAACCACGCCGGGCCAATGTTGAAGAGCCATCTTCTAAACATCATCCACCTGGGGTTGTCGTTTCCGTAGACTTCCCTGGCAACCCAACAACCAAACAGTGCTGCAAAGCCACCGGCTTCACCTGCTGCCCCTGCTGTTTGACCAGCCGCACCCAGAGCTGCCCCTGCGAGGGCAGTGCGGTTATTTGCTGCTGCAATGTTCGCATTCAGTTCCCCTGCATAGTTGTTAGCAAACAGGCTGCCTGCGTATGCAGACTCTGGGTTGAACACGTTTCCAGGGTTAAAACTTTGGCCCTGCCCAGCAATCATGCCTGCCTGACCGGCGGTTAACCCAGGACGTCCGAGGATGGCCATGAAAGGGTCTTGTGCGGTCGCCGCATTCATGCCAGCAATCTGTTGGGCAAATGCCTGACGTCGCCTCTGAAGCTGCTCTGCTTGCAGTCCTTTGACCAATGCCTCTTGGCCTACGTCAGCCATACCAAAACCCATACCTCTTGATGCCTGGGCAGACCTGACCTGTTGCTCCATCTCTCGAGCCAGATCGGGCGGCAAGCTTGCGCCTGCCTCGAGGTCAGTCATGGCCTGGCGGTTTAGCTCACTCATCAGTGCAGCCTGTTCTGGGTTAGCGGCCCTGAATGCTTCAGTAGCTCTGACGCCCAAGTCCTCGACGTCTTGAATGTCAGCCTCCCTGGCCACTCGTCTTGCATTGGCTTCAGCTTGGCCTAGCCTTGGCATGACGTCTTGCTCATAAAGCTCAAGGAGCCCAGGCTGACCGTCCTTGCCCATCATGACCTCTCGCAAGACTCGGAGGTCTAGCTGTGCGTAAGCAGGTCTGCCAAATTCGTCAGAGGCCTCTGCTGCAAACTTGTCTGGTGCCAGGTCAATCTGCGCTTGTTGAGTGTCCCTTGTCTCCTCTGCATAGTTGCGAGGTTTAGGTGGGTCAGGTGAATACATTCCCATAATAATTGTCCTTTTGATATTCCCTGTGTAGGGAAGTAAATTCTCTCAATGATTTCCATCCACCGCACAGGTAGACGCAGGCAAAGATGACTTCGTGATACTGGCTCTTGAGAACGTCTGAGTGACACTGTTGCACTTTGTTCTCACTCTTTTCCCATTTGTTAGCGTCCAGCCATGCATTACTGGACATGATGAGGAGGGGCATCAGGAAGGCCCGGTTGGCTTGGTAGAAAGGGTTCCCCGACACAGCCATCATCCAGGCTAATTGCATTTCAACAATCTCTTCATCTGAGATGTCTTTGTCCCCATCAACAATGTCATCAATCTGGTGCGACCATTTGGCAAACAGCTCCACAAAGTCCCAGGCCTGTTCGTTGTTATTTGTCAGGCGCAGGAAGTCGGGCTTTATGGAGGTGTCAAATTGCATCACTTCCAAGCGTAGAGCTTGAACTTTAGGCCACTAAGCACCCCACTGTTAATACCATTAGTGAACGCGGTAAGCTTATTCGTTGAATTGTTCCCTAGCCAAACAGGGCTTGGAACTTGGCCTACATGGCCCAACTGCACATTTAGCCTAACCTGAGACGTGGTAGAAACGGTTTGGACCAGGTGCCATTCACTGCTACCGAAACTTCCTATGAGGTTAGACGTGTCAATTTCTTGGCCTGATACAAGGCCCAGCTCGCTAATATCGCTTGTGGCAACAAACACTGATCGGACGAGCTTAGGGACACTGCCTAGACCGTGATTAAAAACCACCTGCCTGTCTGCTGCTGTGGTTGCAAAAATGTAGTCACCAGCAGACCCTGAAGACAGGCCTGAGAAGTAGTAACCAGGGTCGCTGGTTAATGGGCCTGCGTTGGTTCCAGAGGAAGCAAAACCTGATTTCCAGGCTCGAACCTTGAACTTAAAGTTTGCCAGAACAGCACTGGTTGCTTCGACTTGTTGGCCTGAGCTTTTACCCTGTATACGCAGACCAGAACCCCTGTCTGCAATTACATTGTATTGATACTGAATTCTGACTTTCTGAGCGGAAGCGTCGTAAATAACCAGCACAGCATTTCGGTTTTGGTTATATGCTGACCAAAAGTTGTGACCGAGTTCCAGCTCATCTCCAGCAGCATACCCAGTTGCAGCATCGCTCGTCTCGCAATACAGGGTTACTCTGAGGTGTTCAGGTGAATAGGCGGCACCAGTTCCATCGACAATGCTAACTTCCTCATAACCATCGTTTGCCCTTATGTGTTCAGCGTTGTTCGACGTGTAAAACGTGTGCTGAGAAATCGTGACAGGCTTATCTATCCACTCAATGTTGCCAGAGCTGTCAGTGGTTAAATATTTGTCATTACCATTTGTGGTAATGTCTGTGTATGGCACTGAACCGAGGCCAGTCTGAGAAGCCCACTCAGGGTCTGCCCCTTCACCCTTAGTCCTGAGGAAATAACCATCCGTCCCAGGGGGAAGCGTCACTAAGTCACTGTTGGCATCGTAATAAAGAATCTGACCGTGTGTTCCCTGGGTAAGCTTTGACAAGGCTAGGTTGTGGTCATCAATTTTGGAGTTGATGTCGATGCTTGAGGCCAACTTCTGGGTGGTTACAGCACCGTCTGTTATCTCAGATGAATCAACCAAGCCATCTAGGGTGATGCCAGGGGTTCCAAGCAGGTTGAGCTTGGAGTAAGTGACTCTTTCACTGGCGCTGAACTGGTAGCCAGGTTGAACGTCGAATGTGATAGCCATATCTTTATGTTAATGTGCTGCCTTCAGCCGATGGAATATACCACTTGCTGCTGGTGTCATGGACGAATATTGCGAAGTTACCAGAGGACAAAGTGAGTGACTGATCGAACGGGTAGTCTTCCCAGTGAGTGCTAGTGATGGACACGTTCATGTTTGAGTTAGACTTGTTAATGCAGATTTTCAGACCGCAAACACCAACAGTAGGTTCTGGCATGGTGAATGTCCCACCAGAACCGTTGAAAATAGAAACGACGTAGTCGTTGGTGATGGTGTTGGTCTCAACGCTCAGGAGGCTCTGTAGGAACGTGACCGGGTTTGCAAGCCTGATGGTTGGGTTGCCACCTTCGCCATCAAAGTTTGTCCAGCCAAGTCCTGACGATGACAGGAACCTCTTGATGGTTGCGCCACCAGAACCGTCGAGCTGAACAAAGCCTGCTGTCCCGCTCAGTTCATCGATGGAACGCATGTTTCCACTGGCATAATTCAAGTGTTCCAGGGAGTCGATAAACTCTGTCCTGGTTACAGTGGTGTTGCCCACCGGGGCGTTCACCGTGTCTACTGAGAAGTTCTTTGTAGAATCTGGCATATCAAAGCATGGCGTGTCGGCCCTCTCGGCGTTGGCCGCCGATGGTGCCTGTAGTTATAGAATGAATTCTTATGCGTCCTTCCAGGCCTTCAAACTTGATTTGGAAGTAAGAGCCCCGTTGGTCAACTCGCAGTTTGTGGGTGTAATACTGATGGAGGTCTAGGACTGTTCCTGTTGAGCCAAGGACGGTCCCTCCGTTTGGCTCAGTAGCGTCCAAGATGACTGAGTAGTCCTCCCTGCCCTGGCGTTCATGGTCATCAGTTGTGTTGCTGATGTCCCAGTCCTCTACGGCAAAAGTCATGTATTTGGTTCGGTCAGGGAAAGTGTAAGAGGTGTCGTCCAGGAGGACAGATTCCTCGCTGACACCATCCATGATGGCAGTCACTCGATACTTAGGGTCCCAGGTAGAGACAAATACTTGAGCGTCCTGCATTCGTCGGCGGTTGCCTGACTCAAAGCCATAACCCCTGGTTGTGACCATGAACTGAATTTCACTGTCCTTAACCATGACCTTCTCAGAACAGATAACAGTCACGTATGGGTCATCTGCCTTGATGAGCATTGGGGTCGAGTTAATGAACCTGACACCGCAATCAAGTGCGTTCACAGAGTCAGTGCTATGAGTCCAGCTTCCGTCTGAGTAACCCGTGTAAAGATTGTCGGCAGCCTCCATGCATGGGTCTAGTTCAACGTCGCCCATGTTCCAGACACCGTCAGAATCAGTGATTCCAGTTAGAGGGTCTTCAGCAATAAAGTTGGTTCCATCAGTTATGTTGTCTCCATCGCTCTCGACCAGTGGGTTCTGCCTGGTGCCGTAAACCTCTGTTCCACCGTTGACTTGAACCTTGTTTCCAATTTCTGGCTGACCTGTCAGGAGGACGTCACAGGAGTAACCGTTCTGCTCCTGCTTAATCATCTCGGTCTCACCATACTCGTAGAGACCGACGACACCTGTGTAGTCGACGTAGTAAAGGCTCTCAGTGCCCTGGAAGTCTGCCACAAAGAAATACTTAATTTTGATGGCATCACCTTCGTCGTAGCCTGCCCAGGCTTTGTTGAGAAAGTCGTAAACCAACACCGCATTGTTCTGCTGCGAGCCATCGAGGGGGACGCTCAAGTAATATTTGTTTTGCCAGTAGGCAGCACACGCAGTCTCCTTGGCAACCGACATGTCAATACGGTCGATGACTGGTTGTATCGGTGTGCTGGCGGGCTCTGAGACTCCTTGCAGTTTGTTCTGCTCTGTTTGCCTCAAAGATGTGACTCCCCTGGGGCTAAGGAACCATAAGTCACTTCCAGTGTTGGCAACCGACCTGGGCCCCACCAAACCAAACTCAGTAGTGACCTGGTCAAGAACTGCGTTTGCGTTCCAGTCACCTACCAGGTTTGAGACTGCGTAGATGCTGGTCTCTTTAAATACGACAACCGTTGAGTCGTTGAATTTGAAGAGCCTTTGGATGTCGTCCGAGTCACCCTGGTTGATTTTGAACGAAGCGTAGACAGGGTCATACGACGTATAGTCAAGTAGGTCTGAGACTGCGACATGGTCAGCCTTATAACCCACAGCAGGTGTGTGAGGAACGAGCAAACGGTTTCCGAAAAAGAGGGTAGATTTGCTGTTTGGTATGTTTTCCGTCCCCCCTGCCCCTGACGCCGCTGGTGCCTCAATGAAGCCTTCTTCAAAATTAGTCAAAACCAGGTGACTGTTTTCGTTGCCCCTGGAGAGAATGCACTTGTCGAAGGCCTGCGTAAACCAATACAGGTCTTCGGTGTTAGTGTCTTGGTAGAGTGTTGAAGGCACTGTCAGAGGGACAGAGCATTTGACTGGCACGGCATTGTTGCCTGGGCGCAGTCGGTAAATTGTGATGGTGGTGTTGTCGATGGATGATGCGACCAAGACCCAGTCGACACCGTTGGGGTCGTTCCAGACTCCTACCCCAAAGACCTTGCCAAAGTTGCCTCTGACAATTCCCTGGAAATTAATGTCTCCCTGGTCCCAATTGATTGGCCACTCCCACTGGTCCCTGATGTCAGTCCAGCCGACAGGCATAGTGCCCTTCCTGGGCTCTGCTACACCGAATCGGAAACGTGCGTTCCTGGCATCAGAAACGAAGCCAGGCCTGAGGAGGTGAGGACTGGTCCGCATGTCCACCCCAATAAACCCATTATCACCGTCCGTCTGGGGGACGTCGTCGTTGATGGAGTAATTTCTATGCTGCCTCATTTATAGATGCCTGCGTTCACCAGGGCTTGGTTGAGCATTTTGTTGCTGTTGTCCCAGGAGAAGGACATTGCCCTCTCACTGGCTCTCAACGCTTTCTCGCACCTCCTGGTTTGGTAAACCTCACGCATCCTATCAACCAAGGAACTGAGCTTGGGTTTTGCCCAAAGTCCTCCGTTGTCGTAGTGGTCTCCTGCCTTGGTTAAGACGTAGTCGACTGGGTAACCAATCTCCTCATTGAACCACTCACTTATGCCCCCGAAAGGGACGCATATCACACTTCTCCCCGTTGCTGCTGCCTCCTGCTGATGCAGCCCCCAGCCCTCACCATAGGAGGCTGAGACCAGGCAGTCTAGCCCTGCATACCAGGAAGCCAGTTGAGCCCTTGTCCAAAACTCCTTCTTAACCAGGACACGTTCATCATCGATGTCCAGGTCAGGGTCATCAGGGTGCATCTTAACCAACAACCTGACGTCCTTAATGCGTTTTGGAAACGCCTTCCTCCAGGCCTCCAGGACGTCTCTGAAGCCCTTTCGGCAGCCTCCTGCTGCTGTCCTACCAGCAGTCCCGAAAAGGAACACGTCCTTCTTTTTAGGGGGCCTGTAGTGGAACACAGAAGTGTCAATGCCCAGGGGCACCTTCACCATTGGCCGCTTAACACCCTGGGCGTTCCAGCAACCTATGTTCCAATTGCTGGGTGCCACAATCAGGTCAGATTGGTTCAGGTTAATGACTGCCTCTTTGTGAAGCTTGGTAGACTCCCACATCGTATTGTAAACGATGCGCTTGTTCCCTGTCGGCCTAAGGGTTGGGCAATGAATTATCATCTCCCAGTCCTCCTGCTGGTGTTTGTTCACCAGGCTCTCGTAGACCACCCTGGGTATGGGTGCCTTGCCTTGCTCCATCGTAACCGGGAAGAGAGCAACCTCTCTGCCCAGTTTGGTCATTCCTTCAACAACCCTAAAACAGTGTAACGAATAGCTTGAATAGCCATCGACCACCCCACGAATCACACACCTTTTCTCCATAAATTATCATCGACTCAACTCGTTTAGTATCGCCTGAACCAGCTTCTCAGTGTTGGCCAGTTTCTGTTGGGTCTTGGCATCATTCTTAATTGATTGAGCCTTGTTTGGGTCTAGCTTAGAGAGTTCCTGCTTGAACCTCTGAGCTGTTAAAATTCCTGACTTGGCAGCCTCCTTCCACCTCCTGGAACGCCAGTGGGCCCCTGCTGTTAAGAGGCCCAGGAGGGCTGTTGCTGCTGCGCCAGACCAAGGGAAGGGTGCGACATCACCAGCAACCTGAACTCCGCTGGAGACTATAGGCCTGAGAACCCAACCGTTAGTGCTTACCACTTCCATCTGCACTCCCTCAGGAGTTGTGATGGTGTTGGTGCTGGTTACAGGGTCGTAGAGTGCGTTGCCAATCGCCTCTGGCATCTGACAACCTGACAAGAGCCAGGCAACGGACATCAGGGCTGCAATTTCAATCGCTTTCTTCATTGTGCTTTTCTCCTTTGATAATTTTGGTCCAGACGACCACACACTTGCCCATCATGTAGCCAGCAGTGGCGAGTGCTATTCCTAGCCTCGCCCAACCTTCCATTCCATCTGCCCAGGACACCGTCCAACCGATAGCCCCGATGCACAAGAATCGGAGTGCATCAGTAGCCTCGTTTGCCACCCTTTTTACTCCCCTTTTTAGGCATCATTAGTCTCAACTTCAGGCTCTGGCTCTGCTGCTTCCCATGGCTTACCCACCGCAGTGGTAGGGTTCAGCTTTGAGTCAAGCACCTGGGCAAGCTGTCCTTCGATTTGTGCAACTTTGACGTCGGTCAGTGCTTCCTTGACCCAAGCAACAACGATGTCTTCCGTGAGGTTTTCAAACGGCACAAAGTCAGGCGACTGTGGGTCAGGGACTAGCTGCTGTGAGCCATAGGCAGAGACGGTCTCATCACCCTCGGAGGCAAACACGCGATAGTGAGCTACGATCACTCCACCGTCGGCGAGCTGTCGTTCGAGTTGTTCGATTTTCCAGTTGGTAGTCATTGGTAAATTTATTCAGTTGGGGTTTCGTCAGCGGGAGCGTTAGATGCTCCATCAGTTGCTGCTTCAGCGGCTTGCTCAGCCTTGTGAGCCTCATAAGCTGCGCGAGTGTCTGCATCCCACGCACCGTTAGCGACATCAATTACACGCTGGGGTTGGTCCGTCAAATCGGAGTCTGGGTTGAGAACGTAGCGATGAAACGATTTACCCGAAACGGGTTGCCCATCTTCGACGAATTGCGTTGCCTCGCGGCACTGTATGTTCCAG
>MDSZ01266515.1_pt1 | contig 38939 bp, 38 predicted proteins | sample 811201 | NCBI WGS metagenome assembly MDSZ01 (sample SAMN05326647, study PRJNA326480) | marine metagenome | isolation source: seawater | place: Indian Ocean: North | collected 2010
AAGATCTTTTGGAACTTGAACAATGGGGTAAGAGTTTTGTAGAATTAGAGATGAAGGAAAGCTTGACAGTATGACTACGATCTTTGCAATGATTTTTGTTTTGGGTGTTTTGATTTTTGTTCATGAGTTGGGGCATTTTCTGGCGGCGCGCTCCATTGGTGTACGTGTTGAACGATTTTCACTAGGTTATCCACCGAGATTCTTATCTTTCACGCCCACCACTGAGGGTCTGCTTTTCAGGCTCTATTTCTATAAATGGAATGACGCCAGCAAACTTGAATGGAAACCTGTTATTGAGAAGGTCGTTTCAGCTCCGCGAAACAAGGCGTCTGACACGGAGTATTGTCTTGCGCTGGTGCCGCTGGGCGGTTACGTAAAAGTAGCTGGCTATGTAGATGAGAGTCTTGATGTTGAGCTCACCGGTGCCCCTGATGAATTGAACTCCAAAAACCGCCTTCAGCAGATATGGTTCATGTCAGCCGGTGTCTTAATGAATATTTTGTTGGCAATTGTATTTTTTACGGGGATAACACTACATACCGGCTTAGCTGAGGTAACTGACGAGCCCGTTATTATGGACGTTACTTCCGGTTTTCCTGCTAAAGAAGCAGGTATTGTTTCTGGTGACCGAATTCTCACGGTTGAGGGTAAGCCAATCAACAAATGGACTGATTTGACTACAATTGTTCATGCAAGTCCGGATCAGGAGATAACTGTTACTTGGGAGCATAATCAGCAGAAACTAACAGCCGTGTTGAAAACCCGTACAGGGCCCATTCCGGATGGATACGGGATGAAGGAGGTGGGCCTTATCGGTGCGACCGGAGGTTACGAAATCCGCCGGGCCGGCTTGGGAGAATCATTTGTCAATGGTATAGGGCAAACAGGTTATTGGTTTGGTATGATCGTCCGCTCGCTAACAATGATTGCTACCGGTGGGGCATCCATGAAAGAAATTGGTGGCCCCATTCTTATTGCTCAGTTGGCGGGAGAATCCGCCCGCGCAGGTATGATTGCACTGCTTTCGTTCACAGCTATTATCAGTATTAACCTGGCGTTTATCAATATATTGCCAATTCCCGGTCTTGACGGGGGACACATTCTGCTTGTCACTCTGGAAGCAATAACACGGCGTCAATTCCCATTGAAGGTGCGGATGGTGATTCAGCAAGCCGGTATGGCAATGCTTCTATTGCTGATTATTGTTGTGATTTATAATGATCTTAGCCGAATTTTCACCAATTTAAGGTGATTGACGGGCAAGCTTCATCACCAGAGAACCAAACTTCGCTTTTGAGACAATCTTTATCGGCAGACGCTGACTGTCGTTGCTGAGCCACACTTTCATATCGCCTCTGTTTTTGAACAACATGCGTCCTTCTCTGAACGGTTCTACCACGAGGCAATCAAACTTGCCCACCGGGACATCGATCTGTTCCTTTCGATGGACAATTAGACTTAGTTCAGTAAGCTTGTGGTTGTCAAAGATGGTAAAGTTAAAAAGATCACCCACTTTCAGCGGCACAGTTCGCAAGTAATAGAAGAACGAATAGGGGTCTCTTATCTCAGATGATATGGACAGAGTTTTTTTATTAGTGGTGATGATGCCTGAACCGTAATCGAAATCGGCCCGTAATTTCTGAGAGTATCTGGGCTCTTTGATTGTTTTTTTCAGCTTGCGGGTAAAAAGTCCTTCCGAATCGATCCACGTCTCTACTGTATCCCGGATGCGAAAGATTTGATCCCAAACAGAGTTTGTTTTCATCCTGAAAGTTATGTGATAGGAAGAAGTGCCGTCGAATTCCTCAATATCACCAAGTTCAAGGCTGGCTGTACCGGCGGAAACAAAGTTTAGATTAACATCATAAAGGAGAGTTTCTCCCTTGTTGAAAGGGTGTTCTTTCTGTGCCTTAAGGAGCGAAATGGCAATAGCAAGAATGAAGACCCATTGTTTCATCTAACTGCTTTCACACTCTCTGTTGTAAGGTCATAAATAGTTGAACCGGAAGAAGAGGGGAGAGTTCCGGCATCGATGATGAGATCGATTTCAGTGGAAAATTGTTTATCTATCGTTTTGGGATCGTTCAAAGGCGGCTCACCTGTTCTGTTCACACTCGTTGATGTAATGGGTTTTTTCAACGCTTTTGCCAATTCAATTGGGACGGAATGGTCCGGAATCCTGACACCCACCGTATTTCCGGGTGCCACAAAGTTATCTATCTGGTGGGAAGCTCCCGGCAAAATGAGTGTTACAGCGCCGGGCAGCTGAGAATTGATGAATTCCTCGTGATGGATAGGGATCTTGCAATATTCTTTCAGCATATCCAGATCGGTTACGGCGATGCTCCACGGGCCGGGACGCCTTTTTATTTTAGAGACCTTTTCAACTGCTTCTGAATTCAATGCATCAGCACCCAGGCCGTAGAGCGTATCGGTGGGATAGACTACCACACCGCCGGAAGTTAAGATTTTCACAGCCTCAGTTATTGCATTTGGAGATGATACTGATAGGAGCTTCATGGTTTCTCGCTCGGCGGTGTTTTCCACCTTCTGTGAAACCAGAAATACTGCTCCGGTCTTTTCCGAATTTCTTTTTCTAAAAGCGTTGTAAACCGTTCCATAACCGATGCTGAACTGTCACCATTTGGCAATTGATCAAACCGGATTATATAACTCCCGTCTTGTTCCCGTTGGCAAAAGGCGACAATAACGGGTGCCCCTGTTTTTTGGTGGAAAACGTCTGCCCCTCGGGGTGATGAGGCTAACTGACCGAAGAAATAAACAAACTCACCGCGTTTTCCGGCATTCTGGTCACTGGCCAAGATCAGTATCTTTCCGGCCCTCAATGAAGAGATCATGTCAGAGGGCGATGCCCCAGGATATACAGGAGATGTTTCGGTCTTTCTTCGGTATTCCATGAAAAAGCGGTCAGCTCCCCGGTTCTTTTGACGTTGTGCCACTGTTACAATCTGATATCCATTCACAGCAAGCCATGTCGGAATGAGTTCCCAGTTCCCGAAATGACCTGCCATCAGAATAACACCCTTACCTTCGCTGTACGCACTATCCAGCTGTTTTTTTCCTTCTGCTGCCACCTTACCGTGTTGGATCAACCTAGTGCCGCACAGCGCATCGATGAACATATGCCCGTAGTGTCTATGAAGTTCTCTCAAATTATAGTCAATATAGTTATCAGACTTGTCAGGGAATGCCATTTTAAGGTGACGGCGGGCATGGGCCTTTCGAATAGCAATCTTGTTGAAAGCCACAGAACCGATTGTCGCACCAACGCGGCTACGTTCTCTTTGGAAGAGGCGGTTAAGCCAGCCGTGGGCAAGCTTGAGTAGATGATATGTGAATCGGTCAGTGAAGGACATAGGACGAACGGCGTCAATTTATCTGGCGGCATCTCATCGAACCAAGCGCTTTCACGACGGTCTGCATCCTTTCAGATAAATGCGAAAGGGTTGGATATTGGTAAAGGTGGAAGGTAATTTCACGAAGATGTTTTTTCGTTTATTCCCCTCTATCCTTACCATAATCTGCACGACGGCATTTTCGGCGGAGACTGTCTATCGCGTTCCCATCCAAAATACTATTGATCTTGGGTTGCCCCCGTTTATCGAGCGGGCCATTGAGGAAGCGGAAGAGGAGGGAGCTGCCGCCATAATTTTTGATGTGGATACATTTGGGGGTCGAGTCGATGGTGCTACACAGATCAAAGATGCTATTCTTGATTCGAGGATAACTACAGTTGCTTTCATCAATCGGCGGGCCATCTCCGCTGGGGCCCTTATTTCGCTCTCTTGTGAAAAAATATTCATGACAGAAGGAGGCACCATTGGTGCTGCCACTGCTGTAGATATGTCTGGAAAGAAGGGAAGTGAAAAGGTTATATCCTACATGAGGGAAGAGATGGCTTCAACTGCCGAAAGCCGCGGCCGCAGCAAAGAGATTGCCCGTGGAATGGTGGATGAAGAACTCAATTTTACTCATCTTGTTGTGGATGGAGACTCAGTTGAAGTGACCGATATTGAAGGGAGAAAAGAAGGAAAACTGATTTCCCTGACAACAGTTCAAGCCCTGAAGTACGGTATCGCTGATGGTACTACTGAAACTTTTGAAGATGTTTTGGAACAGCTCGATTTGTCTGATGCCAAAGTGGTGGACCTCACCGTCAACTGGTCGGAAAAGCTGGTCCGGTTTCTTACTGATCCAACGGTCAGTTCTCTTCTCATGACGCTGGGCTTTTTGGGGCTTCTGTTCGAAATCCAGTCGCCTGGTTGGGGAATTCCAGGTACGGTGGGGCTCGTTTGCCTGAGTCTTTTCTTTGGTTCAACCTTTTTGACCGAACTGGCAACCATGACTGAATTACTGATCATCGGTGTGGGAATAGCTTTGATTTTGGTAGAAGTTCTGGTGATCCCGGGGTTTGGCTTGGTAGGTGTTTTGGGAGGAATAACCATAATGGGTGGTCTGTTTATGATGCTGTTGCCCGGTCATCCTCTTCCGACAGATATATCATCAGCTTCTTGGGGATTCACTATAGCGGTTATAGGTGGTCTTATCGCTATTTACTTATTGGCGAAAGCTTTGATCAGGACAGAGTTCTGGAAGAAGATTACTTTACCGCTGAGCGAAAAAAGTTCAGAAGGTTACAGCACCTCAATCGGTTTGGAGGGTTTAGTTGGTCAGATGGGTATTGCCGCGTCTGACCTGCGACCCTCTGGTTGGGCTGTGGTAGGGGCAGAGAAGATCTTTGTTGTGACAGAGGGAGAATTTGTTGAAAACGGTGATGACGTGCAGATTTTGTCCGTGGACGGTAATCGCATCGTTGTCAGAAAAGTTAATAATAAGGACTAGGAGGTAACATGTTCGGACCATTCATTCTTCTGGGAGTGATTCTTTTTGCGCTTCTAATTATCTTTTATTTTGTACCTCTCGGACTGTGGATACAGGCTATTGTATCTGTGGGTTTGGGAACGATTACCATCGTTGATCTCATCAGGATGAGATTGCGAAAAATCCCGCCACGTCTAGTTGTAGATTCTATAATAAATCTTAACAAAGCTGGTCTTGAATCCATTTCTACGGGTATGATGGAGACACATTATCTTGCTGGAGGGAATGTGCCCAACGTCACCATTTCCCTTATTGCCGCAGATAAAGCTCGGATCCCACTCGATTTTACCACCTGTACCGCTATTGATCTCGCCGGGCGTGATGTGAAAGGGGCTGTAGAAACATCTGTTTATCCAAAAGTTATTGATGCACCTGTAGACGGTACACTGGCCGCGGTGGCCAAGGACGGTATTGAAGTTAAAGCCAGGGCTCGTGTAACGGTCCGGACAAACATCCCGGGCCTGGTGGGTGGTGCCACTGACGAAACAATTATTGCTCGAGTAGGAGAAGGAATTGTGAGTGCCATCGGTTCATCGGAGTCTTACAAAACTGTTCTGGAAAATCCAGATTCCATCTCAAAATTTGTTCTTGAAAAAGGTCTCGATGCCGGCACTGCATTCGAGATTCTCAGTATTGATATTGCCGATGTGGATGTGGGGAAAAATGTGGGTGCTCATCTTCAGGCTGATCAGGCGGAGGCTGACTTGAGAGTTGCTCAGGCTCGTGCGGAAACCCGCCGTGCAATGGCTGTTGCAGAGGAACAGGAGATGACCGCCAGGGTTGCTGAGATGCGTGCTAAGGTTGTTGAGGCTGAAGCTGAAGTGCCGAAAGCGATGGCTCAGGCATTTCGGGAAGGCAATCTCGGTATCATGGATTATTATTCCATGAAGAACATCCAGGCTGATACTGGTATGCGTGAATCTATTTCCGGTGGGAAAAAAGGCCCTGAGAGTGGTACTTCTGAAGATAACTGATAGCTAATTATGGACATCAGCTATTGGATATTTATCCTCATTGCATACCTTGTCTCTCAATGGTTTAAGAGGCGTTTCCGCCGACCTGTGCCGGATGAAGTGGAACCTCAAGCGCCTCCAGGGAAACAGGAAATACCTGATTGGCTTCGTAACCTCGGCTTCGATGAATTTATTAAGGAGGCTGATGAAAAGGAGGAAGTTGAGGAATTATTTGAGCAGCTTGACGAAGAAGCTGAAGAAGCTGTTGAATTACGAGAACCTATTGAGGTGGTTGAGGAGGAGCCTTTATCTCAACCAGAGCAACGTCCCGATCATGGTGAAGGCCCTCGGACCGAGCCAATCTGGAAAAGAGAACGGACGAGAGCGCCTGTTCCGACAATAAAGAGATATGTTGCCCATCCTATCCTTCACTACTTTGACAGTCCGCAAAAACTCCAGAAAATCATCCTGATGCGAGAAATTCTGGGGTCGCCCAGAGCGAGGCAACGACACCACTATAGTCCTTTTAATTAAGGATTAAGCAAGGGCGCTTTCCTGACCTGAATCTCTGATAAACAGGCAGGTTGTTTCTACCTTCAAAGTTATGGTGTGCATCTCCCTCACACTTATTTCATCTGAAATGCCAAAGATGTTAATGTCCGCTGTTGGTCCATTTTTCAGACCATCAGGAAAAGTCCCTCTCAAGACAATCTTTTCACAGTCCAGAGGTAATCGTCCACGTCTTGCAATGGCCTCAAGACCTATCTTTGCTTTTAAGATTTCTTCTTCATTTTCTACTATTTTCAAAAGCTTAAGATTGCCGTTCCAGTTTTTTTCCAGCTGAATAGCTGTAAGGATGGAGAGATTCCTGTTTGGTGATCCACTCCGTAGCCACATATTGATATCTTCCTCTCTTCCAAACCCCCGTTCCGGGTAATGATTCAAAACAATAATGCCGAGTTCCTCTCGCATGGCCATGGATATGAGTTGCTCCAGTCGGTCATCTTTCTCTGGATCATCGCTCATAGATAGAAACATTACATTGGGCGGCAAGGGCATTCCTTTTAGAGATTGGGTTACCACACTGATGCCGTGAAGGAAGTGATTTGCTTCAATGACAGTGGAGACGGCCAGTAACCCTTCTTTCCGTAGAGGTTCGATCAGATCCGTTAGATCATTCTCAAGTTTTTCTGATTTTTTGTTTGACTCTTCACTCTCCTCCGTCCGTTTGAGAATCTGTTGTACCAGTTGTCCCACCCTATGGCGAACGCCTTTTTCAAGAATCCTGACACTAAAGATTCTGACACTACCTCGAGGAAAGATGATGTTGCGAATAAATTCGATCTTTTCTCTCCATGCGGCGGGTTCTTCCACCGGGACCATAAGGTTCGGTTTCCACGACTTGGGGCTGGAAGGGACACGGGCACCCATTCGCACAGCCCATTCTGCGATTGCTGTGAAGATACCCGAACGGACATCGCCCCAGGGTGCCTGATGACCCTGACGAACAAGTAAAAGATATACGGCGATGATAATTATAATAGCACTACCGGCAAAGAGTGGATTGATAAGAAACATGGCAATAGTGCACCAGACAAAACCGATGAAAGGGATAATAATGGGGACTTTAAAGGTGGGACGGTAACTTGAGATACCTATTCTTTTTTCAATAAAGACGACCAGGTTTATAGTTCCGTATGTGATGAGAAAAAACATGGTAAGAAGGGGTGCGATGGTATTGAGATCGCCGAATACAATGCCGAGACCGATGATAATACCAGTGACAAATATGGCAATGCGTGGTTCGCCGTTTTTACTCTGACTCCCTAGAAATTTTCCGAAAGGGAGTACTTTGTGCTGTCCCAGCGCCATGAGCGTTCTTGGTCCTCCCACAATGCTCCCTAGCGCCGAAGAGAGTGTGGCGCCCAGCACCGCCGCGAATACTACAGTGCGCCATTTTGATACATCGATCATCACCATATAACTGCCTCGCAGCGATTCGGACAGCACACTGAAATTCATCCAGAATGCAAGGGCCACATAGACGACGAATGAAATGCCGATTGCACTAAGGATACCCACAGACAGAGACCGTTTGGGATCTTTCAGATCCCCTGACATAGCTGCCCCGGCTTCAATCCCTGTAACGGCGGGGAAAAAGATGGCAAAAACTGTCCAGAACGGGGCCGATTCAAAACCGCCCCAGAGCAACATCTGTCCTGCCCCGTCTCCTTTGCCCAGGAAAAATGAAACCAGCGATAAAGAAATCAGTACCATGATCAAGTATTGAAACTTCATGGCTACTTTGGCGCTGATGAGAGAAATGATCAAAAGGAATGCAAGAACAATGCCTGCCACATTTAGTGGTGGGTGATGCGGAAAGATGGCCATCCACGCCTCAGTGAAACCTATGATGTACATGGCGCCCCCCAGCGCTTGAGACAAATAAAGTGGAATGCCAACAGCACCGCCAATTTCCAGACCCAGGGAGCGGGAGATGATAGCGTAGGATCCCCCGGGGCCAATCTTGATATTGGACGCCATGGAAGCGATAGCCAATCCAGTAGTGACGGTGACCAATTTTGCAAGAAGAATGATGACAAGTGCACCGCCAAAGCCGGCGTTACCCACTACCCATCCCAGTCGGAGGTACATGATGGCGCCAAGGATTGTGAGGATGGTTGGTGTAAAGACACCTTCGAAGGTGCCGAATTTTTTTGAGGTGGCCATCAGAGGGTAGTGCAGACGGCAGTGGCGGTCAGGTTATCTCCTGATAAATTTTATCCACCTGTTTTGAGAGGTGTTCCTGATCACCATTGTTATCGATAACAAAATCGGCCATCTGCACTTTCGACTCCTCCGGCAATTGGAGGTCCATCCGCTGCTGAATATCTTCTCTTGTGAGTGTTCCCCGTTGAAGGGCTCGGTTCATCCGGGAACCGTACTGAACTGAAACGACAATAACATAGTCCAGGTGTTGATCGAGCCCCGATTCGTAGATAAGGGCCGCATCAACCACAAAAAGAGTCGCGGCATCTTTTTTCTTTACCTGATCATACCGCTTATCGATAGCGTCGAAAACGTACGGGTGAATAATAGCATTCAGTACAGATTGATTTTCCTCGTTGGAAAAAGCAACTCTCGCAAGCTTCTTTGGATTGATGGAGTTGTCGGGATCCATGACGTCTGTACCAAACTCATCCCGAAGATCGTCTTGGATCTTTTCATTTTTTTTAAGAATCTGTTTAGCTTCTTCGTCGGCGTCAAAAATGTAGGCGCCCAGCTTTGCCATTCGTTTGCTTGCGGCACTCTTGCCGGAGCCGATGCCGCCGGTTATTCCTACCTTCAGCATTATTCCTCCAGAATGTTGTTGATGAGATACTTATCAATCCTCTCAGCTACCTCATGGACGGATCCCACACCGTCAACTCGTCTGAGCAGTGCTTTGCTTTCATAATAGTTCACCAGCGGTTCGGTCTGTTCCTCGTAGACATCCAGCCGCTTCTGAATAACTTCCGGTTTGTCGTCATTTCGCTGAAACAGTTCACCGCCGCAGTCATCGCACTGATCGCTCACTTTCGGTGGAGAGAAAATGAGATTAATGATTTTGCCACAGTCTGGACAGGTGCGGCGGCTTGAGAGTCGCTCTACCAGTACAGTGTCATCTCCTTCAAGAGAGATAACATGATCAATGGATTGCCCCAGTTCCTTAAATAGTTTTCTCAAACCTTCCGCCTGGGGCACCGTTCTGGGGAAGCCGTCAAAGATGTAGCCACTGGCGGTGTCATCCTCTCTCAAGCGCTCGTTCACCATGCCGAGGACAACATCGTCAGGAACGAGTTTTCCTTTGTCCATAAAACTTTTCGCGAGAGTTCCCAAGTCGGTCTTTCTGCTGATAGCTGATCTGAACATATCGCCTGTAGAGAGGTGCGCCAAAGAATGCCGTTCAGCCAGAAGTTTCGCCTGAGTCCCTTTGCCTATGCCCGGCGGTCCCAGGAAAATCAATTTCATAACCTTGTCCGCCCCATCTTAAACAATGATCCCGGCCAGTGTTGCTGTAAGCCAGGAAGCCAGTGCCCCGGCTATCATCGCCTTCATTCCAATTTTCGCCAAATCTTTTCTTCTGCTCGGTGCAATACCGCCGATGCCGCCCAGCTGGATCCCGATGGATGCAAAGTTTGCAAACCCGCATAACGCATAACTGGCAATGATCGCTGTCCGGTCCGAGATAGCATTTTCAGCCCGAAGCTGGCTGAGATCGGTAAATGCGATCAGTTCCGTGAGAACAATTTTTTCGCCCATGAGCTGTCCGAGAATACCCGCTTCCGACCAGGGTGCACCCATGGTCCAGGCCAGAGGCTGAAAAAGCCATCCGAGAATTTGCTGTATGGTTAGATCAACAAACCCAAGTATTCCATTTACCATAGCAATAAATGCGACAAAAGCGACCAGCATAGCGCCCACATTCACAGCAAGTTTTACTCCATCCGTGGCGCCGCGGGAGAGCGCTTCCATGGCGTTGTCATCAGGCCTTTCAACTTCAATTCGGAGGTCGCCAAGTGTCTCCGACTCTTCTGTTTCCGGGAAAATGATCTTTGCCATCACCAGGGCTGCTGGGGCACTCATGATGGAAGCGGCCATGAGATGCCCCGCGATTCCGGGTATGTTGCTCAGCATGGCCACGTAGATGGCCATGACGCCGCCGGCTACGGTGGCGAACCCTCCCGTCATCACTGCCATAAGCTCTGACATGGTCATTTGGTTGATAAACGGCCTTACCATGAGGGGAGATTCCGTTTGCCCCACAAAAATATTTGCAGATACACTCAATGTTTCTGAACCGCTTGTACCCATTGTTTTTTGTACAGTGACGGCAATCCACCGGATCACCCGCTGCATGATGCCAAAATGATAAAGCAGCGCCATGAGAGAGGAGAAAAAGATAATGGTGGGAAGAATCCTGAATGCAAAGTTCATGAGTGGGCCCTCAACAACGCCGGTGCTATACGATTTGAACAGAAAATCGCTGCCGGCATCGGAAAAGCTTAACAGTTTTAAAAAAATTCTGTCCACCGCAGAAAAGAACGGCTGACCGATGGGTGTCTTCAGGATAAATAGTGCAAAGAAGAGTTGTAGCCCAAGTCCCCATAGGACGGTTCGTTTCGAAATGGCTCCGCGGTTGTTGGACATTCCGTAGGCGATAGCGAGCAACACAACAGCACCGATAATTCCTGTGAATCTATCCATTATTCCTCCGGTGGTTCATAGCACTTTCGGCATCGCGCTTCGTATTTATCTTTTTCACCAATAACGACCCGGTCCGTTTCTCGACTGAGTCTTTGGGTATAGTTAGCGGGGTTTCCGCAGACCACACAGATGGCAAGTGTCTTGGTGATATATTCTGCTTCGGACAAAAGGCCGGGCATGGGACCGAACGGTTCGCCACGGTAGTCCTTATCCAGGCCGGCGACGATGACGCGCTTTTTCTGATCGGCCAGCTTTTTACAGATATTAATGAGTGTGCCATCAAAAAACTGTGCTTCATCTATTCCCACAACTTCATCTTGCGATGTTTTCTTGATAATTTCTTCCGCCGATTCAACGATTTGAGATTCCATCCGAAGATCGGAATGGGAAACGATGTGGTCTTCACTGAATCTGGTATCTACTTTGGGTTTAAATATTCCCACTGCCTGCCTTGCAATCTGGGCACGGCGAAGACGCCTAATCAACTCTTCTGTCTTGCCGCTGAACATACTTCCACAAATCACTTCAATCCAGCCTGATTCTCTGGGACTTGTAGTAGGCATTTATTTGAAAAAGTGATGCGTCATTGGCGGACACCAAACAGTTGTTAATCTTAGTTGTTCGGCATCTTCTCCTTAAGCAGTGTCTGAATTTTTGTTTGGATAAGATCCACAGCCACAGAATTATCGCCCCCTTTGGGCAATATAATATCTGCATATTTCTTCGTTATTTCCACAAATTCTTCATGCATGGGACGAACTGTATTCATGTATTGTTCAATCACATCTTCCATGGTTCGGCTTCGTTCATTAATGTCCCGCTGAAGCCTACGGATGAACCTGACATCTGCATCTGTCTCCACATAAATTTTGATATCCATCTTGTCCCTAATTTGTTGATGAGTCAGTACCATGGTCCCTTCTAGTATGAGAATCGGGCGGGGATCCAGTTGTTTTTTTATCGGCGTTCTTGTATGAGTGGAAAAATTGTAGACAGGCATTTCCACCGGGTCATCATTAAGTAAAATTTCTAAATGTTTTGTAAGGAGATCAAAATCCAGGGCTTCCGGGTGGTCAAAATTGGTTCTGGCCCGCTCTTGAGATGTTTGGTGACTTAAATCCCTGTAATAGGAATCCTGTCTAATAATGGCAATTTCGTCCTTATTAAATTTATCGAGGAGATTATTAGATAAAACCGTTTTCCCAGAGCCTGTGCCACCACCTATTCCAAGTAGGACATTATTAGTCATCTTAGTTGATTTTCAAAAGGACGCGATTTCAGAAAAGTTTGGCAATAGATCGCGATTTTTGATCAGCGATCTAACTTGAATTTCTCAGTCTTGATATCGTCCAGGCCCTCTTTGTCAAAAGGATATTCCAATTGATCCTGAATGTTGTATAATGATATCAACATAAATTGGCTAAGCAACACAATGAAATAAGTGACTGTTGCAGGGGTATCCAATCCGACTTTATTTATGATTGTAGGAGTATAAACTAATGGAAAAATATAAATGTAAGCTTCACAATATGCTTTAAGACTTATGGGAGTTCTATGAATATCAATGGCTATCAGGTTATCAATGGACTCATGTACATGCTCCATAAAGCGATAAATCCTTATTCTGAGTCTTTCTGATATAAATTCTTTTTGTTCTTCTGTAAACTCAAAAACTCGGTTGGTAATTCTATCAAATTGTTCGGTTTCAAAATCATTGCTATAGAGGTGTGCTATTAAACTGTCACTGATATCAGTAAGAATGCCTGAAATTATGTCTTTATTGGCCTGGTCCATCTTTTTATTTCCCATAAAACAGTAATAAATGGCTTTTAGAGCACCCCTGAAAAGGCTCAAATGTTCAAGGGCATTTTCTCTTCTTTGAAAAGAACCACGAATTGTGAATACCAGTGGGAAGACTATAGCGATACTTATTAATGTTAAATCAATGTTGTAGATTAGTTTGTATTGATAGGAGAAGAGCAAACTAACCAATGTAATAACCATTGCTATCAGGGTACGATGGTTTATTATGCCAACGAACTTAATCATGATTCTCATTCCTACTTTCGAGTTATGTTACTAGGGGAAAACTAACTTAAAAGAAAAACTATGATAAAGCAAATAACAACATCCATCAGGATCTTATATCTATTAATAGTTCTTTCTGGATTAAATGCCCAGGATACTAATGGAAAAAAACTTGAAAAAGTGACAAAGCTATTCCGGGATGACCAAACTCTTTCAGTAATAATGAGTTATTCAATAAAGAATGTTAAACGGAATACCAACGATTCTACTTTTATTGACACTAAACTTTCTTATTTAGATGAAGAAAATCAATGGAAAGAAATTGCTGTTGCCATAAGGGCTCGTGGCAATTTCAGACGAAATAAGTGTTTTTATACTCCTATAAAAATGGAGATAAAAAAATCTGATGCAAAAAAAACGATATTTAAAGGCAATAAGAAATTGAAATTGGTTCTTCCTTGTTTGAAGGAACGAGGGAAAAATGATGATGTTATTCAAGAATATCTTGCTTACAAGCTATATGAAATAATTTCCCCTTACCATTTTAAAACAAAATTGCTCGACCTTGATTTAGGAGAAATAAGAGGAAGAAAAACAAGAAGCCACCAATTAAAAGCATTTCTTATAGAAGATGATAAAAGAGTGGCAAATAGAAATGGCGGCAAAGTTGTTGAAAGTTTCATTCATCCATTGGCAATGGATCCATTGACTTCTGTACAAAATTCTTTCTTTCAGTTTATGATTGGGAATACTGATTATTCAGTGGCTTACCAACATAACGGGAAACTTCTCTATGTGAATTCCATGATTATTCCATTGCCGTATGATTTTGATATGTCAGGATTGGTGGATGCAAGTTATGCCGTTGCCAATGAACAGTTGAATATTTCATCAGTAAGACAGAGGAAATACAGAGGTTTCAAGAGAGACCAAAAGATTTTTGATAAGGTGCGGAATCAATTTTTAAATAACAAAACACAATTTTTTAATATAGTGGATGGTTTTGAAGATAATTTTGACGATAGAAGGGAATTTTCAAAAACGAGGGATTATATTCTTAATTTTTTTGAAATACTAGAGAATGATGCCCAGTATAAATCCTACATTGCAAATCAAGCCAGAGGAAAGTAAATAATTTATCCTGACTAGCTTTTGGTGAGTGATCGGTCATCAAAAGCTCTGGGAAGCAAGTTTCCACTTTGAAGTTCTTCCGTTGAGCCATCTTCCCCTATAATGATGATGGGAATATCACCGCAAAGGTCCCATATAAACTGGCGGCAGGCACCGCAAGGGCCGCCACTCCCTTTGGAAGATATAGCGAGGCGTTTGAAATTTCTGTAGCCTTTAGCCACAGCTGAACATATTGCCGCTCTTTCGGCACATATTGTTAAGCCGTAGCTACTTGATTCAACGTTACAACCTGATATAATATTACCGTCATCTGTCTCAACCGCTGCGCCGACAGTATAGTTTGAATAAGGGGCGTGGGCGTTTTTTCGCACTTCGATAGCAGCTTTAACAATGGTTTCCATCAGATAGACTCGATCCTTATTCTTCGCAATACCTGAATCAGTCCAAGTCCCGCCAGGAAGCCGCCGATGTGAGCAAACCATGCCACGCCGCCAGTGGTATCCAATCCGAGGGCTGATAGCCCGTTGGTAAGCTGCATGAGAAACCAGAAACCCAGAACATAAAATGCAGGAATCCTTATTGATGTAAAGTAGAAGAAGAGAAACAGAAATGTGTGGACTTTTGCGTGGGGGAAAAGAATCATATAGGCGGCAAGGATACCTGCAATGGCGCCGCTGGCACCGACGATGGGAATGATAGAGGTAGGATCCACCAGGGTTTGGACTATACCGGCCGCAAGGCCGGAAGCAAAATAGAAAATGGTAAATTTTACATGTCCCAGGATTCCTTCCACATTATCGGCAAAGATCCAGAGGTAGAGCATGTTACCACCTAAGTGAGTGATACTTCCGTGAAGAAACATGGAAGTGAGAAGTGTTAAGGTGAAGTGACCAAAATCGACAGTCGCCATCTTTGGAATAATAGCAAAGACAGTGGTGAATTCCCTCGGTGCCACCATCTGCAGAAAAAACAGAGCCACATTGATGGCCACCAAAGCATAGGTGACATAAGGGATGAGGACCCTGGGATTGTCATCGCGGTATGGGAAGAACATTTTATCTAATTCGCCGAAATGTCCCGGGAATCACTGCTCCATGTTAATTTACTGAAAATGTGATTTCTTTTGTGGATCTGTTTCCTACCTGATCGGTGGCGGTGATTACAAGCTGATATTGGCCAGCACCCAGAAAACCGTCCAGCCGGTAGCGCACCTCTTTTTTAATGGGGTGGTACTCGAAGTAGAGACTTTCCCCGTCAAGGGTCATCTGTATATCCTTGTCCTTTCCGATACCTGCCAGGTCATCTTCAACCTTTCCTGAAATTGTGGTGAAGTCTGTGCTGGAGTAGCTTGCCTTCTGGCCCGGGAAGAAATCGTAAATGCGGGGAGGTACGGTATCTTCAATAACGGCCACCGCTTCAAAACTGTAAAGAGGCGCTGAAAGTAATCGGTCCACGATGGAGAACTTAGATGGTAAATAAGTCCATCCTTCTTTTTGATCGTAGTAGAATATTCCTTTTTTCTCAGCCGACTCAAAATTTTTCAACTGAAGACTTACTCTAGCACTGTCTTTCAGTGCCCTATCAAAGGGTTGGAGTTGATAGACCTTGCTCGTAAATCGTCCCGTTTTCAGGGGAACAGGATTTTCAACAGCTTCAATCCAGAAAGCGGTGGTGTCGTAAAAGGTTTGTTTCGTGGTTTTGAGAACGCATTTCCCGTCAATGGAAAAAGCGGCGACACTCTCTGCACCGACAGAAAGTTCCGGGTTGAAGCGGAACCTCATCTCCCGCACTGCCGCCCCGGAAACAGTAAAAGTTACCTCTTCCATTTCCGCCAGATCCTGAGGCTTAAGAGGAGCGGAATGAAAGACACCGGGACGCACCTGCTTCAGTGGGAGATTAAGAAGCTTGCTTCCCTTAAGAGTAAGATTAGCAGCCTGTTGGAAATAGCCTCGGGCCGCAACTTCTATAACCACTGATTTTTCCAAGTGAGAAACAGATAGCTGGAAGGGAGTGGTCATATGGTCCGCCACTTCGGCCTTGTAAGGTAAATGATACGCCTCGCTCACACCGCCCAAACTGTTAATTCCCATGAATTGCAGAATCCTGTTTCTCGTTATCTTTTTAGGGAGCTCTACTACCAGCGCCCGGTCTGATTTCTCTTTTGAAATGGGATCAACTTTTACTTCCGGGTATCCTTTAGCGTTGAAGGCGTAACAGACAAAATCTGTGATAGGGAAGGGGTTTCCATCAGGGTGAACAGCTACCGTGATGGTGGATTCTTTCTCGGAGAGGATCTCAGCTCTCACGCGTGTGGGTGGGGCGATGTAAAGTGTTCCCTGAATACGTGTAACGTTCTGTGCATGATCGAAAACTCGCAGTGAGACAGAATGATACCCTGGTGACAGGGAAAGCCGTCCGTGGCTGCTCCCTTTGACAAAGTCAGATTTTGTTTCGTTACTTATCACAAAGAGTCGATGGAAGTTTCCGTCGTTCAGTCTCCGGAGTGAGTTGTCCACGGACATCTCGAGGAGGTGATTATTGGTAAAGGAGTAGTGGTCAAACTCCAGACGGAACTGTTCAGCATCATCCACAAAGAGAGCGGCGCCGGTAATGTTGTATTTGATAGCAAAACCTGTGATTTCGTCAACGGCAGACAGCGCCAATCCCACAGTGTTGAATACATGAATTGTGTCAGGAAATTCATACAGTGCGGCGCTCTTTCTATGAAGAGGAAAGATCTGTGGAAGAGTAACGCCGTTGATTACTGCTTCCGGGCTGAGGGGAATGACAGCCAGTCTGTCCATTTTGGGCCTGTGCCGATCATCCATGCCAAAACCGTTGGTAAAAGGATTGATGGGTCGGTTGAGGGTATCCCGCATTTCAAAATGGAGGTGGGGCCCGAAGGCGCCGCCCGAATCACCGGAATAACCGATGAAGTCACCCTTGTTCACAAGCATTTCATTGGGGCGAAAATATTTGTCCACGGCGTAGGATCGATTCCGCTTCTGCTCAAAGCGGATGATTTCGTTCAGTAAATCGGTAAAACCGTCAAGATGAGCATATACCACCGTTTTACCATCGTTCAGTTTTTGGTAGAGAATCCGCCCGTAGCCGTCAGACGAGACTCTGATCCGCTCCACGTAGCCACTATCTATGGCCACTACCTCATGTCCTGTTTTCCCTTCGGTGGATATGTCGAGACCAGCATGGAATCTCCTCGGTCTCGGATTTGCGAAATTAGAGGAGACAACCCTTCCTAGTTTTAACGGCCAGATGTAATCTTGTGCAGAACTAAAGTTTGAAAGGGAAAGAATAGTTGCGAGAATAAGAGTATAGAGTTTCATGGATTGATAGTATTGAAAGGTCAATTTAGACAGAGGATCAAAGGACTATCAACCAAATTGTCAGCCGATTTTCTTCTAAGATTTTTCCAAGGAATGTTTAAATTGAGTTGTCAGGCATGGGACTTGAAACATTTAATACCGGAGGAAATATGATGAAACGACTGGTGGTTCCTATTATTGCTCTATCCCTTTTTATACCTACCCAACGTGCCGATGCCCTTTTTGGTGTGGGGTTGAAATATGTGGGAGATTCATTCTCTGTGGGGGAGTGGAGTGACGGAACCACGTTGTATTCACTTAGTGGAAGCGGTTTTGACGGTGCTGCGCTTGGTGGACTGTTTGTCTACATAGATGCGATCCCCTTTATTGATCTTGAAGCGAGTTTCGAAATGTCCGGGGCGCCTTATGATCTGGAATTTCAAAACAGTGTAACGAGTCTTCCTGCGACGAAATTTGGTTGGACTAGACTTTCAACATATTACACCGCCAGAAAAGAAGTTTTTGGTCTAGGTTTGCCTATTCTTGGTGGTGGTGCTATTCACGTTGGTGGGGGAATAAACAGTCACCAGACTTCAAAGCTGGCTGACCTGGATATGATGAGCGGTATCATCGGTGACCTTGCTACTGGCGGCGAAGGAATGAAGCTGGAATCTCAGGTTGAAGATTTTGTCAAAAACAAGGACAATTGGATCGAAGGGTCAGGTGTTCATCTGCAAGCCGGATTGCAAATGAAGATTCTCACTTTCAATGCATTTGTCAACTACAGGATTACCATGGCTGAGGATGTTGTTCCTGATGCCAAGAGTTTTTCTTCCATCTGGGCAGGATTAGCTTTTGGGCTTTAACTGAAATAGAGAAACTGATTTGAAAAAGGCGGCGTCAGCCGCCTTTTTTTTTTACGTGAATCTAGCGGGAAAGTGGGGCCACTGACTGATAGGTCCAACTCTCCAAATCTTTGGAAACATAATGGCGCCCATTCTTGGTCATAGCTAGATAGAATGATTGAGATCCATCTTGGCTGGGCAGTAGCGCCAGCGAAACAAAATCATCTCGGCTGTCCACACGGACGGTTTTCTTAAAGGAATTTCCTACAGTGATTGCATTCTTGTTATCCATCTTATATATGTTACCGAGGTTGGTCATGGCAGCGAAACCTATGATGGGAGGGGCAATGCCAAACTGGTAGGAGACAACGGATACAACGGTCTCCTGACTTGCTATCGTGGGATTGTCACGCCTTTTTATTTCTTCTAATGAAGTCCGCAATTCACTTATCAGTTCAGGGTTGACAGACTCTCCGGGAGGACCCTGAGGTCCCGGTTTACCGGGAGCGCCTGTTTTACCCTGAGGTCCCGGTTCGCCCTGCGCTCCCTGCGGACCCGGTTCACCCTGTTGTGCAGGACCACTGCACCCGGCTATGAGGAAGACAAGTGATAGTAGAAGAAGCTTTTTCAAAAAAAAGATGAAAGGAAGCTTTCGAGTGACGGAAACTTCTGGATCAGGAAGGGAAGAGACCGTGCCCAAGCCATGGCCATAATGATAGAAAGTTCGGCTGAAATGGCTACGATAAAGGCAGTAATGGCATTTTTTAAATGTTTGTATTTATAGGTGTTGATCATGCCTAGAGAGTAGACTTGCTTTGCGAATAGAGAGGTAGTTTGTTCGCGGTCTTGAGCTATAGTTCTGAGATGTCGAGCATAACCGCCAGCACTTTTATATTGGCTTATGCCGGCAAAGAAAAGTGGATTGGATTCTTCTTCTTCCTGCGCTTTTTCAGTACGGACTCTGGGAACTATGACAAGGATGAGATTTATGATGGTAAGCAGAGCCGCGACAAAATATACTAATACAAACAGGAAAATGAACCAGGTCATCTGCACCTTCAAGAAGTGAACGATAAAGAACACCATAAAGACACCCAGAATAGAGAGCAATGTAAAGGCTTTCTGATCTGTCCGCATGAGTATTTGATTTTCATTCCCAAGGATCTGGAAAAGTGTAGAGAGCTCCCTCTCATAATCTGGTTTATTACCACGGTTGGTGGTTTTTCTGCGCTGAGTGGTTTTTTTTCTTACTGGTGATGCCATTTTATGTTTTCACCTTGAATTGTTGCCAGGTATAGAAGTCATAGACCCGCTCGAAGCTCTAATATACACAGGCTACCTGAAAAAAGAAGTTGAATAATACGGTGGAATAGACCAGCTTACAGACATAGTTCTTGATTATTGATCTTGACTGGAGGCATATATGCAAAGGCATTTAAACACGCTGTTGCTGTTGGGGATTTTTTTACTATTATTTCCGATATCTCCTCTTCCCGCCCAGAAGCTCACGTCTGGCATTCTCCAAAACCTCGAGTTCCGTAACATCGGCCCTGCCAATATGAGTGGCCGTATCGTAGACCTGGCGGTCCTAGAAAAGGACACCTACACGTTCTACGTAGCCGCTGCTACCGGCGGGTTGTGGAAGACGACCAACAACGGTGTTACGTTCAAATCTATTTTTGAAAATGAAGGCACCCATTCCATTGGTGATGTGGTCGTGCATCAGGTAGCAGACAGCATTGTCTGGGTCGGCACGGGAGAACGGGCTAATCGTCAGAGTTCATCCTGGGGAGACGGTGTGTACAAGTCTATCGACGCCGGTAAAACCTGGGTGAATATGGGCCTGCGTGATAGCCACCACATCGGCCGTATTGTGATGCATCCCGGCAATCCGGACATGGTTTATGTGGCAGCCATGGGACATCTGTGGGGACCGAACGAGGAACGTGGTCTGTATAAGACCACGGACGGCGGGGCCACTTGGACCCGTGTCCTCTATGTGGATGAGAACACCGGGGTGGCAGATGTGGCCATGGACCCATCCGATCCGAACACGTTGTACGCGGCTACCTACCAGCGCCGTCGTCGTCCTTATGGATTCCATGGTGGCGGTCCGGGCAGTGGTCTGCACAAGACTACGGATGGTGGCATCACATGGACGGAGTTGACGAACGGTCTACCCGAAAGTGAGAAAGGACGTATCGGGATCTCCATATACCGTAGCGATCCAAACATCGTCTATATCTCACTCGAACAGGGTTTTCAATACAACGCCTCTACCGCCTACGGCGAACGCCGCGCCGGTCTGTATCGCTCTGAAGACAAAGGAGAAACATGGACGCACATGAGTGATTGGAACCCGCGTCCCATGTACGCCAGCCAGCCGCTTGTGGACCCCAGCGACGACCAGCGCATCTACATGATGAACCGCTACAGCTATTCGGATGACGGCGGTATTACGTTCCGGGCGCCCTCCCAGTCTCTGCACGGCGACGACCGCATTCTGTGGGTCAATCCTGCCGATTCGCGCCATGTGATAAAAGGGGACGACGGCGGAGTTGGGATTTCGTACGACCGGGGCAAGACCTGGCTGTTCGTCACGTCGTTGCCGTTGAGTCAGTTTTACAGGGTCACGGTGGATATGCAGCATCCGTACCGGGTTTACGGTGGCTTGCAGGACAACGGAAGCTGGGTGGGGCCCAATGCCAATTATCTGAGTGACGGAATCCTCAATAACGAATGGAATCGCACAGGCGGAGGTGACGGGTTTCTTAGTCTACCACATCCAAAAAATGCGAATGCCGTCTACGTCGAATCACAGTACCTAGGTCTATCGCTGTTCGACTTGAATACACGGCAGCGGCGATCCATTCGTCCGGGTGATCCGAAGGGCCGCATTGCTGCGCGCCGCAACTGGGAGGCCTGGGGTCCTGGTACGCAGGAGCCGGAACTGGGCAACGCCATGGCGCCGGCCAACTGGGACGGACCATTTCTCATCTCCTCCCACGATCCCAAAACCATTTACGCCGGAACCAACATCCTGTGGAAGAGTGCTGATGGTGGGGCCTCCTGGGTGTCTCTGGGTGATCTGACCACCGGTGTCAACCGTCGCAAACTGCCCATCATGGGCGTGGTGCCGCACGAAACCACCCTGTCGCTGGACGACGGGATCCCCTACTATCCGACCCTGACTGCCATTGCCGAGTCGCCGAAGGATTCGACGGCGCTCTACATCGGGACGGACGACGGAAATTTAAAGGTTTCCCGTGACGGAGGAAGAACGTGGATCGAGGTATCCGACCGCCTGTCCGGCCTGCCGGATGATGCATGGATCAATGGTATCGAGCCGTCCCGTTTCCGTGCGGGAACGGTCTATGTGGCAGTCAATAACTACCGGAACAATGATTTCGATAATTATCTCTTTAAATCGAGTGACTACGGCCACTCCTGGACGTCTATCACTGGCAATCTGCCTGATGGGCGTGTCGTGCGAACTGTTCGGGAGGATTCCCGTAATCCGAACCTACTGTACCTTGGTACGGAGCTGGGGCTGTTCGTCTCGGTAGATGGAGGTGATCACTGGGTCGAACTTCGGAACAACATGCCGCTCATGGCCATCAACGACCTGGTCATCCATCCGCGTGACAATGATCTGATACTGGGTACACACGGCCGGGGAGTCTGGATCTTGGATAATCTGAACGCACTCCAAGAGGTATCCCACGAGATGCTGGCCGATGAAGCCGCACTATTCTCTGTGCCGAACGTGGAGCAGATCCGCTATTCCCGTGCCCATGCCCATGCCGGCGATATGATCTTCCGTGGCAAGAATCCCGCGGCCGGCGCTCTGATCGATTATTATCTGAAAAATGACGTTAGAAAAGATGAAATTTTTCTCAGGATATACGATCCTGTGGGCACGCTGATCCGTACACTTGAGCCCGACACAACCACCGGTATCAACCGGATCGTATGGGATCTCCGCCATGCGCGTTTGCCGGCCGCGCCTGAAGATACCGTCAATGTCGATACAACACTCATACGCACCCGGAAAACATCACCGAACGGCCCGGCCGGACCGTGGGTAATGCCCGGACTCTACAGGGCGCGGTTTGAGGTGAACGGCAAATCCCTTGAGAAGACATTTACTGTCCGTGAAGATCCACGCATCGATCTGCCAGTGGAGCACCGACGCAAGTGGACCGCCATCCTGCTTGAAATCGGTGATCTGTATACAGGTTTGGTAGAGGACAACGGAGGTATCCAACCGGTTATATGGCATGTGGATAGGTACCGGAAAGACGGCAAGAAATTGGATGAAAAAGCGGCCGGAGAAATCGAAGAAACGGGCCGCCTGTACTCGGAACTGCTGAGCCGTGTACGGAGCTTGTACAGTCAGGTAATGGGTTGGCCCGGCCCGCTCACCGCCGACCAGAAATCACAGTGGGCCTATTATCAAGAGGTCTACCAACGCATCCGTCCACGGAAAGAGGAATTCCACAAGCGCCATCTGCCGCGCCTTAACCGGAAGTTGGCCAAAGAGGACCGGATACAGGTCGGTGAGATGGGAAACTGATCTAGGTCCTACGGGGTAGTGATCTTAATAGGCTTGTTCCCGTGCTCTGACGTCCTTTTTACGGTTTCCTCATCCGTTATTTCCGCTTGAGTCTCCAGTATACACTGCTGTCTCTTCATGATGCAATCACCGTAAGGTTTCAGCCAGTACCACAGTTTCCACCCATTCGGCCTGTCGGCGGCTACCCAATTCTACCACGGCAAACTTAACAATGTAGATACCGATCCTTGCTTTCTCGCCGTTGTCACTGGTGCCATCCCAAGTCATTATTCCCTCGGCACCACTTGCCTGGTTCTTGGCAAGGATTCTGATGGTTCGGCCTACGATATCGAAAATATGGACCGTCACTGCCGCCTGCGAAAAGGGGAGATTGTAAGAGATGTAAAGAAGATCATCACTGCCGTCACTATCCGGGGAAAACGGATTTGGAGAGAGTGAGAGGTTACTGGAGGTGGGAAGTGATTCAAGATAGATACTGTTTATGCCACCCGGTGTCATTTTTTCAGGAGCGACACAAGTGCCCCATCGCTCCTTCAGTTGGGACGGGAATGAGGGATTCAGTTTCTCCAGAGATCTTCCGTCAAAGCCTCCCCAATCAAAGGTGAAACTGAGAGAGTCTATAATCTTTCCTGTCATATCAAATAAATAGAGAATGTCACCACTGTTATTGAGGGAAGGAAATCGCGTTTCGGGGACAACAAATTTACCGCTGGTTGAAACGGTTATGGTGCTGTCGGCTGCGATAACGAAGTACTCTTCGGGCCACAGTTCAATCGGGGACAAGGCACTTTTATTGGATTTGTCAGCATCGGAGATGGCCCACTGACTTACGTCGACTGTTTCTGAACTGACGTTTACAATCTCTACAAACTCAGGGAAACCTTCATCAGGTGAGTAGAGGATTTCATTGAACATTAAAACACCTACCGAAAAGGGAGAGCGAATTTCGTACAATGCCGTGTCGTTGAATGTATTGTCATCGCCTTCGGCGGTGATGGTCAGCTGAATTTGATGGATTCCTGAAGGAAAACTTCCGATCTCCAGGGAGACTATAGTTGTATCTCTGTACGCCAGGGAAGGTGTATTTAAAGATGCCAGTTCCATGCCGTTCAGAACCGCTTTTAATATTCCCTCGGCTGTTTCTGCCCCATTCCCGAAAACGGTAACGGAGATGGAGACGATTTCGCCCGTTTCCGGGTAGAGCGGTGTGTGGGTGATACTTTCGTCGGCAATGCCCAGGTCAACGGCTGTGGGAGTGACGCTGTTCGGTAAACCGGGAGTACCGAGAGAATCAAAGGAAGTTGCCCAATTGCTCACAGTCGATTCTCTCTCCAAGAAAAGTCTTTCCAGCGAAAATCCTGATGCGAAGATATCCGTCCAAGCCACACTGTCCAGAGCTGTTCCGCTACTGTTTATGATAAAAAGGGAGTCACTGGTACTGAGCTGATTGCCGATAGATTTATCATCTACTTTGAGGACGATGACAGAGTCGGGGATGAGATTGTCATATAGACCGTTGTTTGATTCATAATCACCCTCCAGGATGATGGCGTAGGATTTACCATTTAGAACCATTCCGCTGCCGGCGTCTGTCAATTCGTCCGTAGAAGTTTTGTCTCGGATCTGCCAGCCGGCGAGATCAACAGTTTGATCTGAAAGGTTGAAGATTTCGACGAATTCATTGGGGCTGTCAGTGCCAGGTAGATCGAACATTACTTCGGAAAGAACAATCTGGCCCATCATGGGTGTGGCAACCAGATGCAAGATGAACGTTTGTATCGAATTCAATCTCTTTTGCTCAGGAGTTCTTCAATCCGGATCCGCAGCGTATCCCGGACCTGTCGGTACGGCTCCAGCTGATATTTTTCGTCAGACCAATCCACGAATGGATCATCTACAGACCAGTGAATGTGCTCTATGCCACCGGGGAAAGTGGGGCACAGTTGGTTGGCATCATCACAGACGGTGATGACAATATCCATTCCGGCATCAAGATAATCATCCACGAGGTCAGAGGTGTGATGTGAAATATCGATACCCCATTCGGCCATCACTTTTATTCCGGCAGGGTGAACCCGCGTGGGGTGAGTGCCGGCGCTGAATACCTCAAACCGGTCCCCGGCCAGATCTTTCAAAATACCTTCTGCCATTTGGGATCGGCAAGAGTTTCCCGTGCAAAGAAATAGCACCTTCTTCATCATATATCTCGAGCAAATTTCCTTGCTAAGGTGAATGAATGTCAACATGAATAATCAATGACATCAAAATTAATAATAGTAATTATTACTGTTTATGTTGTTTCATTTTTTATTTCTGTTTAAACTGTTTTCATGCGATACAGCCTTCAGAAAGAGACAATCCGTGAAATTGTGACCAGCACAGACTCGCATCCAACAGCTGATTGGATTTTCCATAGAGCAAAAAGAAAGATTCCTAATATCAGTCTAGGAACGGTCTATCGGAATCTTAAACATCTAGCAGCAGAAGGTTTTCTTCGGGTAATCTGTGATGATAATAGTACCCGCTATGATTGGAATACAACACCCCATGACCATTTAAAATGCTCTATTTGTGGGGATTTGATTGATGTCCATTTACTGGATGACGGGATTCGCAAGACTGTAAAAAAGAATTATAAATTTGAAGTAGATGATGTAGAAATGATCATCATTGGAACATGCAATAAACACGAAAAAAAAGGAGTATGAATAATGAGTGTACTCGTAGGAAAAGAAGCACCGGATTTTTCCACCCAAGCTGTTTTGGCTGACAATACGATTGTTGGCGATTACAACTTTACCAAAGCTCGCGATGGGAAATATGCTGTTGTGTTCTTTTATCCATTGGATTTTACCTTTGTTTGTCCTTCCGAATTGATCGCCATGGATCATCGTACGGATAAACTTACCGAACTCGGTGTTGAAGTTGTCGGTATTTCAATTGATTCACACCATACCCATCATGCATGGCGGAATACGGAAATAAATAAAGGTGGTGTAGGACAATTAAAATATGCCCTGGCGGCTGATATGGATCATTCTATTGCCCACTCTTACGGAATTCAATCAGATGGTGGTGATTCCTATTATCCTGCAGGGGTAGCTATGCGTGCCACTTTTGTGATTGATCAAAATGGAATCGTCCGGCATCAAATCGTCAATGATGAACCCTTGGGCCGCAATATGGATGAAGTTGTTCGGATTGTTGAGGCACTTCAGTTTTTCGAAGCGAACGGACAGGTATGTGCGGCCGGTTGGCAAAAAGGTGAAGATGGTATGGTGAATACAGCTGAAGGTGTTGCTGCATACCTGAGTGAAAACGCCGACAAATTGTAAGTACGTCCACCTTATATTCAATGGTGGAATTACCATCATTAACTGCTGACATATATGAGTGATCATCAGGTGGTTTCTTATTGCTAGGTTGGACCTCTCCAGGATGGTGTTGAGGCGATGGTAGCTTACAGTTCTCGCCTTAGGACAAAATAATATCAGGATCAATCTCTGAGAATTAACTGTCGTGGAATGGTTTAAAAGTCTAGAACCCGTTATGCAGGCATTATTTGGAGGTCTGTTTACCTGGGGTTTGACCGCACTGGGAGCCGCGGCAGTTTTCTTTTTTAAAGAGGCAAATCGAAAAGTCATGGATTTAATGTTAGGGTTTACAGGTGGTGTCATGATTGCTGCAAGTTTCTGGTCCCTTTTGGCACCAGCTATTGAAATGTCCGAAGCCATGGGTTCAAGCCCTTGGATAGCGCCAGCTATCGGTTTCATGATTGGAGGGGGAGTTTTGTTTGCCTTGGATAAAATTTTGCCCCATCTACATATTGGTTATCCTCAAGATGCAGCTGAGGGTATGGAAACCACTTGGCATCGAACTACCCTAACTGTTATGGCGATAACACTCCACAACGCCCCCGAAGGGCTAGCTGTGGGAGTTGCTTTCGGTGCTCTAGGGGCTGATATTCCTTCCGCATCCCTAGCGGGTGCCATAGCTCTTACCATGGGAATTGGTATCCAGAATTTTCCTGAAGGGTTTGCAGTAGCTATGCCTTTAAGACGGATAGGAGTTTCGCGGCTAAAGAGTTTTTGGTATGGACAGCTTTCTGCTGTAGTCGAACCAATTGCGGCTGTTATAGGAGCAGTCATTGTTTTGACAGCCCAGGCTATTTTGCCTTATGCCTTGGCCTTCGCTGCCGGTGCCATGATATTTGTTGTTGTGGAAGAGGTGATTCCAGAATCCCAATACGAAGGCAATACGGACTTATCAACCATTGGTTTAATGGCGGGTTTTGCCATCATGATGGCCCTTGATGTAGGGCTTGGTTAGAAGCGAATAACTTTTTGTTTATCTACATTTCAGATTGAATCATGGAAACTCTTTCTGTAAGCACAAGTGAACGTGTGGATCTGGTTGATATCACGTCTCAAGTAGCACATGAGGTGTCAAAAAGCAGTGTCGGTACCGGAACCGTTACCATTTATGTGCCTCACACCACTTGTGGTGTTACTATTAACGAGAGTGCCGATCCTGATGTGGCGCGTGATATCAAAATGCACCTTACTAAGTTGGTTCCACAAGAGGGCGCTTTCCGACATTATGAGGGGAATTCCGACAGCCATATCAAAACCAGTATGATCGGTTCATCTGAAAATATTATTATTGAAAACGGAAAACTTGTTCTAGGGACATGGCAAGGAATTTTTCTTTGCGACTTCGACGGACCCCGGACAAGAAAAGTTTATATCAAGATTGTTGAAGGGTAGGCGCTAAACACTCTTTTTCTGACTGTTCCAGATCTCATCCATCTCTGTTAAATTAGCTTCTTCCAGTTTTTTTCCTCGTCGTTTCAACTCTTTCTCCACTGCCTGAAACCGTCTGGTGAATTTCTGATTTCCCTTTCTCAGAGCATCTTCTGCTGATATATCTAGAAATCGACACAGGTTGACAAGGGCAAAAAAGAGATCACCCACTTCTTCCTCCATGAGTTTTTTTATTCCGGCTGACTCAGCATTTTTCAGCTCTTCCATTTCTTCGTTAACTTTGTTCCACACCTGGTCCGTCTCTTCCCAATCGAAACCAACATAGGCGGCCTTTTGCTGCAATCGCTGAGCTCTGATGAGGGCGGGGAGTGTAACAGGGACCCCATCCAACCTTGAATCTCTTTTCTTCTCAGCCTGTTTGGCTGCTTCCCAGTTTTGCTTAGCGTGGAAAGCACCTTCCGCTTTCTTGTTACCAAATACGTGAGGGTGTCTCCGTACCAGTTTATCATTGATCTGATCAATCACGTCTTGGAGCTTGAATTCACTTTCCTGTTCGGCAATGTCAGATTGAAACAGGACGTGAAGGAGAACGTCACCAAGTTCTTCAGAGAGGGCTTTCCAGTTTTCACTGTCTACTGCTTCCATCACCTCATAGGCTTCTTCTAGAAAATGAGGCAGTAGGGAATCGTGTGTCTGTTCCCTGTCCCATGGGCATCCTTCATCGCTACGGAGTCTTCTCACAATTCCCACGAGTTTTTCAAATCGCTCACCGTTATTCATCCGGTGTCTCCTCTTTTGCAATCTCGATCTTCAGAATCCTATTACCTTCCATGGTCCGAACCTCGAATCTAAAGGCGTTGTGTGTAATGGATGTACCTACCAGTGGAATGTCTCCGAACTGAGAGAAAAAAAATCCGCCCAACGTGTCGAATTCACGCTCTTCCTCAAAAGAGATGGGAAGTTCATCCTCCAGATCATTGATGGGAATCCGAGCATCCACAAGCCAGTTGTCATTTCCCGTAGAGACTATCATGGGCGTTTTCTCATCGAACTCATCATGGATCTCGCCTACGACTTCTTCCACAATATCCTCCACGGTCACCAATCCTGCTGTTCCGCCGTACTCGTCAACAACAATAGCAATATTGTCCCGCCGCCGCTGAAAATCCTTCAGGAGAGAATCGATTTGTTTTGACTCCGGTACGAAGTACGGTTCCCGACAGAGTGATATTATGTCTGGATTTTCGTTGGAGCCGTTCATTTGCGGAAGAACATCTTTGGCATATAGAATCCCCTCGATGGAATCTAGATTGCCGTTGTACACTGGAAACTTGGAAAACTTCGATTCTTTGATGGTTTTGATGGCTTCTTTAAGATTGCTTTCGCGGTCAATGCCTACCATATCGATTCTCGGTACCATGATTTCCCGAACGGCAGTATCCCCGTAGTCAAATACAGACTTGATCATTTTGCTTTCTTCGGGTTCAATTGAGCCGCTCTCGGCACCCATGTCAGCCAGTGTCATAAGTTCATCTTCCGAGTCGAAAAGGGATTCGCTTTTGAAAGGCACGATTTTTGAAAGGAGATGAGTAAAGCCGTAAAGTGGAATTGCTATGGGATATAGAATGTGTGAAAATATCCGGATAGGCAGTGAAACTGTCTTGGCGAACTGTTCGGAATTCCGAATAGCCATTATTTTTGGTGTAATCTCACTGAGTAACACAATGGTGACTGTGATAACTACTGTTTCCACAACCATAAGAAGTGCCACGTTTAGATTAAGCTCGACTGCAATATCGGCAGTGATGAGTGCTGCAAGTATTGCCATAGCTGTATTAACGATAGTGTTGCCGGTAAGGAGCGTAATTAGGAGACGTCTGGGGTTCTCCAGAAGAATCAGTGTTTTCCGATCTGAAAGGCTGGTATTTTTCAGAGTAAAGTAGGCCGCTTCTGCTCCTGAAAAGAGTGCCGACAGGACTAGGAGTATCAGAAAAAGGACAATTTTGCTAAGGATCAATGTATCAGGATTTGTTTGGGAGCAAATTTCTTAAGCAAAAGATCTTCTTCTTTCTTCATAGAGATTTTTTGTTTTTCAGTTTTATCTTTATGGCCTAAGAGATGAAGGCAGCCGTGACAGACAAGCCTCGCAAGCTCCCGCTCCAGCGGTTCGTTGAATTTGGTGCTATTCTCACCAGCCCGTTTTGGTGAAATGTATACTTCTCCTTCAAACAGTTCGTCATTCTCATCCAGCCGAAAGGCGATAACGTCTGTGTAAACGTCTTGTTTGAAATAATGATTCTTTAACTCTCTCAGCAGCTCGTCATGGGTAAAGATGACAGTTAATTGTCCATCTGACTGACCCCCGTGAGAGAGTATGTTTTGAGCGAGAGATTTTACAGCATCAGGGTCGATCTCATATTTATCATCGACCACTTCAACATCTACAATAATCATTCAGAGACGTTTTCTACGTTTTTTTCCTGAAGTTCTTCCTCCTGGTCTGGATATTCGATCCTCAGGTGGTAAATACCGCGGAGAACAGGCATCATACCATATCGGCCATTTACCTCACCTTTAATCTTGTTCAGATCACGCATTGTTAGGGGACATTCATCCAGTTGCTCCTCTTTCAATTTCTTTTCAATGATCTTGTCCGCCATGGATTCAATTTTATTGAGGGTTGGATTTTTTAGAGACCTGACCGCCGCTTCTACAGCTTCGCAAATCATTAGGAGCCCTGTCTCTTTGGTATTGGGTTTTGGGCCAGGATATCTGAAATCTTCCTCGCTCAATGATCCTGTTTCTTCGCTTTGTTGATCCAGGGCTCTGTTATAGAAGTAATCAATACGTGATGTACCGTGGTGCATGGGAATAAAATCGGCTACTGCTGGTGGCAGATGGTACTCTCTGGTAAGTTTAATTCCGTCTTTCACATGGCCCACAATAATCTTGGATGAAAGAGAAGGTGCGAGTGTATCGTGGGGATTTTCGCCACCAAACTGGTTTTCAATGAAGTATTCAGGCCGCGTCAGTTTGCCGATATCGTGATAGTAAGCCCCCACTCGAGAGAGCAGAGGGTTGCCTCCCACAGCATTTGCGCACGATTCGGCCAGATTACCCACCACAACACTATGATTAAAGGTACCGTTAGCTTCCTGGGAAAGTCTTTTGAGCAGGGGATGGTTAAAGTCAGTTAGTTCCAGGAGTGTCAGATCGGAAGTGACTCTGAAAATCACTTCAAAAAGTGCGCTGATACCGTATGTAATGAAAGGCGCCAGTACGCCGCTGATAGTCATGTAGAGCAGATTGTTTCCGATGTCTGTCCAGTGGAGACGTTTGATTATACCAATGGCCGTGAGGGTGACAGCGCCGCTAATAACAATGAATAGAATGGCTGTAAACAGCTGAGATCTTGTCCTCAACTGCCTCACAGCATAGATGGCTGCCATACTGGTAAAGAGTGCAATGATAGCAAAGTCAAGCTTGCCGCCAATGATGAATGATACAAGTACCGCCAGCGCCACAGAAGCAGTCATGGCCAGCCTACCGTCGAACAGGACTGTCAGCACCATAGCACCCACTGTAAACGGGATGAGATATTCAGAAAAATCGAATGTGAGGACGAACAGATAAGACAACGCCACAATGAGCAAAAAGAGAGTGCCGAGCAGGAGAAGGATATTATTCTTATAAAAGAGATCGGGTCGGTATGTTCTCATGGAAGCAAAAAAGAGGGAAAGAATGACAGCCACAAGAACGAGTCGGCCGAGCCACGGAAGCACAGCAGCCAGGCCTCTTTCAGACCGCTCCTGTTGTTCAATGGAGTGTTGATAAGATTGCAATTTTAACAGTGTTTCAGAATTGACACGAGTATTGGCGTCAACGATTCGCTCAAATTCCATGATGATCCCCTGATAACGGGGCACTCTTGCCGTAGCAATACTCTGCCGCTGCTCAGTCAATTCCCTATCGAAGATCACGTTTGGTTTCATGAACTCAACAATGATCCTGTAGCCGATATTCCGGAGCAACTCATCCTCAGGAAAGGCGTCGGTCACCTCTTTTTTTGCTTCCGTCCAAGCTTCTTCTAAATCATTGAAATCTGACTTGTCCATGATTTCAGAAATATCTTTTGATGCAACAGCAATTTCGTTGCTTTCTATCTCATCTTTCGGTATATCAAATATTCCTACAGCCCATCGATTCCTGGCGATATTTAATGTCGCAATTGTGAGCGAATCGAGGTTGATCTCTTTTCCATTCACATACTTTAAGGAGATGAATTGAGTCCACTCCGGATCGTTCAGGTCAAAAGGATATTTCCCGGCGGATTGTTCCTCCAAGGTGGAAAGGGTGGCACTGTCAGTGACAGCTCGGGTTTTAATTTTTTCTTCCTCCTCGCCATACCGTTTCTCCCAAAGAAGGGTAAGTGTTTTCTGATAGGATGATCTCGCTTTAGACAAATCAGTTATAGCAACCATGAACTGCTCAATTTCTGTTGACTGAGTTTCCACAATTTCCTGTCGCCGCTCGAACCGGAACGATTCTGTTTTGATGGCTTCCGCAAGGTCATTTTCCAGTTGTTGTTCCTGTTTAAGGATGGGGAAATTGAATTCAGCAACAATCTCCTCCCGGGTCACGTCACCCAGTTCATAATTGTATTCCAAGGCTTTGCTGCCAGGGAAGAAGAAGGAGATAGCCACAACAAGGCCTCCCAAGATCAAGACGCGATTTATAGCGTATCTTTTTTCGTCCCTGGACAGTTTTGCTTTTTGTTTTTTTCGTAGAGGAGACATAGGAGCTTAAAATTAAACAGAAATAGCGTTATCAAGTGATTTCAAGATTTCCCGCAGAATAATAATTTTCTGTATCTCACTTGTTCCTTCGCCGATGGTTAACACCTTTGCGTCCCGAAAAAATCGCTCGGCAGGATATTCTTTTATATATCCGTAGCCGCCGAAAACCTGGATTGCTTCTGTGGTTGTTTTCATAGCTGTTTCGGAGGCAAACAGTTTTGCCATAGCGGCTTCCTTAACAACATTATGTCCTTCATCATACTTCTTTGCCGCCTGGTAAACAAGCAACTTTGACGCTTCAATCTCAGTGGCCATATCGGCTAATTTGAACCCAACAGATTGAAACTTGTGGATCGGTTTTCCAAAGGCTTCTCTCTCATGGGAATAGTTGAGGGCGGCTGAGTATGCTCCTTCTGCCGTACCGCAGGAGAGAGCACCCACAGAAATCCGGCCGCCCACAAGTGCCTTCAGGAATGTTCTGAAACCGTCTACCGGCTCGCCAAGGCGCTGTTCATCAGAGACTTGGAGGTCTTCGAAGAAAATTTGCCGCGTGTCGGAGGCGTTCCATCCCATCTTCTTTTCCTTCGGCCCGATTCGCAGGCCCGGGTTGTCAGTCTCGATGATAAAAGCGCCAATCCCTTTTTCTTCATCATCCTCAATCACTTTTGCAGTAATTGAAATGACACCAGCCTCGCCGGCATTTGTGGTGAAAACTTTGCTTCCGTTGATGATCCATTCATCGCCTTTCTTAACGGCAGTTGTCTTGGTAGCGGCTGCGTCGCTACCTGCGCTTGCTTCGGTCAGGCCGAATGCGCCGATCATTTCCCCGGAAGCGAGGGGAGGTATGTATTTCCGTTTTTGCTTTTCACTGCCAACAAGGTATATGGGTGTCATTCCGAGGGATGTGTGTGCAGCCATGGTAATAGCAGTTGAGGCACACACTCTAGCAATTTCATAGACGGCAGTTGCGTAACTCACATAGTCCATACCGGCGCCGCCATACTCTTCCGGGAATGGAACACCCATGAGACCCAGCTTTCCCATTTTTGCGATAATATCAGCAGGAAACTCTCCCTTCTCGTCCAATTTGGCTGCAATAGGGGCAATCTCATTGGCTGTGAAATCGCGAACCATGTCGCGGAGCATCTTCTGCTCTTCAGAAAGGAAAAAATCAATCATGATAAATCGAGGGTCTTATATGATAGTTGAATAATTGCTGTTGCGCTTCTGTTACCAACGAATAGCCGCTGAGCCCCAAGTGAATCCGGCACCAAATGCAGCGAGAATAATGTTGTCACCGGAGCCGAATCTACCTTCAGAAAATGCTTCTGACATGGCGATGGGAATAGAGGCGGCTGTAGTATTGCCTAACTTTTGAATGTTGCTGTAAACCTTGTCCATACCGACTCCTATCCGTTTTGCAACTGCCTGGCTTATCCGCAGGTTGGCCTGATGGGGAATTATGAGTGTCACATCCTCCAAGGATAGGCTGTTATGATCCAATGCCTCCTGAATGACCTCGGGAAACCGGGTGACAGCATTTCTGAAAACTTCGCGCCCATTCATAAAAGGTGTGTGCAAACCGTCATCGATTAGCTTTTTGCTCATAAACGGCCTGTATTTACTTCCTGGGGCAGGAAGCCAGAGGTCTTGAAGATGCTTTCCATCAGAATGAAGATGTGTAGAAAGAACACCGCTCTCATCATCACTTGGCTGGAGAACTGCAGCACCGGCTCCGTCGCCGAAAAGGACTGCCATATCCCTGTGCTCTGTATCGAAATTGAGGGCAACACTTTGAACTTCAGCACCAATGAGAAGCACCGTTTTATGTGCACCTGTGCGGACGAACTGATCAGCCACTGAGAGACCGTAAACAAACCCTGAACAGGCTGCCCGAAGATCGAAAGCACCTATATTTTTCATCCCCATCTTTTCCTGGATTTGTACCGCGCTACCCGGAAAAAAGTAATCTGAAGAAATAGTACAGAAAATGATCAATTCCACATCCTCAGGTTTTACTTTTGCCATTTCTAAAGCATTTCGCGCTGCCTCCACACCGAGATCTGAGGTAGATGTGTCACTGTCAACATGGTGACGTTCCTTAATACCACTTCTTTCTACGATCCATTCATCGGTGGTTTCCATCAGTTTTTCCAGATCTGCATTAGTCACCACCCGGTCGGGGACGGCGTGGCCGATGCCTCTGATTTTTGATCTAATCATGTTTTCTCTACTTGATATCCCTGATATTCAATTGTATTGATGTTCTTCCTTGCCACTCATTTTTTTCCACAACATATGCGATGTCGATGGGCTTTCCCGTAATCAGTTTTTCGTAATGATTACCCATGTTGAATCCGATAGCGTCATAACTTGTTTCACCCTTTTTGGCCCGAAATTTGAGGTGATCTCCGTTCCCCACGAGTCGTGGATTGCCGACAGGAATTACGTGCCTTGTAATGAATTTTGGAGTCATATTTCCGGGACCAAAAGGTGCAAGCTTTTCCAGAAAATCCATAAATCTTCCGTCAATAAGATTTAAGTCCATTTCTCCCTCAATGTCAAGTGAGTTTACCAGATCATCGTCCGCAAGAGTTTCATAAGCAAGATTAGAAAATCGTGTACGGAAATCCTCCAGATTTTTCCGGTCAAGGGTGAGGCCGGCGGCCATGGGGTGCCCGCCATAACCGTCCAGTAATTCCCTGCATTCGGTCAGGTTTTCATAAAGATCGAATCCCTTTACACTCCTGGCTGATCCTTTTCCTGTGCCGTTAGATAAGGAAATAATAACAGCAGGTCGGTGGTATGTTTCTTTAATCTTGGATGCTACAATACCGATGACACCTTCATGCCAGTTGTCATCCCACAGGACAATAGCCTTCTCTTTCTCCAAGTCAACTTCGGCGTTGACCTTCATGATGGCTTCATCCACCATGGACTGCTGAAGATCCTGGCGTTGGCGGTTTTCTTCGTCTAGTTCCCGTGCCAGTTTCAGGGATTCAAGCAAGTTTTCTGTAGTCATAAGTTGTACAGCCCTGTTGGCATCACCCAGCCTCCCGGCGGCGTTAATCCTTGGCGCAGCCCAGAAAAGGAGTCTGCCGACAGTCAGTTCCTTTTCCCCTAGACCGCTCACTTCCAGTAGTGCCCGGAGGCCGGGTCTTTTTGTCTTTGATAAACTTTTAAGACCGTGCTTTACAATGATCCTGTTCTCATCCGTCAGTGGCACAATATCCGCCGCTGTCCCAAGGGTGATGAGATCGATATATTGATGGACTAGATCATCATCCAGCTCAAGTAGTAGTGATACGGCCTGGATCAGTTTAAAGACAACTGCACCACCACAAAGACCTTTGAAAGGATAGGAACAGTCGGGCTGTTTGGGATTCAGGATGGCGTTAGCCTCTGGAAGATTCTCATCAGGCATGTGGTGATCAGTGATGATCACTTCCAGGTTTTGATCGTTAGCGTAAGTCACTTCATCTGTGGCATTGATACCGCAGTCGCAACTGATGAGCAGGTCAGCACCCCAGTCTTTGGCGACATCGATGCCCTCTCTGGATAGACCGTACCCCTCCTTAATCCTGTCTGGGATGTACACTTTGGCATCACACTCTAATGAGGTGAGGAAAAGAAAGAGGGCTGACGATCCGGTGGTACCGTCCACATCATAATCGCCGAAAATGAAAATCCGGCCGCCGCTCTTTACTTTTTCCGCCACCATTCCGGCAGCGATATCCATATCTTTCATGAGAAAGGGATCATGGAGCTGAGAAAGTTTCGGATCAAAGAATGACCTTGATGATTCCAGTGATTCAATATCTCTATTCGCCAGTACGCGACCGATAATCTCGGATGTTTTGAATTCTTCAGTCAGGCGGAAAACGAGGGAGGTGTCCGGAGTCTTTATTTTCCAGGTAGCCATAATCAGTAGAGGAAAAATTTTATCAGAGCCGGTCTATAAGCCGAATTCTGTATCCCGAAAAATCGAGACTGTGGTCATTCATCTGGTCCCGGCCTCGCGGCCGGGATCTCGCGACCAACCCAAGAGTCATAATGAGGCGGACTACCTCGTGCTCTCCTACTTGGTCTTGCACCGGATGGGGTTTACATAGCTCCCAATGTTACCATCGGGACTGGTGGTCTTTTACACCACCGTTTCACCTGTATCCCGAAAACGGGATAGTCTGCTCTCTGTTGCACTTTCCGTACCCCGGTACAGAAGTACCGGAACCCCTCCCGTTAGGAGGCATCCTGTCCTGCGGTGTTCGGACTTTCCTCCCCATCCGCCAATAGGCGGACAAGGTAACCACACGACCGACTCTGATATCAAATAACTGTTAAAAGTTAGGAAGGAACTTCAGCTTTTTCCCAATAGAGAATTCTCCGGCAACTGTTGCACTGTGTCATTTTATCACCGCTTCGAATTTCCGCCTCAAGCTGAGAAGGAATTCTAGAGTGACAGCCGCCACAGGCGTGATTCACTATAGGTACCACAGCAACACCTTCTCTTGCGCCGCGGACCCGATCGTATAATGCCAGGTTCGGTTTGTCAATATTTTTGACAACCTTCTCCCGGAGTTGAGTAAGTTCGCTGTGTTCTTCTTCAGTTTCAGCAATACGATTCTCAAGTTCTTTTTTCTGAGTACCCAGCTCTTGAGACATCTCTTCATTCTTGGACTTATCGGTTTCAAGTTGTTCCGTGAGTTGGTCTTTTTCCTCACTCAATTCCAGTTCCCGCATTTCCTCCTTATCGAGTTCTTCCTTAAGAAAGTCGATCTCAGTCATGAGAGCGTCATATTCTCTGTTGGTTTTTACAAGATAGAGCTGATCCTGTAGCTTGGCGATCTTGTCTTTTCGCTCTTGTTCGAGAGTCTGCATTTTTCTGATTTCAACTTCGACCTCAGTAAGTCTTGCCTCCGCCGAAGTAATAGCCACTTCCAGCTCTGACAAGGTAGTGGTCAGTTCGTCGACTTTTTTGGGCAGATCACCTTGGAGCTCCTCAATCTCCATGATGGCGGTATCGATTTCCTGAAGCTTGATCAACTGTTCAAGTAGATTCATACTTTTCTCCTCTGGAAATAAAAAACGCACCTGAAAGGTGCGAAAAAAATAATCTCTGTTTGAGAGCTTGGAAACCGAAGTTTTTGCCAAGCTCTCTCATGCTAGGTAGGCTGAACCCTGAAGGTTCGGTAGCCTTGAGTGAATGGGACGGGACAAATGAGCGGCAGATTTGTTTTTGCGTTTAACATATGTGGGTCCGGCAGGACTTGAACCTGCGGCCTCTGCGATGTGAACGCAGCGCTCTGACCAACTGAGCTACGAACCCAAGATTGACTCTTGGATGGTCTCTATCGAGCAATGCAAATTTAATTGTTGCCAACGCGTGAAACAAGGGAGTGAAACGGTGACCTCCGCCTCATTAGACAAATATGAAATCGTAAACGATCTCCTGGTCATTAAATGGGAGGACGAGGAGGAGTCATATATTCCATTTGAGACGCTCAGGAATAACTGCCCATGTGCTGAATGCAAGGGTGAGACAGATGCTCTTGGCAATCTGTACATGGGACAAGGGAAACCGAAGAGTGAAACCGGTTATAAGCTTCTGAGTGTGGAACCGGTGGGCCATTATGCTCTTCAGCTCAAATGGGGTGACGGCCACGATTCAGGGATCTACCTGTTTGAGCAGCTTAAAGAGTTAGGTAATCTGTCCGGCTAATTTGGCCTCGGGTCCAGGTCTGCATCTCTGTAGACAACAACAATTTTCACCATCTCAGGGAACAGTTCCCAGTCTTGAGGTTCATACATGACATGAATCCAACGGTTGTTGGCGAATTTCCATGAGGATGAAACAAAATTAGTTTTTCTGTACCGTACGCCAATTTCCGTCTTTTCTTGCAAATTCTCAGGGCCGTATCTATCTCTTAGCCGGTTCAGTATTTCCTCCAGTGAGATTCTGTGTGCCTCCATATTGTCATTGTCCGGTTGCTGGTGATCCCACTTGAGAAAAATCTCCTCCTCAATAGCAAAGACTCCTCCTTCTTTCCCGGAAAAAATTCTTAACTGATCTATACGCCGACGGTCACTGATATTCACACTTTTAACGGAGAGAATTTGATAATCTTTCCGTTGGACATCTATGGCGGTCGAATCGCTCATGGATGCCACTGTTGCCGAAACTTCGTTCCGGCTCATGCCAAATTTGAGAGAATATATTTCTATCAGTGAACGTTGATCCTGCGAATGGAGGGTTATTGTCAGCAGGAAAAAGAGTAGGGTGTAGGGACGCAATTGAGTGGGCCCACCAGGATTCGAACCTGGAACCTACGCATTATGAGTGCGGTGCTCTAACCGTTGAGCTATGGGCCCTTAAGG